>Ga0181533_1000584_pt1 | contig 49326 bp, 49 predicted proteins | sample PEATcosm2014_Bin_45_FD_119772 | JGI IMG/M metagenome (GOLD analysis project Ga0181533, IMG submission 119772) | Peatland microbial communities from MTU Mesocosm Facility, Houghton, MI, USA - PEATcosm2014_Bin11_60_metaG | ecosystem: Environmental > Terrestrial > Soil > Wetlands > Peat | place... | reverse complement strand
TCTCGGTAAACCAAGTACTTGATCCAAATCTCTGGTTTTCCGACTGAGAATTTGCGAACCAAATCTCTCAGTTCAAGTTCGCGTTCGTTGTGCTTGTCAAAAACCCGTATCTTTTGTTTCTCGATCAGGTAGAACGACTCGTACGCGGTAAAGAGGAGCTTATCTGCCCTAAGGTCTCCGAACCCTCGCTCTCTCAGTTCCATTAATTCGGGTTTGTAGGGTATGTAGACGCGCTTTGCGTCCGCTATCGTATTCCAGGGGGTGAACTGGGGTTTTTCCTCAGTTTGAACCGGAGTCATTGGAGGTGGGTTAGCGGTATTCTCCATTCATTTGCACTTAGTGACCCGCAGAGGTACCGTTCAATTAATGCTTTTGCGCCGAGTCAATGCGGCATAGGGTTGTGAGGAAAGCTAATTCTAGACGTGTGTGTCGGTGTTGTGAGTGATCCGCGTTGCACCCTATGTCGGAACTTAGGACGGTTGAGTGGGTAAACGGCCACGTTAGGATGATAGATCAAACTAGGTTACCCTACCAATTCGTCTACGTCAACTTGAAGAATTATCGTGAGGTAGCCAAGGCCATTAGAGACATGACCGTCCGCGGAGCCCCGGCTATTGGTGTAGCAGCTGCAATGGGAATGGCCCTCGCAGCAAACGCAAGTCGGACCAAGAGCAGGAAACGACTTATCGCCGAACTTGGAGCAGCGGCTGAGACGATGAGGAGAAGCCGTCCGACGGCTCGAAATCTTTTCTGGGCTATAGAGTTGATTCTTCGGAGAGCTGAAACAAATGAAGGCGGTGCTAGGGAAGTAGCGGCAGCTGTAGTGAAGCAGGCGCAGGAAATTGCCGAGGAAGATGTTCAAGCGAGCAAGAAGATGGGTGAATATGGAGCACGTTTACTCGACGACGGTGATCAGATTCTCACTCATTGCAATACAGGTACGCTCGCTACGGTTAGTTATGGGACCGCTCTAGCGCCGATTCGATCCGCATTTCGACAAGGAAAGAGGGTGAAGGTGATCGCAACTGAAACCCGGCCACGCTTGCAGGGAGCGAAGTTGACAACGTACGAGCTACTCAGCGACAAGATTCCAGTGACGCTGATTGTTGACGGAGCCGTTGGCTACGTTATGAGTCAAGGCATGGTGCAGAAGACGATAGTGGGCGCCGACCGGATCACCAGGAAATACGTAGCCAACAAGGTTGGAACCTACTTAATCGCGCTAGCCGCCCAAGCAAATCATATTCCATTCTACGTCGCTGCCCCGAGTTCCACCTTTGACCTACAAAGTGAAGGGTCAGACGTAAAGATCGAGGAGAGAAGTGCACAGGAGATCACGCATATTCTGGGAAAGCGAATTACGCCAATAGGCGTGCGAGTCTACAATCCGGCCTTCGACTTAACACCCGTTGAATTAGTTCAGGGTTTCATAACGGAGAAAGGGGTAATTGCCCCAGATAGGCTTGGGGCTAACGCTTCTGTGTTTCAGACCTGAGAAGCCTAGGGGCTAGAGGTTTCTTGAAGAGGTTTCTTGCCTACTTGTAATACGATTTCCACGGGGCAGTGGGTGACCGATTCGATTCGGCTCTTCCACTCCGATCCCATGCTTATGAGAGCGTACATGCCCGTAACTTCTCCTTTCGCTTTCTGAACGATTCGGGTCAGTGCGATTTGTGTCTCGCCGCTGTCGATGACGTCGTCAACGATCAGCACGCAATCTCCTTTCCTTAACGCGTCCCTTGGGACATAGAGACTTACCATCATCGCAGTCTTGGCGGGGATGTAGATTTCCTCAATGAACTCCCGCACTCCTACCTCTCTGCTCTTCTTGGCGATGATTAGGCCAACGCCTAGCCTGTGTGCAAGCAGAGCGGCAAGTGGAACGCCGTCTACCGCTGCGGCTAGAATCTTCGTTATTCGCATGCCGGCAAAAGCGTTCACGGCATGTTGAACTGCTCGTTCGAGAAGTAGGGTATCGGAAATTAGCTTGGTGTTATCGAAGTATCCTGCTTCGTCAAAGCGTATCCGCTGCTGAATCTCGCCTTCAAGACGCATGATCTTTTGGAGGGTTCGGTTGATGTTCTGGGCCCTGTCGATGGTTGGTAGAACGTGACCCTTAACGTACCTGCTGAGCACCGTCTCAGGGAGGCCGATGATCTGGGCCAATTCTCTGTAAGTGTAATAATTCTTGGCTAAGTTGAGGAGCTCGATCGTCATCAACTTGTACTTCAGGTCGGATATACGGGAACCAGCTCTCAAGACATTGCCATCTCTCGTTGCTTTGACACGTTAAGACATGCACATGCGCATGCTGAGCAGTAATAACAGTTTCGACATGAATTCACACAAATAGTAGGGTGACTATTGTCGGGTATCTACAATTCCTTGACTATCTTGGTACTTCCCCATGTAGGGACGATGCGTCTTGATGCCAAGGCTATGCAAGACCATCTGCAGGAACCTGTCATTCTTCGCCATACTGAATTGGTTGGATCCTGCGTTGAAGAGTGAAACCGTTAGTTGACCGCGAAACCCCGGATCCACCAAGGCCAAACTTGCTATGATGCCAGAACGGGCAAGCGTTGATCGAAGGTACAATGTCCCAACTAGGGCCTCACCTATCTCAACCCTCTCCAGAGTAGCAACAAGCTTGTGCACACCGGGCGACATAGCCAAGTCCCCGCCCAAACGCAGATCATAACCCGCGCCGTTCAGGCATGATCCTTCGAAGGGCGAGATAACAAGCGAACCGTCGTTGAGGCATCTCTCAATCTCCACATCCGACAATACTGCCAATTCATTTCACCAGAGACTGACACGGGTCTTCCCTAGCTTATACCTCTTGAACTGATTCGTGGATGTGGGTTTACCTGGTTTTCCTAGCCCTTTGGGTAACCAACCAAATGGGGTTAAGGTCGGGTTGGACCCAGGGTGGACCCCACCCCCCACAGAAGGTGGACCACACCCTGAGCAAGGCAACCGTAGAGCATTATCATGCCCTTAGGCACCCGTCATCATGTATCGATTTATCATGCAGGTTGAGGTTAATCGGAGGAAGCGCCGTTGCAACCCTGATCGGGGGTTGGTGCTTCCACTATGGTGAGCGTTGTTCAATTCAAAAGAACCGTCGCGGATAGCATTCTAAGCTATTCGATACACGCGTACCCGAAAGAGGGGATTCTTCTGCTACGCGGTAAAGCGAGTAAGGAGGAGGTTTTGATTACGGAAGTATTGATTCCTCCCCTGGCTACGCATGGCCGAGGTTTCTCAGGTTTCTCAAGCTTCATGCTTCCAATGGATCTAAGTGTCATTGGCATCTCGCACTCTCATCCCTCGGGGGCCCTGAGGCCTTCAATTCATGACCTGAACCACTTTTATGGGAAGATCATGGTGATCGCAGCCTATCCGTATGAGTCTTACAGTAACATCGGGGTCTTCAACAGCCACGGCGACAAACTGCCCCATGAGGTTCTCCCTGACTCTCAGGATCCTCAAACAGAAGAGACCAACGGATGGTAGCTCGTAGCCATCTCCAGACAAGCTCCATAACGCTGTAGCGCTAGCTGCGCCTTCAAGCTGGCAGGTTCCCGGCAAGTGAGGGGTATATTTTAGGAGGTAGCCTTCTAAGGAAAGATGGGCCCGTAGTCGAGCTAGGATTAAGACACAGAGACCCGGTAGGTCATGTAAGCCTTCGGAGTCTCGACAGAGAAAGCCTGGGATCCGGGGTTCGAATCCCCGCGGGCCCGCCAACTTGCTTGCGAAGGCTTTCAGCGAAATTCCCCGCTTCTGTGTTTTACGCTATCGACAGGGAGGCGATTGAGTATACGCTCAGGGATCCTTGAACTCTTGAGGAGCAAAGGAGCCGGACAACTGTTTTCCTAGATAAAAGCCGCTGCCAGCGCGATGAAACCAGATGCCGCGACAAGCGTTAAGCTCAGCCAATATGCAATGCTCCAGCCAAGAGTAGAGGCCATCTCTCCCATGACCTGCTTCTTCCTTGCTATCAACCCAACCACTACGCCTGGCCCAAGCATGACGAACACGAACAAGACCATCATGTCAATTGCTAGATTGAACAAGTTCGGAAAGAACATAGGAACAAAGAGAGCTGGAAGAGATTCAATCAAGTAAATCCAGAAAAACTTCTGCCTACCCCAACCTATTGTCTCAGCAACCCCCCACGCGCTACCAAGAGAAATCACAACAAGAGCAAGAAACGAGGCAGCCATCAGACCCAACGCAAAAATATACGGCGCGTATGGTCCAGCAAGGAACGATAGAGCCCGCGAAAGCTTCTCAGGAGAAATGGTTCCAAGCAGAGTCCCGTTCAAGCCAATCGTGGCTAACAGTATCACCACCATACCAACCTCACTCGCTACAGCGCCGATCAAAGTTTCAATACGCACACTCCATAGGCTCTTAACCTGCTTCTCCGCGGTCGCGGAAGCCTGGTAGAAGAGCATGAAAGGCATGACAACTGCCCCCGCGGTCGCTGCCATCAGGTAAAGGAAATCCGGCTTCCAACTCCAGAAGAAGTACATGTATTCACGCACTGGAGGCAGGCCTTTCAGAAATAGCGATCCGGCGTACGAAACAATCAGAACCGCTGAAATCGCTAACAAGACTCTTTCAACCGTCGCGTACCGTCTTTTCCACACGATTAGGAGAGAAGCAACGTAAATCGCGGGCAGGGAGATTGTTGGGGGCAGTCCAAGAAGTTGAAAGCCTATGGCTATTCCCGTAAATTCAGCAACGTAACTCAGAACGTCCGTACACGCCATAGGAACACTCGTGAGCAATGCGGTTCTCCTGGAATAATTTTCTCTAATGATCTCGCCCAGGCCCTTACCTGTCGCAACGCCAATTCTTCCCGCCGCCTCCTGGATCACGAATAATGGTATGGTCAATAGGAGTAGAAACCACACGAGCGAGTAACCGTAGACCGCTCCATCTGCAGCTGCCGTCAATATGCTTGCAGCATCAACATCCGCTATCATAACAATCCAAGCAGGACCGAATGAGCGGGCGAACGTGCGTAACCTATCTAAACCAGAAAATTTTCGTGACCCCATAAAGATCTGATCTCAGGAAGTTTTGAAATTCCTCAACGAATGACTGACCATCTGAAATTCCATAGAAGTGGCATTCAAGTCAATAAGGGAATCAAGACATTCACTCATCTGAGCTAGCTACCGACATGTGTCCCTCTATATGAAAGAGACGAACAGTTGTGGAGAGTTGAGAGAGGGCATGATTGGATCCTGTGCTACGTCGAAGAAGATGGATCGTCCGTAGAAGACTGGAAGGATGAAAGATCAAGAATGTCGCAGATGCATTGCGGATAAACGAGAAGACTGTTGATATACTTTAGGGACACATCTGGGTAGTTAGAACAGCATGTCACCAGAAGACAAACCTATAGTTGCTTTCGTCCTCTTATTGATTGGTGGCATATTCATTCTGGTTGGGAGAGGAATGGCGTCAATTATGGGGCCGTTCGGCTTTGGGGGATGATGAATGTCTATTCAGGGTATGGAGGATACGGACTTGCCGAAATGGCGGCCGAGGAGTCTCACCCCCGTGCAAAAATATGCGGGGGTTGAGGAGGGAGGAGTTGAGAATGAGCGCAAAGAGAACGCCGCTTCAAAATTCAATAAGAGGTCTGATGTCTAGTACGGTGCTCCTACCCGCGTTCGTCGCTGTCTTTGCAGCCGGTGGATTGCTGCCCTTTTCTGTTTTGGGGGCAAATGTCGCGAACGCTGACAAGGCCGAGGTTATTACGGTAATTGGGATATACATACACGCTTGGTTCCTCTCGTTCGCGCTGGGCCTTCCGCCAATCGTGTTGACGCTCGAGTTTCTCGGTATTAGAAGAAGAAACCCAGACTACATGAAGGCGGCTGAAAGGACGAGCCGAATTTGGGGAATATCATTTGCAGCTGGTGCTGCGACCGGAACGCTTGTGGAATTCGGCCTTGTCCAGATATGGTCTGGTTCCTTAATTGTGCTAGGAACTTTTTTCTTTGCGCCTCTGTTCATTGAGGTCTTTGCGTTCATGCTTGAGCTTGTGTTGCTTTACCTGTACCTCTTTACCTGGAGCACGTATAGATATACATGGAAGCACTGGATGTTTGGGCTCTTCATAGCAGTTGGAAGCATTTGGTCAGCGTATCAGATCTTGGCTGCGAACGCTTGGATGAATATTCCTTGGGGGACCGGAGACCTAGCCTCTAAAGTCCTTCCGTGGGTGCCCACGCTCGGCCCCAATGTTACAAACTCGACCGCGATGATTCGGGTACTCAGTCTTCTCCCAAGTAACGGTTCGGCTGTAGTTGGCAATCTGAATGCGATGCAGTCCATCGGTCAGATACTAACTAACCCGTTGATTGCCTTCTCCAACCCGGAGGCCGTGCCTCTTTTCTTGCATACTGTTACTGCGTCGATTGCAACAATCGGTTTCCTTGCCTCCATGTTTCTTTCTGTCAAGTATTTCAGAAACAGAGGGAAAAGAGAGTACTATGCGAAGTTTCTGAAGGTTACATTCGGAATAGCCGCCGTGGTTTCTCTCCTTCAGCCTCTCTTTGGAGACATGGAAGGCAGGCTGGAATACACATACATGTACACTAAGTTTCTCGCACTCGAAGGCATACCGCCGCAGGGTGGCACGAACCCGATACTAGGTCTCCTTCTCTTGAACAACCCGAATCATTTCTTCCAAGGATTCGATTACCTCAGAACGCTCGTCGGCTCTTCAATTTCTCCGGGGCTGGCATCTTATACGATAGATTTTGCGCAACAGAATCAGCCTTGGCTAACTACGTTCTTCCTCGTAATGGTGGTTTCATCGATAATCCTGGTCATTTTTTCAATCGTGTATTTTGGGCTCTATTCGAAGAAGCTGAACCGGCTCGTGAGATTAGTATTCAGGCGCGATACGCAAGACGTTCTATTCGCTTCATCTCTGGTGCTACCTCTTCTCGCGATACTTGCTTCGGTCTTTGGTTGGGTCGCGAGGGAAATGGGAAGGCATCCGTGGTCGATTTATGGATTGATAACGTACAACGAGATAGTGACTCCAGTCAACCTGACTTGGGGCTACATCGCGTTAATCGTCTTCATCGAGCTACTGCTCGGCGTGGGTGGAACTGTCGCGATGTATATCTCGTTTCAATGGAAGGCAAGCGACGAGAAGAATCTGCTATCCGAGAAGTCTGAGGATGCACAACAGCTGGTGAAAGGTTGACTGCCCCGGCATTCCCCGGCTTCTCTTCTACTGTATTCATAGGGTTCTACCTGCTCGGGCTCACCGTCATTGTTCACATTTTTCTTGTAAGCTTGGTCGTGGGGATAGCGGTCATTGTCCCGTTCTTTGAGTGGCGAGGTTATAGGAACAATGATGACGACCTTCTCGGGCTCTCGCGCCGATTGTTCAAGTTCTTGGCTGTGACGGACCTTGTCGCGGGAGTCTGGGCAACTTGGATGACCGTTGTGCTCGCATGTTACTGGAGCACCCTGCTGTTTGTGGTGACGACTAAGCTATTCTTGCCAGTAACTATTGCGATTGTAGGAATCGTGATTTCGATACCATCAATGGCGGCGTATTACTATCTGTGGGGGAAAGTGAGTCGGCGAGTTCATCTGCTGATCGGCGTACTTATGATCATTGGGACCCTCCTGGTTCCGATTGGGATGAACGCGATTTTCGCATTCATCGATTATCAAGTAGCGTCCGCCAGCGCATGGGCGGGCTTTCTGAATCCACTTTATCCGATATTCATAATTCACAGGGTGTTTGCTGGGATAGTGATGGCGGCGCTTGCATTTTCTGCTTTCTACACTCTAAAGCTTGCGGAGAAATCCGGGAAAGCCGACGAAGACAGTTCAGTCTATTTGAAAGGTACCAGGTGTGGTCTCTACGTCGGGCTCACAGCGCTTGTACTGCAAACAATCATCGGCATGGTCTTCGGAATCCAGCTTATGCAATACTCCCCTTATCTCGCCAGCGCGGTGTTCGGGAACGTATTTGTGGGATACGTTCCCACATATTATGACTTTACCCCTTTGTTTGTGGTTTTTCTTGTGATAGTAGGAATTCTGTGGATATCTGGACTCTACAATTTGAACCAGTTCAGAAGAATGAGATTTAGCAAAACAGCCTCGTACATGATGCTCTTTGCTGCCATGGCAGGCGTCCCGTTAATGGAGTTTGTACACGACGCAGCCAGATTTCCCTACTTTGTGATAGTTGGTTCGTCCGGCATTCCTGCATCCACATTCGTCAACAGCTGGATGGTGATTCCAAGTGAATTCGCAATGGCGGCGATTCTGGTTGCTGGAACGTTGATGACCGTTTTCGTCTACCTTCTTTATTCTCTCTTTCTGAAAGCATTCGGCGCCAAGCTCTGAGCGAAGCGAGTCTCCTGATCTGAGCTTAATCATTGATTCGGATTCCAACAATTGCCCTATTCTGGTATACTTGGGGGAAAATTCGGCCAGGGCTGCATACTCTAGTCGGTTTAGTGATGGCTGTTTCCGGGTTTGGTGTGCCTTTCGGTTTCAGGTACATTTTCGCTGAGCTAACCTATCCGTACGCATTAGTGATGGCTATGCAAGGAATGAAAGATGTTGCACGAATAGCCGTGTTCTTCAACCCGCTCTATCCTTGGTTGCTATTGCATACATGGTTCGGCGCCCTTTCGATAGGCGGTTTCCTTGTCGCGTCCTTCTTCACGATTAAGGGTAACGTGAACGTGAAATTCGCTTGGATTGGGCTTTGGCACGGTGTACTGTGCCTTGGGGTGCAGAGAGTTCTGGGGCCAACCTACCTATTCAACCTAAGCTTCCGAGCTCCATTGCTATATGCCAACATCCTCGGCCAGACAGGGTCAACATTTGACATAGCCCCACTCTTCGCGTTGAAACTATCACTGATCACCTTCCTGGTCCTCGCATCCGTTAAGGTCTGGAGGAAGATTAAGCGAGGATACGGAGTTGTGCCAAGGTATGCGCTTGTTCTCGGCCTCGTCGCCATTATGGTCGCGATGATTGGGGAATTCATGAACGATGGCGGCAAGTACCCATACCTGGTTCTATTGGGAAACTCAGGGCTCGAGCCTTCAACGTTCATGAACGTCTACGTTCAAATTCCATGGACCACAATGTTCGCAGTCGTCGGCGTGCTGCTCGCTTTCGTCGGCATCTTCATGGTCACAACATACTACGCCCTAAACAAACGATTTCTCGCTGACATGCCTGAACCCTTCCAAGCCTCGTGAGTTACTCACAATAGTGAGCACGGCCAAGCAGCTCGCGGGAGAACCGGCTGAGGGATAAAGACTGTATCGAATGCTTACCGAACAGCCGTCCGCCGAAACTTCGTAGGAACTTAACCGTGACCTCAGAGCGCGATCACCCCTGGCAAATCGTACTCAACGTTTATCCACCAACCCATCTCTGCTAGATGATGATCAGCATGCGAAGAAAGACATTGACCGTCGGTGTACTCATGATTGTAGTTGCAATCTTACTTTTCGAGCAAGGTACGCAGGTACTAACCCCATTAGCAGGCCTCACGGGGTTGTCGTCGCACTACACTACGGAGACCGTTATTCTGGCTCCTACGCTTTACAGTGTCCCAGCGTCGAATTATAGCTTCGTCTCCGAGGATTTGCATAGCGGAAGTCAAGTAGTCGGTTTGCTTCAGGTTGCTGAGGGACTTGAGGTGGCTTTCTATGTAATGAATGAAGGAAACTTTTCGTTATGGCGCACGGGACATCCGAGCGTACTAGTTCTTGCCGAGCCCATAGCGGTTTCATACAACTTCACCCTGTCACCGAGCGTTACAGGGACTTACTACTTCGTGTTCGCTAATCAGGATAACAGCCCGCGCACTATAATCTTCAGCCTGAATTCGACCCAAACTGTAACGGTACTCAGTCCTCTGCTTCAATATGCCAGCTTTGAATTACTATTCCTCGGTGCAGTGCTCTCATTTCTTGGACTGAGGGGCGGAAAAAAGAAAGCCAAACCGAGTCCGATGGTTAAGTCTGGTTGGAAGTGCAAATTCTGCGGCGCATTGAACGAAGAGCATCGTGTGTTTTGTGTTAAGTGTGATCGATCTAAGAGCTAGTTGATGATTGATTCTTTTGGTTGGTTTGTTCGGTTCTTCTGAAAATAGTGTAGAAGAGGGCGATTGACGTAACGTAGAGGACCCCACACAGGTAGAATGGGAGACTCAGGTTGCCATTGTTTAGTAACGAACCACCTACAACAGTGCTCGCGGCATTAGGCAGCTCCCATAGCACAACATTGAAGGAAGAAGCGATGGCGCGTTCATCTTCAGCAATCATATTCATGAGGAACGTGTCTGAGAGCGGGCTTGCCATATTCATGAGAACTGCGCGTATTACGTAGAACACTCCGGCAACGATCGCCGTAGGGCAGAAAGGAATAGCGAGCAGAAATATTGTTGACATCGCTTGAGTCAGCACAATTCCCTTAACCAAGCCGACTCGCCTAGCAATGCGAGGAGCGCCTACTGCAGTTAAACCCATAATTATGTTCGCTGATGCAATTAGTGGACCAGAAAACACATCGGTTTCGTTGAAGCGCAGGTAGAACCACGTTGGTATGAGCGGTATGATTAGGCCCGCTCCTAGACCAATGAGCAGATTCGCGGTGGAGAATTTCATGATGATTCCGAATGATTTCCGGGGAAGTATTCCCTCGCGTGATCTAGGCCTAACCTTCAGCACCCATCTGTGCACCGTGAATGCTGTTACCAACCCGAAAAGACCAAGCGCGATGAAGGTGATTTTGTGCGCTGTGAGCAGGTCGGTTCCGAAAAGCGGGAAAAACGCTGGGAGAAACGTGCCTATTCCTGACGCGATGGTGAAAGTCATGAAAGATAGACTGAATGTTTCTGCGCGAACACTGACGTGAGTCGTGTCTGCGAGATAGGCATTCCATGTTGCGAGGTACATCGCTTGACCTGCACCCCCGAATACAGCTGAGATTTCCAGAAAGAGGAAATTCGAAGTAAGAGCCGGAACCACGATCATAATTGCACCGAGAGAAGATCCTATCAGCATGATCTCCTTTCGCCCATACCGATCTGAAAGGATCGCGAAGGGAATGCTGAGCGCAACGGTAGTTAAGCCGAGTGTGCTGAAGAGAAGTCCGAGATTCGTTACTGAGATGCCTTCTAAAGGAAGAAAGACCGCTATGGCCACTTGGTAGAACCCAAGCCCAGCCGCTAACGGCCCTGCGCCGATAACTACGTTTCTGGTATCCTTTGGAACCTCTCCGAAACTCATCCCGTGCACTCACGTCGGCAATGGGTCAGTCTTGTTTTCCTTTTTCACGAATACTATTGGCTAAGTCAGGGGGCAATTGTACAGGTTTCCATTCTGAGTTTACTGCGATACACTTGATGTAACCTTCCGCCGCCACTTTGTCGTCGTGTTGTCGGATTGCTTGAAAGTCGTACGTGATCGTCTTTTCACCAACCTCCCTCACTCGCATAATTACCTCAAAGAGATCATCGAAGCGGCAGGCCGCCTTATACTGACAATGAACCTCAACGCGGGGGAATATGATGCCATATTTTACGCGAACATCGTTGAACGGTAGGGATATGGAACTATAGAATTCTTCTTCGCACGCTTCGAAGTATCGGAGGTAATTGGTGAAGTGCATCACGCCTGCGACGTCAGTGTCAACCCAATGCACGCGAAAGGTGCGCTTGAATGGCATCGGAACCAACTGGGTGAGAGAAAATGCTTCATGAATTTAACCCGCCCGCTTAGTAGGAAGGAAACTTTTGGGAACGCGCAAAATGCCAGTGAATGCTTATAGGATACGGCCCGAGGTTTTGCTTCGGTCCCGCGGTAGCTCAGCCTGGTAGAGCTTCCGAGTCCCTCTTCATAGGAGTGACGGAGACGCTGTAGGTGTGCGCCCAAGGCGCATCCATGTCAGCCTACTAGGCTAACAACGGAAACCGGAGTGTCGCTGGAGAACCGAGCTGCCAGGTTCGGCGAATTCAAAATAGAGTTCAGAACTCTATGAAACTCCGGCCCGCGGGACCAACATCACACGCGTCTGCGCACGGTTGTTACTCGAGCCAACTTCGACAACTCGGCCAGGTTTTGCTTCAGATCGAAGATCCAGCCCTGGTCTTGCTCGAAAAGCTCGTAGGAGATTGTTTGAACTTCTCTTTCAATGAAGTCCTGCCTAACAGCCGAATACGACTCCAACACTCCTTCCCGCGCCATTTGCGACAGAAAGGTGAACAACGAGGGAACCTGGGTCTGGAGGGTGTATGTCCTGACAAGCAAGGTGTTCTGGCGGAGAACCTTTGAGACACCAAGAACAAAGAAGAATTCATCCATTGCTGAATAGAATCTATTCATGTTTCGAGAGTTGGTGAAGTTGAGTAGTACCTCGTGGTAGGCTGAGACTTCTTCAGGGTAAGGAAAGACATCGAAACCGAAGTAATTCACTATCCCCGTAGGGACGAGCTTCTTGTCGTAGTGGTACTTCACTCCTTGCAGTGAGATGCCCAGTAAAGGTGCGAGGTCAGCGAAACTCTTGCGAGCGTTCTTCTGAAGCTCCTTCACGATCAACATGTCCTTTTTGTCTCCCAGTATAAGGTAGCTGGCTGGGTCTTCGATTGTTTGAGACGGTTTCTTCTTGAATGAGGCTAACCAGCGTCCCCATTGAAACGCCCATTCGTTGGTCGCCGGATTATAGTCTTCGAAGTTGGGGAAGTTTGGAATATAGTCGCCAGTGAGCATTATGCTAGATCTAGTGATAAGGTCCAATTCCATCAGTCGCTTCACGTAGATTCTGAACTGCTTCAGAAATTTGAATGGAACTAGGTGGACCGAAAAGTGTGTGAACGTCCCTTCGCAGCGGTTCACTGATCGCCAATAATTTGGAACCTTAAGCGCCATAGTCACTCTATCTTCGGAGCCAAGATTAGCGGTGACTAGAACAACGACTCTCACTAAACCAAGTTTTGAAACCTGCGGCATAAGGGAAACAAGCCGCTTTGATTTCGCCTCAAGTCTAGCCACCCTGTGGTAAACTGAAGTGAAAGGTATACCCGTTCTCCTAGAGACTTCCAGTAAGTTACGGGGGCCAGATTTCCACATGGCCGTAAGTATCTTTATGTTTGTTCGGTCAAGCTGTTTGATTATCTCTCTAATTCTCTTGTGCCAATCAGCTAACCTTACTTTCTCGGTCCGAAGCATGTTATGCGGCCTTTCCAGGAAAACGCCCTTAGTGCCTAAGATATAATAGGTTATTTTTCTCGCAAAAAACATGGGAAAGTTGTAGGGAGATCGCATAGCAGCGCCTTTACAAGAACGCTGCTATGATGCCGTGCGCGCCCCCATCCGGATCTCCGGCGTAAACATTGCGTGTGGCCAAGACTACAGCGACTAGGGTCAGAAACACGGCGACGGCGAGCAGCAGTTTGAACCTGGACATAACTTCACCTCCAGCCTAGGTGATGCGCGCCGTGACTTTATGTATTTACAAAAGCACCGACTAGAATTGGTAACTTATATAAGGACCTTTCAAGGTGCATTCACCTACGCTGAATTCACTTGTGCGAACACTGTGATGCCCTAGCGAGTATTGTTTCAGACTTGGTAGGGCCTAAGGTGTCTGCGGTGCTTATGAAAAGAGTAAGGGAAAGAATGCATACGAGCGTCGAATTGAGCGCCGGAAAATGTGACCCAATCCAGCCGGCTTGTAATTGATATCGACAGCTGGAGTTCAGAATGTTATTTTATCCTGTACAAGTATAATTTGCGTGTAATTCCGCTCGTGTTAACTTCTACCTCCCGTTCGGGCACCCAGCCGGGGAGCATATAATCTAACGAGACGACTCGTGCTCCCACTTTCAGTTCGGCTTTCAATTTTGGTGCGAGTTTCGCGTTTGCTGAGTCTGAGAGGTAAATGGCGATTACGTCGGCGGATGAGAGGTCGACGCTGAAAAGGTTCGCCTCAATCAGCTCTGCCTGCGTCTTCGTGGCGTTCAATCGTTCTCTAATTCGAATAATGCGTTCTGGATCGATCTCAACACCCACCGCCCTAGCCCCAAAACGCCGCACTCCTTCGATAATTATCCGTCCATCTCCGGCGCCTAGGTCGAATAGCGTTTCCCCACGCCGTAAGGATGCTAGTTGAAGCATCCGCCGAACTATGTCCTTGGGGGTAGGGACGTAAGCCACGTCGAGATCAGTCACGATCTACCGCCTCAGTCGATGTCTGCAGGTTGCCAAAACCCGGCGAGAGTTTCTCCCTCATTAGAATTAACCTTGACGAGAGTTGGTTGTGTAGCGCTTTCTTTGCTGGTCGGCAAGGCTTTAAACTGGCCCTAGGGTCTGTGAGTTGTAAACGCCCTGGTCGTTCAGTGGTCTAGGATGACGGCCTGTCACGTCGTCGACGCGGGTTCGAATCCCGCCCAAAGGAGAAGCGCAATCTCTCCTGGCGAGGGGCGCCAACCCGCGTATAGATCACTCATCGAACCCCACAACCTTCTTGACATCCAACTTCTCCAGCTTGTCACTCTTGCAACGCGGACAGATTAGCGTCTTGGAGTTTGAAAGAAATTCGTAACCGCACCCACTGCACTTCCAATAAGCGACGTCCTGCAAAATTATCTCCGTCTAACCTTTCACTACTCAGTCAATAAATAACGCTCCATTTCTTATCCTGAGAGGTCGCGTTAGATTTGATTCCAGGTAATGAAACGGACGTGGTTGCCGCCATTGAGAAAGTAAGCCCCGCGGTTGTCTCAGTGGCGACGTTGCGAGTGATACGGGAAAGCATGTTTGACGCCATCCCTGTTCGCGGTATGGGGTCGGGAATAATCTTTGATTCAAACGGTGGAATCCTCACCAACCATCATATCGTTGAGGATGCGGGAAGAGTTGAAGTGCTTACGCCGGATGGCAAGAAGTTCCATGGGAAAGTGTTGGGGTCGGATGCGATGTCTGATGTGGCAGTGGTGCGAGTCGATGGGGAAAACCTACCCGCCGTTAAACTCGGCGACTCCGACAAGTTGAAGGTCGGACAGATCTCAATTGCTATCGGAAACCCATACGGGTTCATGCTACCTGGGCCGGCGGCTACGGTTGGCGTGATCAGCGCGCTGAAGCGGCATATTCACGTTGAAGGGCACATGTATGAAGACCTGATCCAAACGGACGCTTCCATCAACCCGGGGAACAGCGGCGGCCCGCTCGTAGATAGTTCGGGGATGGTGGTTGGAGTTAACACTGCGAACATTCCGTTCGCCCAAGGTATCGGTTTCGCCATACCAATCAACTCTGCGAGGCGGATAGCAAAGGAGATCATAGAACATGGACGCGTGATCCGACCCTACGTCGGCATAGCCGGATTAACCCTGACCAAAGAGATCGCCAAATCTTACGGGCTGCCTTACGGGGAAGGGGTTCTGGTTGTCAGGGTGGGCAGAGGAAGCCCAGCGCGAAGGTCTGGAGTATCGGCTGGAGACGTAATACTTGAAGCGGATGGCACGGCGCTCAAGAGCTGGGAAGATCTACAGCACTTACTCCAAGGAAAGAAAGTGGACGACAACCTCGAGCTCCTCATCGACCGCGACCGAGAACGTGGCAAAGTACACGTAAAGCTGGAAGAAGCCAAAGTCGATGTTGCCGCGTAACAGGCTGACCGCGCCCACGCGTGCCTCTCTTATTCAGACAGGTAGGCGCTGCAAAATGCTTTTGATAGCGTCCGGGACTCTCAAGGTTGGGGCCCGTAGCTCAGTCAGGTAGAGCATCGGAGACACCGTGTAGGTGTCGTTGAGGCTTTTACCTCTGGGCGTTTCGAACCCATGGGAAGCCACCCGAAAAGCCTGGCCAAGAAGCCAACTTGGGGAAGGGTCCCGGGTTCAAATCCCGGCGGGCCCGCCACAATCTTTCACTTTCTAACGAAAGTCTGAAGTGAATTAAAGCTACCATAATCCTGCTGGGAAGCCAAATCGGCGGACCATTTTTCTATGACTGCGATGATGAATTATCGACTGTGTTCAGAGAACGATAGGCTACTTTTCTTCATAATCTCTTCGGGATCAGCCTTGCCTTTGGACAGTTTGTTGTAGAGCCGTACTTCGTATTCAACTCGGCCTGACTTCCATCCGTGCTCATGGACGAAAACATCGGTTTTGAGAACAGCTTCGTCAAGGTGGGCGTGAACGCTTCAACAGTATGCCAGGAGAAGTAGAGGTTCAGAGACAATTACTCAATCACACTCGTTCCGCAATTCCTCAGATCGAGTATCAAGGAATCATGCACTTTCTTCTCTAGCAAGTAGCTCAAGTGTCTGTTTCAGAAGAAGGAGCGCATTCAATGCATCACGGTATTTTGGTTCAACTCCTGCGTGAGTCATTTGATTTCTGGCGTCGTAACAAAGTTCGAACTCCTTGCTCGGTATGCCAAGCTTCATCGCCCGTTGCCTTATCGTTTTTGACTCAGGTCTTACCAAGCCTAACCCTCGATCCAGCATACCCCATCCTAGTCCTACCACAGTTGCATAATCTCCCCTCTCGAACAGAAGTAATAGGTGGGGGGTATCTGAGAAGACCTCCGCGAGCGCATTCACCCACGGTTCTTTGGAATTTGTTTCGACACAAATATTGAACCTATCTTTGAACGCATTTATGGACAGGTCTTTCGAGTACAATAAGCGAGTTCGCCATGAGTGGCTTAGCACTAACGCGCTGGAAAGCACCAATGCGAATTGGCTCCACAGAACTAGTAGTTGACTCATGTCAGCACTAATCTGCAAGTTAACTCCCTGATTCGAAAGATATTGGGCTAGAACCTGCGGGTTACGAATAGCTACGAATGAGAATGGAAATGACAGAAGAGAGACATAGAATGAAGCCAGCATCGTCCATGGCTCCGATGGGATGATCTCTCTGAAGAAACGGGATGAGATTATCGTAAGCGCAACATATGCCGCTGGAACCAACAAGAAAATCCATCCAAGAGAAATGTAGAGCGTTTCAACAAAAGTACCCTATAAGATCACCAGGATTGCAACATTCAAATGAACAAAAAATCCCGATCTCCACTGTGAACTAGGCGATTGACGTATTCCTTCTCGGTGTGATTCTTTCCTTGTCAGTTGTTGGAGGAAGGCAAAACAAATGATGGATGATGACACCATGACAATGCCCTCTATCGAATCCAAATTCAAGGCAATGGCCGTGCTCCATCCTCTCCCCAACAGCCTTACCCCGAAATAGGCAACAACAAGGAGAAATCCCTGAGTCCATCGAACCGCCCTTCGCCATCTGAGTCTTGATTCAACGCTGTCCCTTCGGGACATAGAACTCCCCTGAGCCCAACCCAAGCACGAATTGGTTGATTGTTGTGACTGTAAAGAGCTGTGCGGACATCGAAGGCACACCGGTTCAATCTAATGCTAACGACCAACTGCAATGAATCGCCAGACAGAGCAGTAAGTCTTGTGGAAGCAGAATTATGGCGTTTGGATCACTATTGACGAAGTCGTAACTTTTCGTGGGTTCAGGGTCGCTCTGCTCTTCCTGACGACTTGCCGTATCTTTCGCCGCGTTCCTCACAACCTCCTCCTGAACTATTCCGCTTGTTATTATCTTGATCATTAGTCGCGGGAAAGAAACAGGACTTCGAAATAACACACTTCATTACTCACGTATGAATGCAGAAAACTACCGATGATTACGATACAATTCGGAAGTCTTGGTGCAGTTCTATGAGTGAGGATGATGAAGATAGAGAAAATCTCGTCTTTCTCGATTCACTTCCAGATTGTTTTCTATTTAGTCGTGAAGAATGTCACTTCAAGCGACCAAATAGCATCTAAGGCTGTGGCATAAACCTGGTATATGGTAGGCGGGGATTATGGTTGCCGTACCAGGCGAACAAGTGATTCATTTAGACACGAAGGATTGGATCGGACTCGCTCGCGGATATTATGGCCGAGCCCTTGAATTGCAGAAAACCGCTAAGATGGTATTAGATATATCAGAATCTGGCCAAGCGATTTTTCCACTCTCTTTAGTTCACTTTATCGAAACCGTGAAGAACCAGAATCCGGGAGGGAGGAAGCGCCTTGCGGAATATGTGATACGTGTGTCGCAAGGATGGGCTATTCTCCCAGCTCCTATCATCATCGATTTGGAGATCGACCGCCAAGATCTCGTTTCAAAATACAAAACCATTGAAGAAGTCAGAAAACACGCCGCTGAAATCAAGGTTACTCCCAAGAACTTTGACCAGGCGCTAGAGAAAATAAAACCCTCAGGCCACGACACGAAGGACTTAGGGAAATTCATTTAATCTCAAGACCACCTCGTCGCGACAAGAGCCTCAGCGATAGACGGTCAGATCTCTACGCTATGGGCATTGGTACCGTGATCGCGCCGTCCAATACTACGAGAACACGAGACTTCGTTCCCTTAATTCTGGTCGCATCTGCAAACGCCTTTTGCAAATCTTGGTAAGGCGTTAGACCTATCGCCTTCGGAACCGACTCAGGTAGGCTTGTGACAGCAAAGACACTAGCTCTCTTGAGCAAGTTTGCCAATTTCACTACCTTATGATAGCCAAATTTACGAGAGTTTTCCTTACCGCCTCCTCCGCCCTCTGACGTTAGGAGTCTGTAGAAGTTCATGTCGCCAATGCCTTCGGGGCACTTAGAAACTAAGATAATTATTCCTCCTTCCTTAACGGAGAGTTCGACGTTTTGGAGCGCCTTTTGGGATTGGTAGAGGTCGATATCTAAGGGTGGCTTATTTACGGAGATTACAATGTCCGCTTTCTCCTGAATTTTCGGTACGTAAATTTTATTCGCATACTCAACAGCCTGTTTGAATGACTGGATAATGTGCCCTGACGACGAGTAACTTATCTGCGATTTCACGTTGAGAACAAGTTGTATGGAGAAAATGTCGTCGAATCTTCCAAACATCTTCAAAGCTTCCATGAAATCCTCGTGTACTGGGTTTCCTTCTAACCTTAGAACCCTCGAACTCTCCTCGGCAGCCAAACAGTGATTGTTGGTAATTGAGTCGATACCAGCTAGGGCGGGTAGGAGGAATTTTCGGCCGCCAGTGTAACCCGCGAAATAGTGCGGTTCCACAGAGGTAACCGGTATGATTCCGTCCGCCTCAAAAACAAGGGAGTTGAATGATAACTCGGTTCCTCTGCTAGTCTTACCCATCGGTCTCAGTGAAGTCTTATCTTTGCTATTGTGAACGATGACTCTGCCTCCGTACGGTGGGATCTTGCCACCAATAATTCCTTCAAGCCCCCTTTGATCTGGAGCCCGGTGTGATCCACTCGCGATAACTGTTGTAACCTCTTTACCACTAAATTCGAGGTACTTCAAAACCTCCGCAGTCGGCGTCGACCGAGTATGGTCATTAACTACCGCGAGGATTTTCCTCTTATCCGAAAGGAACGAGGCGAAGTCCTTGAAATCAATGGGGTTTGCGATAGAACGGCGGATCGACTCTGGGTCGGCAGGAGTGTCGGCCGGTGAAACTATCTCGACCGGTCTGCCCTCTTCGAACTCCAGCCTCATTGACCCCCGTCCGAAGGGTACCTGCATGCTTTTCGCCGCAGGTTAGGACGTTGCCTGGTCCAAATAGCTTGTTCGTGGAATTATCAGGCCAGGGTACATTGACCGGTGAGAAACGGATAGGTCGTTGTATTGTAGTGGTTTTTCGTCTAGATGCCGCGTAGACGTCTACTGTCGACATGATCTCTCCCCCACAGAAGCTGTAATAACGAGACGGTCTGGGAAAGCAGTATGCAAGCTAACCCTCTCTGGCCAGTCGCGACTCGTTTTCCGGTTCTCGATAAGGACCTCAACGTCGACGTCGCAATCGTCGGAGCGGGGATCGCTGGTATCTCATGCGGCTTTCATCTAAAGAACGCAGGTTATCGGGTCGCCGTCATCGACAGAGAAGAGGTTGGATCGGCTGCTACGGGCGCGAGCTCCGGGATCCTGTACTATGGGTCGGGAGGCAATTTCGTGGAGGCAGTGGAACGGTACGGGAAGGACGACGCGACCACACTATGGAAGGAAACTGAGAAGACAATTACAGGTCTTGTTTCATTAATAGGAGAGAATCGAATCGCATGCGGGTTTCGACACACCGGCGCAATCATGGCCGCGAAAAATGGTCCGGAAGAGGCCAGAATTGAAAAGGAGTACGCAGCGCTCCGAGACATCGGGATACGGACCGAACAATGCTCCAGCGATGATATTCAGAAGTCATTCACTGGCAGAAAGTTCGTTTCGGGGCTCTCATTTGATATTTGTTGCGTGATTCATCCCGCGCAGTTCGCTGCAGAATTGGCGAGGAAGTTCAACGTACCAGTTTATGAAAAATCGCCTATGCTGAAATTCACAGAGGAGCCGGATGGCGTAAGGCTTGAGTCATCCCGGGCGCGAATTCAATGTGACCGTTTGGTGCTTGCGACGGACCTTGAACCGTTCTATGGTTTGGAGAAGCACTTTGGGCAAGAGACAACCGTTGTTCTAGCGAGTCGTGAGATGGCGGCTGCCAAGAAGATTTGGCCTGAAGACAAGGTGATTTGGACTATGGAAGACAAGTACGATATCCTGTACCCCTTGGGCCAGCGTCTAGCGTTAGAACTGTATCAGGCACGAAATATCAAGCCGAAACTAACTCAATACTATGGCGGAGTGAGCTTCGATGTTCAGTACCGCTGGGGTGACTCGTGGTCTAAGACTACGGATTTGCTTCCCATTGCTGGTCCTTTGACCGATCGCGTATATGCGGCAGTTGCTATGGGTGACGAAGGGATCGTCATGGGATTCACAGTTGGAGGCAGAATGCCGTTAGCATTCGATGGTCGTAAGGACCCCATCTTGAGGATGATGTCGCCAACTCGTTTCCCGCGAGCATGACCTATTCGTTCAGCTCGTTCATTCTTCCTTGTGGCTCATCGCGTGTTGGAGTTCGTGGTGGTATTGTTCCGGGGGCATGAGTGCTTGGAAAGCGCGCTGAACGACTTCACTGAGGGAAGGGTGTATGTGCATCGCTTCTAGAAGTGGCCGCGCACTTTGCTCGGGAGTGTACATGAGGTTGATAATCTCCTGGATCAAGACTGAAGCTTGTGGCCCAATTATGTGAGCACCAATTATTCTGAGGCTGTCCTTTTCAACTATCACTTTCACAAAGTAATTCTTCACAGCCATCGCCTCGCCTTTGGCTGTATCCTCGTAACGCTCGAAACCGATCAGAATGTTTCCCTCTCCGAATTTCTCAACAGCCTCCCGCTCGCTAAGTCCGACACTAGCAATCTCTGGGTCTGAGAAAACTGCGTGGGGGACAGCGTGATAGTCAACAGGGATTTTTTGCTTGAGCACGGCGTTGTAGTAGACTATGGAAGTTTCCTGATTGGCTTTGTGCTTGAACAGGTACTTCCCGTTCGCGTCACCGAACGCCCACACATTTTGTGCAGAAGTTTCCAGAAACTCATTGACCACAACCCAGCCGCGGCTGTCAGTCTTGATTCCCCCACGGTCGGGGTGAAGGATGTCGGTTGTGGGTCCACGTCCTGCAGCGATCATAATCTCCTGAACCAACAGGTTTGTACTCTCCCCCGTCTGCCGGTTTACGGCGACAATCTTCTTCTTGTTTCCGGCGGGCGCCACTTCCAAGACCTCATAGCCGGTCAGGATTGTCGTGTGCTGAGCAAGCTCTTGCTTCGCTAATGCCGATATCTCAGGCTCCTCTTGCGGGAGAAATTGCGGGTTCCTACCGATTATTGTGACCTTCGAGTCCATGGTCGAGAAAAAGTGTCCGTACTCGGCCGCTATGTAGCCACCGCCCACAATCGCTAAACTCTCCGGCAGTTTTTTCACGTAAAGGATTGAGTCGCTCGTATGGTAACCGACCTCTCTCAATCCTTTGATTGGTGGGATGATGGCCTTCGAGCCTATCGAGAGAAGAATCATATTCGATTTAATCGTCTCATCTTGGACTTTCAACGTGTAAGGAGCAATGAATTCAGCTTGGGCGTGGAAGTAATCGAGGTTCGGTGAGCTTGAGAGGCCTTCTCTGATCGATTCGATGTCATGGTCAATTATGGTTCGCATCCGTTTCATGACTTTCTCGAAGCTGACCTTTTTGAGGTCAACCTCGATTCCGAAAATGCCTGCACCTTGGATCGTCCGAACAACTTCGGCTGGGTAGAGCAGGATTTTCGACGGAATACAGCCCCGTGTCAAGCATATGCCGCCCGGCTCATCCTTGTCGATAACAGCGACCTTGATGTTCGGGTTCCGTTGCATCATGCCATCTACAACATACATAGCTGACCCCGTCCCAATTGCGATGACGTCGTATTCCTTCAATGAAGTTCAGTGAGAAAATGCCTCGACGACCGATAACAGGCTTTAGGTGCCTAGGTCGATTGGATTGGTTGGCAATCTCGGCATGAGACTCGATATCGTCGCTGTGCTGAGAGTTAACCGGAGGAGTCTTTCTACCTTAGATTTTTCCTCTTGCTAATTTGATGGCTTAAGATTGGAGGTATTGGCCTGCAGCCGCAGTTTTTTTGGTGGGCTAGATGCCATTTGATTCTCTGATCTAGGGTTGGTTTCTTTGGCATCAGATGTTCTTGGTGCCAACGCCGATTAATCGCCATGGTCTATCCTCCGACTCTGGTTGTGGATGATTCACACAGTTGACTTCAGGCAGGTTCACGCCTCAGTTCTGCAGGACTGGCTTGGGACTGGTCCGTCACATGTGCTCGGCTCACAATTCGAGAAACTCAACATGTTTAGTGCTAAGTTGCAACGTATAGGTTCCGCCGGCACGTTACTGTGAGCTTTCCACCTCTTCACCGATCGCTGAGGTCAGAGAAGCGGCAAACACTAGCCATAGGGCGGCCGCGATGAAAGTCGCATAATATCCAACGTAGAATGATATCAGGCCCGAAATAAACGAGCCCACCATTGTGGCCATGCCCACAACCGCGCTGTATACCCCCAAGGAAGAGCCTTGGTTTGTCCGGCCCAACGTATTGAAGACCATTACGCTGGAAGTCGCATAGTAGTACGCATAGGCTATGCCGGCTCCGATAGGGTAGAAGAATAGTGCAGCACCAAGGTATCGTAAACCCGCCAACCACAAGACAGCGATAGCAAAACCAGCGTAACTAAACGCTCTGAGTAGTAGACCCTGAATAGCCGTTCGTCTAATTCCAGTTTGCTGGATCCGTTTACCGAGGTAGTTGAATGCGATCGTCTGAATAAGCATTCCAACCAGCGATACCGCGAATACCTCGCTGTTCGATACTCCTGTCGCGAAAAGTGATGGAACAAGTGAGGTGTTGAAGAGTCCGCTGGCAAAGTAGAATGCGCCGATCGAGAGGTAGATGAGTGCGGGTTCTCTCGTTAACCCGAACTTCACGCTTCGAAATACCCGACGGAAGTCCATTAGCCTAGGGATTTTCAGAAAGAGCAAAGGCAAGGCTAGGAGCCCATGATAGAAACTCTGGCTAACCATCACAATCATGGAGCGCTCGAAGACGGTAACGCGTTCTTTGATCATCTGCACCGAGAGGCCGGCGGAAACTAACGATAGCGCGCCGAGGACTATGACGAGTAGATTGAGTGGCAGAAAATTCCCCCATCCAACGCCTATTAGCATGCCTAAAGTGGTGCCCACGCCAGAGATCATTGAGAAACGCGCAAACGCCGACGCCCAACTCGCTTTGGGTTGGGTCTCCATTATGAGGAGGTTCAATGGGGTGGCGAAGGCGGATGAAAGAAATGAGAAAGCTGAGTAAACAAGTATGATTCCGTAGACCGTTCGGACGAAGACAAAGGAAAACAGGATTCCCGCAATGAGAATATAACTCCAAACTACTAGCGACTTTCTAGTTTGGACGCGGTCCGTAATGAAACCCCAAAAAATCGCGGCAGGTATGCTTGCTGCAGCGAAAAGCGTCGCAGCCAGACCGATGTCAAGGACTGAACCATGCAACTCAAGGATGTAGAGTTGAGCCAGAGTTCCAACTGGGCCAATTGCCATGTTAATCGGCAGCACTGAATAGATCCATCTTCCCGAACGAGCCGTAATTGCGGAGTCCAACTGCCATACCTGCGCCGATTCATGATACGTTTAGCAAGTTGGGACGAGACACTGCAACTAATGAAGATGCCTCGATCGCGCGCTATTTTATGAGAACGAAAAAACCCTGCTCTGAAATTCATTTTGCAAATGGACTTGAGTGCGCTGTATTCCTAACTGGTCGACTTCGTCTTCTTCCAATTCTCCGCCAATTGCACGCGTTTGGACGATGGGGGATGCGTGTAAAATATTAGTTCAACGAGTCGGCTTGGTGAGTCGACAGAGAGGCTGAGGTCAGCGAGCCGTCTCTCGGCTGAAGCTTGAGCCTCTGAATCATCAGCAGCCTTGAGAGCAAACTCATCGGCGTTGCGTTCCACGATTCGAGACAACCAGTTAGAGATTGGTTGCAGGGCGAAACTCATCCCAATCAGGACTGCAAAAATTAGAGGGATGCCGGCCGGGTCGGTCATGCTGGGTAAGCTGGAAGCGGCCACAGCGGATCTTAGCGCATAATCTGCAATGTAGAATGGGGGGATGATCAAGAGGCCGGAGATCAGTGCCTCCTTCCAAATGTCTTTGTTCACATAGTGTCCAAGTTCGTGTGCGACAACCGTGATGATCTCGCGATGAGTGAAATCGCTCAACAGAGTATCGAAGAGTACTATGGATCTGCTTTTTCCCACGCCTGAGAAGAAGGCGTTTGCTCTGATCGATCTCCGACTTTCATCTGCCACGAGGACGCGGTCAACATTGCGGCCCCCAAACTTCTTGCTCATTTGAAGCAAGCTCTCTCTCAGATTCATGTCAGAGAGGGGGTTGACTTTGTAGAAGATTGGAAGGATTACGAATGGGAGGATGATGGATAGTAGTATGGAGAAAACGGCAAAGATTGCGGCAGCCGCGATCCACCATAGCGATAGGTTTCCGATTAGGTAATAGAGAACTGAGGCCGCTAGAATTCCGAAACCCAGCTCGACTCCGAGCCCTTTCAGCTCGTCAACAACCCAGCCTTGGAGAGTTTGAGTGGACAAGCTGAACTTGTGGTCGACGATGAATCCTGAGTAGAAGGAAAGTGGCATAGCTACGAGCTGAAGAATGATGACAAAGACGACAAGATACAACCATAGCGAAATCCAATAGGAATCCGTCACGGAGTTAAGCAGTCCACTTAGCAAGACAGAGCCGCCGGAGAAGAATAGGATGACACAGAACGCGATGGGAAGGAGGGTGCCGTTTACTGAGTCTAGGATCAGTTTTACATTTTCATATTTCTTTGCAATGGACCTCTTTGTGGCGTCGTATTGGTAATCCTCTTGAGGCTCCGTGTTCTGCAATCAGGTCCACCTTGAGCTTTGATGAGAGGCTCAGGATGGGGGCCTATCGTAGATAAATGCAGGCCCCAAACATGCACCGAGAAAATCAGGAGCGTGCCGCTACTAGGCTGTTCCAGTAGAGGCGTGACCGCCAGCGGGAGGTTTCTCTACTTTCTTCTTTGGCTTACGGACCATTTTTGGGTTTCCCATTCTAAATCAATCCATAGATGATGTCAGGGCACATAAAAAAACGAATTGGCCCTCATAATGGAGGATGGAGCTTGGACTGGGTCGGCATGGCTGGGTTTGAGGCTAATAGTTTAGTCTACGCAGGGGCGAGTGTGTATTCTTGCTCGGGTTGTTTTCCGTTCGTTATGGTGTAGGTTATGTTTAGCTTGACGGAGTCTTTGATCATGGCGCGCACCGAACAGTACTTCTCTTGTGACAGTCGTATCGCGCGTTCGACCGCGTCTTTTCTAATATTATCTCCCGCAAACGAGTACCGGATGTCGATGCTGTCATAGTATTTTGGACCTTCTTCACGTCGGGTACCCTTGATCGCGATATCGAAACGGTTGAGCTTCTGCCGTTGCCTGTCCATAATCCACTGCACGTCCATCGCCGTGCACCCCGCCAGTGCCACCAAGAAGAGTTCCATCGGGGTGAACGCTTGCCCCATATCCTTGGATGCGTCTAGCTGGATTTTCCGGCTATCCAGTTCCACGTTGAACTTAAGACCTTCAGAATGATGAATTTCCGCTGAGACCTGATTCCCGGTCATGGACTATCTCCCTTGTCTATTTCACGACGTAGGCTTTTATTCCTCGCTACCCTTGATTCGGCGCGACCAGAGAGAGTTGTTTGTTGGGAGGCGATTCAGGTGAAACGAGAGACCAAGTCAGCTAGCGAGTTGTGGGAGGAGGTGGAAGGAAAAAAAGGGGAAGGAAAAATTGGAAGCGATGAACTGGAACGGTTTAGTGTTTACCGGTTCTCCATTGACTACCCACCAGTCTGCCGATTTGAATTCAACCCGAAAACTCGCCGCGAAAAAGGAGACATAGTCATACATTTTCCGGACAAACAGAAAGTATTCCTATCGTGGGGGAGCCTCGCGGTCGTGACGAAGAAATTTCAGACGGCAACCGAATTTGCTACCCACAGTATCAAATCAATGGGCAAAAGTCGGAATGTTGGAAAGACCGATAAGATGGCGGAGGAGAAGCTAACGATTAATTCGCATGAGGCATTCTATAATATGGTGCGATTTTACGAAACTCCCATGGGATTCTTTTCTAAAGGTAAAGGAGTTCCACGCGTCACCTGCTCCGTCCACCTCTTCTGCTCACAATCGTCACGATACTTTGTTATCTACGCCCTTCTCACACCTACCGCTCCCGAAGACTTCGACAAACTATTCCTCACAATGGTAGAGTCATTCCACTGCCACTAAGCAGCCAGCATCATTACGAATGAAGAGTTCACGATTGAGTTAGGGACCAGAAGGAGCCAAGTTGCGAGCTTGGAAGGAGAGTTGGGCTCCCATTAAATGAACTTATTAGGTCGCATGGACGTAGCTTATGGGTAGGGCGCCTTCGGGCTGAATGGGCGTCGATTGCGTTCGGTAGTGCTCAGCGGAGCGTTTAGTTTTCTCTGAAACTTTATTAGCGTGGCTCCGGATGTTCGGTGGGAAAGTTTCGGGAAGCTCTAGTTCTGGGCCGAATGAACCTTTTCTGCGTGGAGAAAGCTTAGTTTGAAGAAAGAGAAAGAAAAAGAGAGGTCATACAATATTTTCGCGCACCAATTCGTTCCTAAACATGAACTGCTTTCAAAGAAAGACGCGGAGGAATTGATGCATGAATTCCATATCCGTCCGTATCAACTCCCATACATCAAAACCAGCGACCCCGCGGCAGAGACTTTGGGCGCAAAGATGGGAGATATTCTGCGAATAACGCGGAAGAGCGCTACTGCTGGGGAAGTTATCGTTTATCGTTATGTTGTCGATTAGGGTGATATTATGTCATTAACAGCCGGAACCGTTAGCCCTCAGATATGGGAACTAATCAAGCACTTCCTCGACGAGAAGGGTTTGGTCAGGCAGCACGTTGACTCCTACAACGATTTTATTGAAAGTGGCTTGCAGGCAATAATCGATGAGACTGGGGAGATACCGATTGAGATTGAAGACTACCCCCTGAAAATCAAGCTGGGCAAAATAGAAATTGGGACACCTCGGGTAACCGAAGTAGACGGATCGGAACGTCAAATCTTTCCAACAGAGGCTAGGATACGTAACCTAACCTACGCGGCTCCACTCCATGTGGAGATGACGCCTATAATTGGTGAGAGGGAGGGGCAGACAGAGATTGTTTACATCGGCGACTTTCCAGTCATGCTTCGTTCGAAGATCTGTCCCCTATCACGCATGACCTCAGAGGAGCTAGTCAGCATAGGTGAGGATCCGATGGATCCGGGCGGATATTTCATAGTAAATGGTGCTGAACGAGTTGTGGTTGCGCTCGAAGACCTCGCCGCGAACAGGATTCTTGTCGATAAAGAACAGACCGGTGTTCATCCAACCTACAAAGCGAAGATCTTCTCGACGACGGTTGGCTTCAGGGCGCGGACAGAAGTGACTCTGAAGACTGACGGGGCAATATACATCACAATGCCCGGCGTACCCGCAGACGTGCCTATTGTAGTCATGATGAAGGCACTGGGGTATGAGGAAGACGCGAAGATCGCTGAATTGATCTCAAGCGACGAAGCACTCCAAAACCAACTCGCTAACACATTCGAGAAATCAGTTGGCGTAGTAACGCAGAGAGACGCATTACTCTACATCGGTAACAGGTTGGCACCAGGCCAGGTTGAAGAGTACCGACTCAAGAAGGCTGAGGCATCAGTAGATAGGAACTTTCTACCGCACATCGGCCGCAACCCCGAAGAGAGGAAGGAGAAAGCTGCTTGCCTCGCTGAAGTTGGCTGCCGTGTCATTGAACTTAAACTTGGTATGCGTGAACCCGATGACAAGGATCACTATGCTAACAAGAGGCTGAAACTCGCAGGGTCTCTGTTAGCTGAACTCTTTCGAATTTCTTTCAGAAACCTCATTCGCGATCTCAAGTACCAACTGGAGCGGATAACGATCCGTAGACATGCGGAACTCTCAATCAGCAACGCGATTCGGCCAGGTATTATTACCGAACGGATTCAACACGCCATCGCAACAGGCAATTGGGTCCGCGGACGTGTCGGAGTAACTCAACTCCTTGACAGAACCAACTACTCCTCAACACTCAGCCACCTTCGCAGACTTCAATCACCCCTGAGCAGAAGCCAGCCAAACCTCGAAGCCCGCGACCTTCATCCAACCCATTGGGGAAGGCTATGCCCAAGCGAGACCCCTGAAGGATCAAACTGTGGGTTAGTCAAGAATCTGGCTTTGAGTGCAGTAATCTCAGTCGGAGTTGATTCACGAGAATTCGTATCTAAGCTTCGCCGGATGGGCGTGATTGGCGTCGACGAGGCTGATAGCAAACTCCGTGCAGCTGGAGCGAAAGTCTTTGTTGATGGGTTAATTGCGGGCTATGTGCGCGAAGCAGACAAAATGGCACAGGAACTCATTCGTATGCGGCGCGCTGGCGAGATCAGCTCCGAGGTTAACATCGCATACTCCCCGCCCCTCACTGAAGGAGGAAGGTCTGAGCTATACGTAAACTGCGACCAGGGCCGCGTCCGGCGCCCAGTTATAATCATCGAAAACTCGAAACTAAGACTCACTCGGGAACATGTTGAGGCGGTTCAAAGAGGCGAGATGCGATGGAGCGATCTTGTCGAACGGGGAGTTGTCGAATACTTGGACGCGGAGGAGGAAGAGAACGCACTGATCGCGCCGTCCCCAAACCGCATCACCGAAAGAACAACGCACGTTGAGATTGCACCATACACGATTCTAGGAATCGCAGCATCCCTAATTCCATACCCAGAACACAACCAATCGCCACGCAACGCCTACGAATCCGCTATGGCCAAGCAGGCACTAGGCGTCTTCGCGGTCAACTACGCGAACCGGACCGACTCACGCGCCCACATCCTACACTACCCACAAGTTCCTGTAGTTCGAACCAAACCAATGGATATCATAAAATATGATACAAGGCCAGCCGGCCAAAACTGCGTCCTCGCGATTCTCTGCTACCAAGGCTACAACATGGAAGACGCAGTCATACTCAACAAATCATCCGTCGACCGCGGCCTCTTCCGATCAACGTTCTACCGAGTCTACGAAGGTGAATGTAGACAATACCTGGGAGGTCTCCGTGACAAGTTCGAGGTACCTGAGGCGGGAATACGCGGCTACAGAGGAGACCGCTACTACAGGCAGCTTGAAGAAGATGGAGTCATATCCGTCGAGTCAGAAGTCACAGGCAACAGTGTACTGATTGGGCGCACCAGCCCACCAAGATTCCTCGAAGAATACCGCGAATTCGAAGTTAAAGGTCCCACTAAACGCGATTCATCGGTAGGAATGCGCCCCTCGGAGGAAGGCATCATAGACGCCGTCTTCCTCAGCGAATCCATCGAAGGCAACCGCCTCGTCAAAGTTCGCGTCCGAGACATACGAATACCGGAGCTTGGAGACAAGTTCGCTTCGAGACACGGACAAAAGGGCGTCATCGGCACGTTGATTCCTCAAGAAAACATGCCGTTCACCGAACAGGGAATCGTCCCCGACGTAATCATCAACCCACACGCAATCCCGTCACGCATGACCATCGGCCAATTCGTTGAAGCAGTAGCGGGCAAGGTAGCAAGTTTGCGCGGCGAACCAGTAGACGGAACCGCATTCAGCAATGAAGGGCCGAAAGCTTTACGCGAATCACTTCTTGACCTTGGTTTCCAGCACAGCGGGCGTGAAGTAATGTACAACGGGGTAGACGGAAGGAAGCTCGTGGCCGACATTTTCATCGGCGTCGTCTACTACCAGAAACTTCACCACATGGTAGCCGACAAAATGCACGCGCGGGCCCGAGGCCAAGTACAGATGCTAACACGCCAACCCACCGAAGGACGCGCAAGAGGTGGCGGCCTCAGATTCGGCGAAATGGAGCGAGACTGCTTAATCGGACACGGCGCATCAGCACTGTTGAGAGATAGACTCCTCGAGGAGTCTGACAAGTACATGGTAATGGTCTGCGAAACCTGCGGCCTACTCGCCTACCACGACGTGAAACAGAATAAGTACATCTGTAGAATCGACGGAGATAAAGCAGTAATCTCCCCAGTCCAACTCTCGTACGCATTCAAACTTCTACTACAAGAATTGATGGCGCTGGGAGTGGCGCCGCGACTAGAAATCTCGGAGCGTGCATAAAATGTCAGTAACAGAAGAAGCGACTAAAGTAATCGGCAGCATTCACTTCACCCTTATCTCCCCGAGCGAGATCCGGAAACTTTCAGCTGTAGAGATTCAGACTGCAGACACCTACGATGAAGACGGAGTCCCTATCGTATCCGGGTTAATGGATGGAAGACTCGGCACGCTAGAGCCTCGCCAGAAATGTAAGACCTGCGGCAACACCGCCTCCGCATGCCCAGGACACTTTGGCCACATTGAACTCGCCGAACCCGTAGTTCACGTAGCCTTCGCCAAGCTGCTTCACAAACTCCTACAGGTAACATGCAGAAATTGCGGTCGTGTTCTCCTCTCCGCAGAGAAGATCAAAGCATACAACGAACGGATGCAGCGGGAACAACGGCAACTCAACGAGATCCCTCACACATTCTACGAAGCAGTCATGAAGGATGCTAAGAAAAGTCAGGAATGCCCACACTGCGGCGCCCGACAATACCCAATAGAACACGGAAAGCCAACCACATTCCACGAGATGGTGGAAGGGGGCGCTGCGAGGCTCAACCCCAGCCAGATTAGAGAACGCCTTGAGCGCATCCCAGACGACGACCTAAGATTGCTTGGAATGGAACCAACGGCCGCACGCCCCGAATGGATGATACTCCAAGTTCTTCCCGTCCCAGCCGTTACCGTCCGACCCTCGATCACACTCGAATCTGGCATCAGGTCCGAAGACGACCTCACGCACAAACTGGTTGATATTATCAGAATCAACCAAAAGTTGAAGGAAGCATTAGAATCTGGGGTACCAGTCAACATAATTCAGGAGCTTCATGAACTACTGCAGTACCATGTGACAACCTACTTCGATAATGAAGTTTCAGGTCTACCCCCCGCCCGCCACAGGTCCGGCCGTGCTCTAAAAACCCTGAGCCAGAGGCTTAAGGGCAAGGAAGGGAGGTTTAGAGGTAACCTTTCAGGAAAACGCGTCGACTTTTCCGCGAGGACCGTAATCTCACCCGACCCCAACATCGACATAAACGAAGTCGGCGTTCCGCTCGATGTAGCCCAACGCCTCACGATACCTGAACGAGTGACGCCGTGGAACATCGATGAGCTAAAGCAGCTGATCAGAAACGGGCCGGATCAATACCCCGGCGCCCTATACCTGGTTAGACCCGACGGGCGAAGAGTGCGACTCGAATTCGTGACTGAACGAGATGGCATAGCGGATGCGATTCAGGCCGGCTTCATTGTTGAACGGCACATCAGGGACGGAGATATCGTCCTCTTCAACCGCCAGCCCTCACTTCACCGAATGTCCATAATGGCTCACACCGTGAAGGTTCTTCCTTACAAGACTTTCAGACTCAACCCATGCGTCTGCCCACCCTACAACGCAGACTTTGACGGAGACGAAATGAATCTCCACGTCCCACAGGGCGAGGAAGCCAGAACTGAAGCAAAATTGCTCATGCAAGTCCAAGACCAAATTTTATCACCACGTTATGGCGGACCAATTATCGGCGCGAAAACCGACCTTCTCACCGCAGCCTACTTGCTGACCAGAAAGTCAACATTTCTGAATAAAGACGAGGTCGGAAAACTGTTGACCGCGGCCGGCTATCGCGGCGAGTTGCCGGTTCCGGAAATCAAGCGTCCCAATGAGCTGTGGAGTGGAAAGCAAATCTTCAGCCTCTTCCTTCCGCAGGGCTTCAACTTCGTAGCCAAATCAAGCATGGTCACTCAGGAAGACGGCAGTTCAGTAGTCGTAAGGAACGGAGAACTGGTTGAAGGGGTCATTGACAAGAATACAATCGGCGCAGAACGATCCGAAACGCTCTTCCACCGCATCGTAAAAGACAATGGCTCAGAGCCAGGCCGCATCTTCCTAAACGGGCTCATCAAACTTCTCGACCGCTTCATAACACTAAGAGGATTCACCTACGGAATCGACGAACTTGACCTCTCCGACGCAGTGCGGGACAAGATAGCTAAGTCCATCAAGAGAGCCGAAGAGCACGTTCAAGAACTCATAACGCAATTCAAGAAAGGAACACTCGAGCGGCTACCAGGAAGGTCATTTGAAGAGTCATTAGAACTGCGCATCATGGACGAACTCTCCAAGGCGCGCGACCAAGCTGGGGAGCTGGCTGAGCAGTACTTGAAGACGGAGACGGATAATTCGGGTGTTATCATGACCAAAACTGGTGCCCGTGGGTCGATGCTGAACATTGCTCAGATGGTTGCATCAGTGGGACAGCAATCTATTCGCGGCCAACGGATAAGGCGGGGGTATAGGGATCGTGCACTATCCTTCTTCGAAAAAGGAGATGTAGGCGCGGAAGCGCGCGGCTTCGTTTACGATTCATACCAAGACGGCCTAACGCCAGTCGAATTCTTCTTCCACTCAATGGGAGGACGAGAAGGGCTCGTAGACACTGCCGTCCGAACACAACAGAGCGGCTACATGCAAAGACGCCTAATCAACGCCCTCGAGCATATCCGCGTCGAATACGACGGTACCGTGCGCGACTCAAGGGGTGACATCATACAGTTCCGTTACGGTGAAGACGGAGTTGACACCGCGAAGAGCGACCACGGAAAGGCGGTCAACACGGAACGCCTAGTCGAACGGGTCGAGCTTACAATTGAGAAAGGTGCTAAGGCTAGCAAACCCTACGTCGAGAAGAAAGTTTCCGACGTGAAGAAGGAGCTAACCCCGAGTCTTACTGGTCAACTCAAGGCAAGTTTGCTGGAAAGAAAGCTGACCAAGAAGGGAGTTGATGAAGCGGTAAAGGAAGCCGTCAAGAACTACCGCAGATCCATGATTGAACCGGGCGAAGCCGCAGGCATAGTCTCAGCCCAATCCATCGGCGAACCGGGCACGCAGATGACTCTAAGAACATTCCACTTTGCGGGCGTCAGAGAGCAAAACGTCACACTCGGCCTTCCACGCCTAATCGAAATCGTGGACGCAAGAAAGATCCCGTCTACCCCCATGATGGTCGTCTTCTTAGACAAGAAGCGCCGAGGTAGCCGCGAGAAAGCCCAGGAAGTTGCGACTAACATCACCCACACGACATTAGGTGATATTGCTTCAAGCCTTGAATCCGACATCACCAAGATGCGAATAGTAGTTACATTAAACAATGAAGCGATGAGGGATCGAGAAGTAACCCTCAAGGACATCAAGGCAGCTGTGACACCGGGTGGTTGCAAGGTTGAAGTCGAAAGGAACACGGTTCACATAACACCGCAAGAAATGGACATCCCGCAATTCAACCGTCTAGTCTTGCGCCTCCCACTTATGCACGTGAAAGGCATACCCCAAGTGAAACGGGCACTTGTCATGGAAGAGAAGACTGCGGACAAAAGCGAGTGGGTAATCAGAACCGAAGGTTCCAACTTAGAACTAACGCTCGAAACTGAAGGCGTAGACGCCGCCAGAACCACGTCGAACAACATGCATGAAGTAGCAGAAGTACTTGGCATCGAGGCAGCAAGAAACGTGATCATCAAGGAAGCGACAGCGGTGCTAGATGAACAGGGGTTGGACGTGGACGTGCGCCATGTCATGCTCGTAGCCGACGCCATGACCGCGTCAGGCGAAGTGTTGCAGGTTGGGAGACATGGAGTCAGCGGCGAGAAGGCAAGCACGCTAGCAAAAGCAGCATTCGAGATCACGATTCCCACAATAGTTGACGCAGCAGTCAAAGGAATACGCGACACCCTCCGAGGCGTCGCTGAAAACGTTATAGTCGGACAGCAAGTGCCAATGGGAACAGGCCTCATCGAGGTCTACATGTCAATGCCAGAGAAGGCCAAGAAATAATGCAATCCCCAAAGATAGACGTGAATAAACAGCTGCAAATAGTCGTAAGGTCCGGTAAGGTCGCGTTAGGCGTCAAGGAAGCCTTGGACGCGGCAAGATTCGCAAAATGCAAACTCCTAATCCTAGCCGCTAACTGCCCCGCTCGAGATAGGCTGAACATCGTTAACTACGCGAAGCAGTCGGGTGTTCCCATCTTCGACTACCCAGGAACCAGTGTAGACCTGGGGTCTGCATGCCTGAAACATTTCGTTGTCGCTGCATTGACGATAAAGGAGCCTGGAGACTCCGAGATACTCAAATTAGCTGAGCGCTAGCAAATGGCCACCTCTGGAATAAAGCTCACCGGCGAAACAATGCGACTGATCGCCCTCTTCGAGAACATAACTGGCGCAACAGCCAACGACTGCATAATCGACACTGAAGGTGACAGGATAATTTTCATGGCGAAACAGGGAGAGATGGGCCTGGCGATTGGGAAGGGCGGAAAGAACATCAACATGCTTCGCAAAATGACTGGAAAGCCGATTGAAGTCGTCGAATTCTCAGACAACGTGGAAGGCCTCATCCGAAACTGTCTATCCCCAGCCAAAGTAAAGGAAATCCGAATAACCGAGAGACCTGACAAGAAGATTGTAGTCGTTGAAGTGGAACCAAAAGACAAGGCGCTAGCGATAGGTAAGAATGGCCGGACGATAGACAAAACCCGAATGTTAGCGAAACGCTACTACCAAATCGACCACGTACAGGTTACTTAAGCCCCGACCTCCGACGTGCACCCTTCACCCCAGCGACCAAGACAGCAAGAGCAATGAGCGGCATCGTGAGCACCAGCAGGACGTTTGGAAATTCTGGAACTGGCGAACTCGTTCCCTGAGCAAGTTGCGAATAAGCTGTAGCCGTGGGCGTGAGAGTGTTCGACGCCATGTTCTGCGTGACTATCGGGTCGAGCTGAGCTCTCAACTGGAAGTAACCCTGAACATCTAAGCTAGGTGTCCAGTTAAGGTAAGCGAAGAAATACTCCTCGTCGAAAGGGGAGAAAAAGTCGACTGGATAGGTTTCCGAGAACTTAACCATCAACGTCAGGAACTGCGAATCCAAGGGCGACCAGAAAGCGAAAACATCCTGTTGCGTGATCGAAGGGCCGCCGATCCCTGTGCCGGCGTGACCGGTTGCAGGCTGCAAGACCTTCTCCTCCCATGCTTCATCGATCACTAGTCGTTTGTTATCCTGCTGAGCAATTTTCCCTATCTGAAGAAGGGTTTGGAGGTTGTTCCCATAGATTGGGTAGACATGGGTCGAGATCATGTCGAGTCGCGGGTCGTTAGCGAACCCAGTGAGGAACGACACACCCAGCCAAGTTCCTGCCCCAGCAACCAACTTAGTGTTTCCTTTGTTGAGGGAGGATAGAAGCTGTTCTATGTAACTCGTCCAGCCTGAGGGCGTGTTCAGCTGCGAATACCCGGTAAGATACGCCTCCGTGTCCGCCTCTACACCAATCTCCAAGTAATCAGGACGAATCTGATTGATAATGAGTTGGTCTTGCGCGATGTGGTTAGCGACATACCGCGAATATGGAAGGCTTGACCAGTCGTACGTTAACGGAGAGTACGGAGTGTTCGCGAACAGAATTTGAGATTCGATTAGAATCTTCATGCCTCGGGCATGAACCATAGAAACCACTTGCTCGAAATAACTTAGGTACTGCGCGCTATTCGGAAAAGTTGGATCCAGTAACGGGTAACCGATGGCGATCGTGACCCCCTGAACTCCCATAGCCTGAAGAGCATTCAAATTAGTGGCCACCGATGCCAAATTACTTGGTTGAAAGAGCGCTGGCCCCCGGTTACCGTTAGCGGGCAAAAGCTCCGTGGCGAAAACGAAGTCGTTCAATGAACTGGGGTGCGACCCAAGGGAGGAATCGAGCGTGTTGAGGATCCCCTGGAGCGCCGTATATTCACCCTGGTACCTCGATGGGATAGCCATATCGTATTCCTGAACCGCAGAGCCGAAGGAATTTGAACCATTGGAACTTGAAACGCTTGCCGAAAAGGTCTGAGAGGCAGCTACAAATGAGAAGAATAGTGAACCTAACACTAAGCAGAAAAGAAGAATGACAGTGGTCAAATATTTCACGGGAATCGCTTTTCCGCGCGAGTAAGAGTGTGCCGAACGCTGGTCCTTTAGTTGCATCGAATCACAATGGTGCGATCTTTGCTTAGCAATATATCCAAATTAGGAATGTATCGTTAGAACCAATCGTCTACACGTATGGCCGCGAAAAAGTTCAATCAGATTATTGTGGAGCGCTAGAATGAAATCTGTTATCTAGGTTTCCTGTTTACCGACGCGATTGTAGCGGCCATACCAGTCGACTGTTCCTTTGGTCCAATAAACTGGTGGTTTAGGTTTTGGTTTCGATCGCATCTTCTGCATTTTCTTCGAACATCCTTTTGCTTACCGAGACCTTTCGGTCCGCTTCCCCGCCAGCGCCGGCGGCTGACTTAGGTAGTGAATTGGTGGTCTCTACTTACTTAAGTGATGAGTTGGTGTTCATTTCCGGGGTTTTGGAGAGGGTTTTCCGCTAGTTTCATGGGGTGAGGGCTTTGCTATGATGACTTCACCGCGGGAAGTAATGGATGCGACAAATTGTTCTTTGTTGCCTTCTTCGGTAACGAACATTCCTGATACGGCCCATACCCCGTTAGTATCTGGGCCTTTGGCTTCCTCGTCCATTGTGATTGAAGCTATTTTTCCATGCCGCGACCTAGTCCCGACGATGTACTTTCTCGCCATGCTTTTCGCGTCATCTGCGTTTACTATTTTCAATCCACATCAATTCTGAGGGTGTAAGCCGCTTTCCTACCTCTACCGTGCGATCTTTTCCTCTCTCAACCAAGATCTTACGGTGCATTGATATTCAAGGGTTATCCCCCGCTTACTATTGAGGAAGAAATGTGTTATTTTGCGGCGGTGAGACAGTTTGAAAAGTAGCTACTGGTTCTGGCGACGCACTCCTGAGTCGTCAGCGAAAGAGGCTAGTGACCGTCGCGAACAAGCCAATCGCGATCAAGCCTATCGGAAGTAATCCGCGGCCCGTTATTCTCTTTCCCGTTCGAGCATGCGCCGTTCGCAACAATTCGATTCGTAGGGACAGGTTTGCCCACTTGCGAATTTTCCAATAGGAACTGTCCCGGAGATTTTCTTTCGATTCCTCATTCCCGAACAGGTCAACCTAAGTCTGTCTGCCGAGTATAATTATCAGCGTGAAACCTTTGAACTCAGGCGCGGTTTCTGGTGATTTGGATAGGCTGATCAAAGAGTACCTGGAAACTAAATTGGGGGCGGCTCTGGATTTCTTCGCGATTGAAGGTCAAATCTCTCCTGACGCAAATGGCGATATGGGCGTAACCGGGAATTATCGTAAAAGAGCTGGTGACAAGAACGTCTTCTTTACGGTCACAGTCAACCTTGCATCACGCAAAATTCAGAATTTGCAACAATATTAGCGATCATCGAATCCTCGGCCCTAACTTCTTCCACGGTATTTCAGGACAACTAATGTCTCTAGAGACTCTGTTGGTTCAAAATAGGTCTTGATTTTACCTTATTACGAGCGGTGCACCAAATGGTTGTTTGAAGGCTATTTTTGATGTCTTTGCAAAATTGTCAGAAATGCGGCGCCCTTATCTTTTCCCAGGAACCTCATTCAGACAGCCGCCTTTGCGTTAGATGTTACCGATTAGAAGCCGCCAAGAAAATGAGTTTCAGGACTGAGTGAAGATGCTTGGACTGTCTCCCGTTCGAAGCCTGTGCCGGACCTGAAAACGCTTCTAGTAGAGTGCCTCACTCCCAAAAGCAAACCTCGAACGGACGAGGTTAACGACATCGCGAAAGCTGCGGGGTACGATGTCGTCGGCCAAGTTATACAACACCGCGAGGCCATCGATGGCGCTTATTGCATAGGTGCAGGAAAACTCGACGAGATCTCGAAGCGCGTCGGAATAGACTCAATCGAAGCCTTGATTTTTACTCGGCAGTTATCTGCTGGCCAACTTTTTCGGATTAAAAGGAAAATCGGTGAAGGAGTCCGCGTTCTCGACAGGAACCTACTGATCTTGGAGGTATTCGAAAAGCGCGCCACGACGACAGAGTCTAAACTCCAGATCGCACTAGCTAAGCTGCGCTATACCTTTTCTTGGGGCAGAGAATCAATCAGGATGCGTGGAATTGCTAGTGAGCAGATGGGGCGGGGTGGGCCTGGGCAATATCCATACGAAGTCTACGAGGCTATGTCCCGAAAACGCATAAGCAAGATCGAGCGGGAACTTAGAGAGACAAGGGTGAAGAACGGAAATCTCCGCGAACAAAGGGGAAAAGCCGGTTTTCGAACAGTAGCTTTGACGGGTTACACTCAGAGCGGAAAGACCACACTATTCAACAAGGTCACCTCTGAATCAAAGGAAACCGGAATGGGGCCCTTTACTACACTATCGACATTTGCCCGAAAAGTCTCACTGCCTTGGAAAGACGCATATTCGAATTCGTTCATCCTTATCGACTCCATCGGATTTATTGAGGATCTCAACCCTATTCTTATGAATGCATTTCACACGACTTTGAATGAACTCGCAAATTCGGATCTAATTCTTCTTTTCGTGGACGGCAGTGACAGCATCGAAATCTCAAGGAGAAAACTCTCAGCCTCGCATGAGGCATTGGAAAAGGAAATCAGTGGCGTACCACTTCTAATCTGCATCAATAAAGTGGATATCGCGTCGCGTGAACATCTAGATAAAGTCATTGAGGAAACTCGTAAAATATTCGCTGGGGTGGAGATAGTAGAGATTAGCTCGCAGACGGGCGCAAATGTGCCGGATCTTCTGCAGAAGGTCGCCGAAAAACTCGGCGCTTAAGCCTCAATCGAAATTCAAATGTGTTGCTGGAGTGGTACTTCGAAGTAGTGCCGTTTCCCTTTCGTATCTTCTTCGTAATCGTACTTCTTCATTGTTCGGCGATCAATATAGAGGCCCGAACCGAGGTGATCTATTTGCATGCCTTTGATGCGGGCAGTAAGGGAATCAAGTATGTCTACGTAATTTCTTCCCTCAGTTGGTTTCCATTCAAGGACAGCGGCTGGCTCGCTCATACTGATAACCTTAACAAAACCCCGAGGGGACCGGCTTTCGGTATGGCCCCCGACGCATGTAAAGCTCTTTGAGTCCAAGAATTCGCTAAACTTCTCGTAGTTTCCCGTGAAGTCAAATGGGGCACCGCACTTCTGGCAAGCGCAAAGAAAACTTCTAATCGACATGGGGTAAGATAGGAGGGCGCCGCTTATAGGAGTCCCTATCAAATCCGTCGTGTGCCTCAAAGCTAATTAATTTGGAATAGGAATTAGTAGAGTCCGACAGTTTTCCGTTACGTGGCGTTGGCCTAGCACTTCAGTTATTCGCCGAACTTTATGCCTTGCGCGAGTTGGAGTTGATCACTCCAGTTGATCAGGGCCAGCGCATGTTCCAGGGTTAACGTCCTGTATGCCCAACTCTCGTAGAAACGGATATTTTTCTTGATTTGAGATCAGGGTTGCTTTCATAACACAGCAGGCTCTTGAAACGGGAGGTTGCGCCCGTCTTTATTCTTGCCTCCCGAATTGCATTGCACCTGACGCAACAGCATGTGTGTGTGGGCGAGTTTCTTAAGCGGTGCCTATTCAGGCGGAACCTCAATATCGCTCTCTTTACCGCCTGTTCCGCCGCATGCTTCACAGACGAGTTTACCGCCACCGAAGCATTCGTTGCATTTGATGGACACGACGCCGCTGCCGTTGCAGATGTCGCATTCCAACACGCCTTTCTCGGTAGTGAGCTTTCCTGTTCCTTTGCATTCGTCGCATTTGGTGGGAATTGAACCGGTGCCTTTGCATTTAGTGCAGGCAACTTCGCCTTCGCCATTACATGTGGTACAAACCAAAATAGAAAACCTCACTCTGACTTATCCGGTCAGTAGGCTTACAGGGGCTACACATCTGGTGCTTTTGAACGTTACGCAGCGGTAGAGTATCCGAGACTGCAATAGGCCTGGCCTAAAATCGTTGTAACGGGAACCATACACGCACCGAGTTGCCAAACGCCCGCAAACTGAGCCACGAATATTAAACCAAAATAGATTAGCGCATCGAATAAGATCGCGCGACGTCTATTCGGTCAGAGGATTACGAAGAAGAAAAATGCGATGACCAACAGTATCCTGTAGATGCCGAACGGAATGGTGTTATGTTTCCTTACGTAACCTAGGAATAGTTTGAGTGCGGGTATAGCGACGAGGAAGGATGCGACAAACCCAACCAGTAGCAGGTCTACTTGGCCGGGCGAGAATTCATTGTATGACATGAGAAGGTCAAAGCCAGAAGCTGCTATCATAGTCGGTACTGCTAGGAGAAAGGAGAATAGAACAATTGTTTGCCGCTTCATACCCAAAGCTAAACCACCCATAATCGTGGGGGCCGACCTGGAAACACCGGGTATTACAGACACCGCTTGAAAAAGGCCGATAAGCAGGCAGTCTCGGTATGGAATCTTGGCTATGTCGTCTACGTTTGAGCGTTCCTTGTACCGCAACTCGAATAGGATAATGAATATACCGCCCAGAAGCAACGCCCACAAAACGATTTGTTCATTTCCGAAAAGCACGTCTTTGAAAAACCTGTAAATCAGCAACCCCACTATACCAGTCGGAATGAATGCGACGACTAGGCGTTTTATGACGCTGAAATCCAGAAAGTACCTCCAATAAAGCACTACGACGGCCAAGATAGAACCAAACTCTAAAGCAATCTCAAAACTCTTCACAAAGGGCGTCTGAGCGATGTTGAGTAGAGCAGCGGCAAGAATCGTGTGGCCCGTAGACGAAACGGGCAGGAACTCCGTCAGCCCCTCAACGACGGCGAGTATGATCGCGTCAAACAAATCCACAAGTTAACACCAAAAGACTAGGGCATACGTCGTCTTTGAGACTCGCCCGATAAAACAGAGGACGATAGATTAGGATTACGGTTTAAATTGATTCAATTCAGGGAATCCTTATTTTCTACTATGAATCCCACGAAACAACGCAGCAAAATTGGTCATCAATATAGACCGCCACACAGCTCTGGTCGTAGTGGACATCCAGAATGACTTCTGCCCGGGCGGAGCCCTTCCAGTCTCCGACGGCGACCAAGTCGTTCCCGCGATCAACAAGTACATCCAACTATTTCGAAGCGCAAGCGCACCAATTATCTATACTCGAGACTGGCATCCGCCCGACCATAGCTCATTCAAAGCCCAGGGTGGACCATGGCCACCACACTGCGTCCAAGGAACCGAGGGCGCAAAGTTTCGCCCAGACCTTTTACCACCAACCGAAGGGGAAATTGTCTCCAAAGCAAATAGGAAAGATGACGCGTACTCATTCTTCCAGGGCGCAGATTTAGCGCATAGGTTGAGAAGACTAAGGTTTCGGCTGGGGCTGAGGGGCGGCATCAAGGAGCTCTTTGTTGGCGGACTTGCCACAGATTACTGTGCTAAGGAAACGGTTCTGGATGGGTTAAAGCTCGGGTTTCAAGCTTATTATCTAGACGACGCCTCGAAGGGCGTCAACGTGAACCCGGACGACTCAGAACTTGCGATTAAGGAAATGCTCTCAAAAGGTGCAAAAAAGATCACTCTAACTGATATCGCGACTGAACGTTCTCAGCCTGGGAAGAAGTAAGGCAAGCTTTGCGAAGGTGGCGGAGCTGTACCTTCACGCTCTGCATACCGTGCTTTCTCTTCAATTTTCACGATGCGGACGAGATGATGCTCCGTTAGAACCCTGTACTGTTCTGAGAGACCCAGTTGATGCAGTGCGTGTTTTACGTGAAGTTTCACGTCTTTTACACCGCAACTTCTTCCGTTAACCGCGTCAGGAATGAGTAGCATCTTTCCTTTCACCTGGACCTCAGTCTTCAGCCTCTTACCTAGGATTTCGGCGATATCCTTGCCGACCTTTTTGAGGTCACCCAACTCGACCTCTACCAAGAAACATTACCCAGAAACTAGCTCTCCACATCCTCTTTTACGCGTTACTACGAACGAAACAGGTTGAATCCCCTAAAAAAGCGGGTACATTCACGCCAGCATTGGGGTATCGGTTTCAAGTGTAGTGACCGGGTTAGAGGGGCAAGCGGAGGATCTGGCCGCATCCCTCACACCTGAGAAACTCGTAAAGATCATTCCTGAAAAGGAATCGGATCTTTCTCGGGTGCTTGCAAACCTTTACGACATCGAATTGTTTCAAACCATTCACCAACCAACATGTACGGCACCGTTGACGATATTCTGGAGACATGCGTGAAAGTGCTCGACTTCCGAGAGAATGGAGTTGTAAAGCACAGCTCGTATCGATATTGAAGACGTCGATGGCGCAAGCCCTGAATATGCCCGCTTTTCCAAGTGACTGGGAAATGCTGCAGACATGTTAAGAATTGGCCGTAGTCATCTCTACTTAAGTTCCTAGCTTAAGACGACATTCTGACGGCGAAAGTATTGAGCAAGTGTTCGCGATAACCCTTGCCTTTACCCGCCTATTCTGCCCGAACTGGATTGCGCAAAGTTCCGATTCGGTCTATGGTTCCTTCGAGTATGTCTCCATCTTTGAGGTAAGGGCCGCCGGTGAACGCTGCAACTCCTTCGGGGGTTCCGGTTGAGATTATGTCGCCCGGCCTCAGAGTCATCCCCTTTGAAGCGTATTCAATTATCGAGTCGATCTGGAAGACCATATCTCCGGTAGTTGATTGCTGCCTCGTTTTCCCGTTGACGGTGAGAGAGATTCCTAGGTTGTGAGGGTTCGGTACTTCATCGACGGTGACTAGCCAAGGACCTAGGGGAAATGAAGAATCAAGTCCTTTTCCCTTTACCCAGTTCAACCCAAGCATACTGGTTCCGTCGGGTCGGCGGGTGGAGAATTGCCAGTCCCTGAAGCTAATATCGTTGGAAACAGCGTAACCTGCAACGTAGTTCATCGCGTCCTTCTTGGGAATGTTCTTCCCGGCTTTGCCTATGATCACTGCGAGTTCAACTTCCCAGTCGGCTTGCTGTGATACTTTTGGAACCAGAATCGGATCTCCTGGTCCGATTAGGCTGTTTCTGAATTTCGTGAAAAGATACGGTTCTTTTGGAGTGCTATCCTTCTGCGAAAATTCCTTACTGTGGGAATGGTAGTTAACGGCCATCAGCAGGATCTTCTCCGGGTTAAGGATCGGGCTGCACAAGGTTACTGATTCAACGGGCAACGCTTGCATATTCCCTGCAAGATTCTCCAGAGCAAGAAGCGAAGAAAGCCTACCGCTTGCGAGAATCGAATCAATTGTCGCCATTTCGCTGAAGCTGGTCATCTGCAGCCTCTTCGCAAGATCTTGAAAGTCGAAAAGGCGTTTCTCGTGCACGACCCCAACACGAGTTGACCCGTCTCTAACGTAGTGTGCAAGTTTCAAGTTAATCCCGTATACTCAGATCTGAATGGCTGAAACTCTCCGGTTTGCGCCGGGTTCACGTTCCTTCACGTTTGCGAGACACAATTAAGGGTGTGGTTTCCTGAACTAGAAATTTCCCTACCCTCGCTCTATCCTGTGAGTAAAGAAACTTGAACCTTTTCTCCCGCAGGACTGGCAATCTTAATATTCGCTCGGCTGCTTACCGCGCCGAGTAACTTAACCAACTGTGATAGTTTTTGGAACAGACACTGATACTTGTGGATAATAACGATAGGACATTAGGGTACGCCCCGCGAAGCCTCTGCCACCAAGGAAAGGGAAGACGTCATAGGGCTTTTGTGGTTGCTTTATACAATGATAGAGGTGAGCTACTTTTGCAACGGAGAAAACATGATCTATTCTCTAACAAGTGGGACCTAACTGGCGCAAGCCATCCCTTGCGATTGAAGGCGAGGAATGAGTCCTATTCTGAAGCCGCCGCGCGTTGCGTGCGGCAGGAATTTGGAGTCGGTGGGATATCGTTCAGAAAGATTGGCGCATTCAACTATTTCGCGCCGCAGGGGAAGAAATGCGAGAACGAGCATTGCGCAGTAATCGTTGGCAAGTATGATGGGAAGGTGAAACCCAATCCAAAAGTAGCTTATGGGTACAAGTGGGAATCCTTTAGTGAAGTATTGAAGGAGATCCGAAAGAAGCCAGAATCATTCGTGATGTGGGCGAGACTCGGAGCAAGAGTCATTCGGAACCACAGCTTTGGTAAGCATCTCTTGACAAGAGGTCAGAATTGAGTCTACTTCGTTTTTGTTCTGTTCTTTACCGCCAGGCAGCGCTAAGGCAATAGGCATTTATCTTCTCGCGAAGCTTGCGAGACTGATTTTCATGGTCCTAACGACTGACCTCCTAAACGTGGTCACTGGGGCGATCATTCTCGTCCTGGTCATTCTAGCGAACTTCTACCAGTTCCGAGTGAGGCGACGATTTAGCGGCGTAATTGGGAAGATAATGCTATGGTACTCGTTGGAACTTGGTTCCATCCTGGCCTTGACCATATTCAATTGGATCGCATTCCCACTTCGAATGGACCTTCTCTCTCTCACCCTTGCCGACCGAGTCTTCGAAATCGCGTGCTTTCTGAAGGGTGCGATGGTCATAAGGTGACCGCCACGGCACAACAGGTCACGATTGATGAGGCCGTACAGCAAGGCCTCGTTGGGCTTCCTTCAAATTACTTGATCATGGTAACCAGCCCACCGGAGGAGTATGTGGCGACGATACTCTCGGTGCTCAAACATGTCGTAACGCCTGATACGATCGGGATTTACATTTCCGTCAATAAACCATACTTCTCACTAACTGAGATAATGAAAGCCCAAAAGATTCCTACGGGAAACATGTACTTTCTCGATTGCGCATCTGGCCTGATGGGAAAGACGCCTCAAGAGCTAGAAAGAACCCACATCCTCAGCGGCCCAACAAACCTCACTGAACTCAGCATCACGCTCTCAACGCTACTATCATCCGACAAGCTGAAGGGTAAGGAGTCACAAACGATTCTATTCTTAGACTCAATCTCGACGTTTCTGATCTATAACGACGCTAACGTGGTCGCGAGGTTCCTCCACACCATCGCAGGTCGAGTGCGAACCCACAATATACGAGGTGTATTCTTCTCGCTCCACGACGACATAACGAAAGGGCCTATCTCAAGTACAGTCCAATTCCTTGACAGGGTATTACGAATCGACTAGCAGCAAGTTTCATGTAATGCTTCGTCCTCAGCCGAAATTGAAACAGCGGTGGCTGAGGCCGAGCGATTTGGGTGAATTATGTCAACGTTTTGTTTGGGCCTAACCAGGGTTATAGTGCTGCTCAATGAATTCGCAGTGGAAATAACTTGAATTGACCAGCGTACGCAAAAGCCTGGGTTGCTACTGGGAATGCTGAGGGTGCTCGGTTTGTGGGGGCACGTAATTTGCTGCGTAAGGGTTCACTGATTGGGTCTTCCTAGGCTGCTTGCTATGTTGACCCAATACGAGGGCTAGAATTGCGATTATGCCGAAAGCAATCACGAGGTAGGTTACGTAATGAGTCATTGCGTTTGCGTTGTTCAGCTGCGAGTTCAGATTCGAATTATCAGAGCTTGCTTGTGAAATTGTACCTTGAGCACTTTGGAGGTTATTCTGAAGTTGTTGGATTTGGGCTTGGAGCTGGGAGATTTGCTGATTTTGCTGGCTTAATTGTTGTTGCAGATTCTGATTTTGTGATTGCACCTGGCTCAGTTGTTGTTGCTGGGTTTGGTACTGCGAGAGGAGGGATGTGTATTCGGGGGTTGTTGCATTAACATATGAGAGGGGTGAGATTCCCGTATCCGTTATTGTCACGTAGGAATTTTGTGGATATGAACTGTAGGAGTTGTAGTAAGGGTAGTAGGAACAATTCTGCATGTTGTCATAGGAATATGCAGGGTATGAACTGCAACCGTAATCGTACCCATTGTAGTAAGAGGAGTAAGAATAGGAGCTAACGTAGCTAAACTTTACAGCTTCGGTGAATGTGGCAAAGAGCGATGTCCTAGGCATCCCTTGGGGAACGGAGATCGGGATATCGCTTGTGAAGGTGTTGCCTGAGGCAACATTTTGGGACCCTACAATCGTAGCCGAAGTTACCTGATGAAGATTTGTGCCGTCCACGTAGTAAATGTAAGCGGTTAGACTGTCGAGAGTTACGGCAGATTTAGCTATAGCCTGAACGTTAACTTGCGTGTTGGTGCCCGGCAAAACAACAGACGGATATTGTACTTGAATGGTAAAATCCTGTAGGCTAACGGACGCGGAAACTTGCGTCAAATCAGCAAACGCCGGCTGCGCAATCACAATCAGAACCACCATTGCAAGAGTGAATGCTACAGAGAAAAGCAGAGCAAACTTACGCCGTGGATTACCGATGAACACACACTCGCACCTAGTTGGAACAGTACGTCATATCGGTCTAATATTGCTAAGGAGAGGATGTGTCTCTGTATACTAAGTGGTTTGGCTCAACTTGCACCTGCAGAGCGCAGAACACCCGGCGGCTCAAGATCTTGCAGCGAGGTCCACTAATCTGTCTAAACGCACAGGCCGCGATTCAGAGCGTGTCACAGAAATGGATTGGTGCTCCGGGCGGGATTTCCGTGACGCTCTAAAGCGCCATTTCGAACCCGCGATCAGTGACTTTCTTTGCCCTTAGGCTCGAAAGGCCACTATGCTCTCGGTCTGGTTTCCGCCAGTTAACCGGGCTACACCACCGGAGCCCTGCAGCAAACCAATCCTTCCATGCATTAAGTTCTTTCTTGTCAGTACAAAACATTGAACTCTCGAAACTCGCCTGTGTATTCTTCCCACTTCACCTGCAGATTCTGCACAGCGGCTCCTGGTGGCCCGCGCTTGCAGAACTCGATCTCCTCCTCAATTTTCTCCTTTTCACCCTCGAACAACGCTTCTACGCGACCATCTGATAGATTTCTGACCCACCCAGTGACTCCTAGTCTTTCAGCGAAATTTGCTATTTCGTTTCTAAAGAAGACTCCTTGAACCCTTCCGCTAACGTAGACATGCGCTCTAACCTTCACGTTTTCCAACGCTCATCTATGTCTAAATAACGGCTTCAGAAAGTTATGAATTAGGATGAAAGTCCGAGTGAATAAGTAGGTTTGCGAGCAGTAATCGCAGAACTCAAAGTACCGGCCTTCCCGTCTCTGACCGACGAGACGCGGATGATGGCTGAGAGCATTGGTTATGAAGTGGTCGGTACGCTCATTCAGAAACGAAAGAGCGTCCACCATTCCTACACTATCGGCCCGGGTCGTTTGAACGACCTCAAGCGTTTGGTTGAGGAAGAACACGCAGACACGGTTATTTTCTCTAACCCTCTCAGCAGCAGCCACGTTTTCAAATTGACGCAGCATTTGGGCGGCGAAGTTAGGGTCATTGACCGGAATCTACTGATTCTTGAGGTATTCGATAAAAGGGCATTTACGAATGAGGCCAAGCTTCAGATTCGCCTTGCCAAGTTGAAGTATACCTTGTCTTGGGGGAGGGAATTCATCAAACTCCGCGGCATTATGGGCGAGCAACTTGGGTGGATGGGCCCCGGAGATTACCCATACCAAGAATACTACCGAGCAGCGAGAAACCGTATAAGTCGAATCGAGGACGAACTCGAAGACATTTACAAAAAGAAAATGCTAAAACGAGACCATAGGCGTGAGCTTGGCTTCCCGATAGTTGCTCTCGCAGGTTACACCCAGGCTGGAAAGACCAGTTTCTTCAACCTAGTTGCTCATGAAGAGAAAACCGTCGGGCTTGGCCCATTTACGACACTGACAACATTCGCACGCCGAGCTACTGCAGACCCTTCCGACAGTTCCTATGACTTCATAATCGTCGATTCGATCGGGTTCATAGAAGATATGCATCCCATCATCCTGAAAGCCTTCCACGCAACCCTAGGCGAGTTGACGACGGCCGACCTCGTCTTACTCTTTATCGATGCAACCGACGATGAATTTCCACTGGAAAGAAAAGTCAGGTCATGCAGCCAAATTCTGCGCGAGGTCGATATTACGGCGCCGGTAATTATTTGCGCCAATAAGATAGACGATGTCTCAACTGAACAACTCGAGGTGTCGAAATCGATCATTCGCAAGTATTTCTCAGGGGAAGAGATTATCCCAGTAAGTGTAAAGTTGGGACAGAATGTGGACACGCTTCTATCTGCGATAAAGAATAGACTTCAAGCGCAGAAGCTCACAGTGAAGCAACGAAACGCTCAACTGCCTGATTGAAGGCCCGATGCTTCTCGATCATCACAATGTGGCCTGCTCCGGGTATGATTTCAAGTTTTGAATTCCTTATCTTCTCGTGAAGATAGTTAGAATATTTCTCCGGAGTCATCTTATCATCTTCTCCGCAAACGACGAGGGTTCGGCAGGTCACTTTTTCGAGGTCGTTCATTCGATCGAATTTGTCGCAAGCCAAGAAGTCACCCACCGTGACTTGGGCTTTCACCTTTAGGAGATCGTCGGTGAGTCTATCTACAATTATTGGATCAGAGCGGGGTGATACAGACCAGGACGCTATCAGTCTGGCAGCCTTCTCATAGTTCTCTCTAAGCTCTGAAATAAATTCCGGG
>Ga0181533_1000581_pt1 | contig 49568 bp, 34 predicted proteins | sample PEATcosm2014_Bin_45_FD_119772 | JGI IMG/M metagenome (GOLD analysis project Ga0181533, IMG submission 119772) | Peatland microbial communities from MTU Mesocosm Facility, Houghton, MI, USA - PEATcosm2014_Bin11_60_metaG | ecosystem: Environmental > Terrestrial > Soil > Wetlands > Peat | place... | reverse complement strand
TCGCGCGCCTGGAACCGCCAGGTCAATCGACATCGGGTCAAGATCAACTGGAAGTTCACCCGCAAGAGGGCACGCGCAAAGTTCGGCTATAAAAGGAATCTATTTAGGCGGTCAAAGACCTAGTCAGCCTCCTTGCGCCTCCAGCGCAGAGTTTGCACTTTCCATGCTCTGCGACAGTCTCTCAGTTAGGCCTAATCCAAACGAAATCCTTCCACACTACCGGAAACCGCTCACCGCAATTGCTGTTGTCCTTGTCGGACCATTTCTCGCCGGCTCCCTTTTCTTCTGCACGGCCCTCAATTCGCAAGGGGCTATACTTCGAGAACTCCATTCGTCCCTGCAATTGACACGCTCTAGTTTTCCACTGGGCGTGCCACCTGTCATACCAGCGCGTCACCCACTGAAACTTGCAGGTTCCCACATACTTCCCCTCCTCACCCCTGAGATCACATAGCTGAAAGACGCCGAGGTTAGATTGCTCCTCCGTGACTATGCGCTCAACGTAGGCGTGCCCATCTTCGAGCCGGACTCTTCGCCTTACTCCACTTGTAAGGCTGTTCCATTCCCCGGAAATATCCGTCAGCATCGCTTCCCCAACCTGGGACGACGGTTGCAACAGGCGCTCGTAATTCTGCTTATAGCTCAGGTTCTTTGAGTCCAGTTCGTAAGCGGAGCGGTACTCTTGCAATGCGCCCTGGCGGTCGCTTTTCCGCTCAAGCGCCAGACCAAGACCGTAGTGCGCATTCGCGTCATTTGGATTGAGGCTTAGCGCCTGACGAAACTCCGTTATTGCTTCATCGGAGTCCCCCTTGATGCCAAGGACCAGACCAAGGCTGCCGTGCGCACTCGCGTTCTTTGGGTTTAGCCGCAGCGCCTCGCGGAATTCCTCGATTGCTCCATGCCAATCGCGCTTGGCCCCGAGCGCCAGACCGAGGTTGACGTGGGCCTTTTCGTCGTTGGGGTTTAGGTGTACGGCTTCGCGCTCCTGGACGATCTCGCCATCCCAGTCGCCCTTGACCCCAAGCGCCATCCCCAGGTTGACGTGCGCTTTTTCATTGTTGGGGTCAAGACGTAGCGCCTCGCGGTCTTCCGCGATCTCGCCATCCCAGTCGTGCTTGGCCCCAAGCGCCGCCCCGAGGGTGATGTGCGCCGTTTCGTTGTTGGGGTCAAGGCGCAACGCCTCACGCTCTTCGGCGATCTCGCCATCCCAATCACCACTATTCCCAAGCGCCATCCCGAGATTGACGTGCGCCGCTTCGTTGCTGGGGTTAAGGCGCAGGGCCTCTCGATATTCTGCAATCTCGCCATCCCAGTCCTGCTTGCCCCCAAGCGCCGCCCCGAGGTTAGCGTGTGCGAATTCGTTTTTGGGGTTGAGGCGCAATGCCTCGCGCTGTTCGGCGATGTCGCCGTCCCAGTCGCCCTTGGCCCCGAGCGCACGACCGAGATTGACGTGTGCCACCTCGAAATTGGGGTCCAAGCGCAGTGCTGCGCGTTCTTCAGCGATGCTCCCGTCCCAGTCGCCCTTTTCCCCGAGCGCACGACCGAAATTGACGTGCGCCTCTGCAAGATTCGCGTTCAGGCGGAGCGCCTCACGCTCTTCGGTGATTTCCCCGTCCCAATCGCCCTTCTCTCCAAGCACAGCGCCGAGAGCGTCGTGTAACTCCGCGTCCTCAGGGGCCAGACGAACCGCCGCGCGAAGCTCGGCCTCGGCGTCAGCATACCGTTTGCCACGGTAAAACTCCCCAGCGCGGGCGAGATGTTGTCGGACTTCCGTTTGTCGGGCTTGGAGCGCTGGGTCAATATGCTCCGGCTTCGTAGCTTTCACGATCTTGAGCGCGCTAATTAGTTCGTCCTCGCCGCCAGCCAAGCGGACTTCCTGAAGATAGTCATCCGTGGGGTCAAAATCGATTCCGCGTTCCTGGACCAGCATGGTGACTCGGTGGCTCGGCACTTGGCCCACCAGCAGGGCGAAGACCTGCACCTGGTTCAGCGGCTTCTTGGCGCTTGCGGGCGGGCCGGCAGTCGTAGAGCCGCCCTTGAGGGCGGCATGTGCCGGGCTCAAGCCCGGCGCTACCGCCGCGCGCAGGGCCTTGAGAAATGCCTCGCTCGCGCCTGCGGCCTTGAGGGTTTGGCAAAAATCCTCAGACGGGGCGAAATCAATCCCGCGCTGCTCGATCAGCTTGGCGCCCGACTCGTCTCCGAATCCGTCTCGCACCATGTTGCTGACCTGCTCCTGGGTAAAGGGCTTTGCCGGGCTAGTGCCCGGCGTTGTAGCGCCGCCCTGGAGGGCGGCATACCGTAGCGGCGGCTTTACGCCGCCATGGCGAGGTAAACTCGCCGCTACGTAAGCACGTGCCGGGCTCAAGCCCGGCGCTACAGCTTTCTGTTGCGCCCAGGCAGGCAGGGCAAAGACCAACACCGTCGCTAGGATGAGAAAGGTCAACGCTCCGCGGAATCTCATTGCCACCTCGCGCGGCTGTTGTGGACTGAGAAAAATCGATGGGGAGATTATACCGAAAATAGGCAAGCGTGGCGCGAACCCGTTGCGTAGCGCGGACCCCCGATTTTTGGGTCCGCGGTTCTTACCTGGCGAAAGCCGCAAATCGCCAAGACGGACGCCTGCCCTCGGGTTGGGGAGTGGAGTCTAAGGAAGAACCGCAGACCTCAACGGCGGAGGTCTGCGCTACACCGCGGTACATTCGCCCAAATGACGCAGGAAGAACTACACCAAGGTACATTCGCTCACATACCACTTGCTCGCTAACTTTTCTCTTGACAGCGGCGGGAGGCTAGGTTAATATCATTGGGGTATGGGAGGACGCGGGCTCCGCCGGGGAGTTGGCCGGTGCGAGAGCGCGCCGCGCGCTCCGGCGGCGCGACACGACGAGGTTCACGAAGGAGGGCACCAACCCTGGCCGCAGGGTACTACGGATCGAGTAAGGGAGGATTCTCCTAGCCCCTGGGAAACCGCGAATTGCATGGCGACTTCATGTCCGTTAAAGGTGCAAAAGCGGCAAAATACCCGAACCTGAGAACATATTGAAAACAAGGGGTCGGAGAACGTCATTTTTGCCAATCAAAGCTGAGAACCTACAGAAAAAAAGACACTTACAAAAAGTCATAGAAAGCAAGGAAGTGCTGGGACAAAACGTCCGAGTGAGCTGGCGCCTGATCGTGGGCGGTGGCCGTCCCCAAAGACTCCGTGTGGCAATGATTGTGGGCTAGTAACTAGGAGTTAGGATTTAGGAGTTGGGATTTAGGATTCAGAAGTTAGGAGCAGAGTCCTAAATCCTAAATCCCAAATCCTAAATTCTTGGTCGCGGGCTCCTCAAAACTCTTGCCTCGCACCGCGCGAGGTTGGTACGATTTGCGCTGGGGGCGGAAGAGCGGAAGACTCTGCGCCCCAGGAGGCTTCTTCGTGCCAGAACCCAGGGTGATTCTGAAAAACGTGGTAGCGCTCGCGGCATGCCTGCTGATGGCGGTCTCCGTAAGCGCGAAGAATACCAAGAAAAAATCTCCGCCGGCGCCAAAAGTGAACCCCACTTATGATGCGTCGCGAGACCCTGCCAAGGATCTTCAAGATGCCATTGCCGTAGCCACCAAAACGAATAAAAGGATTTTGCTCGAGGTCGGCGGCGACTGGTGCGTTTATTGCAACATCATGGACGAAACATTTGATAGCCACCCGCAACTTCGGAAAGTGCGCGACACCCATTACGTAACCGTGAGAATCAACTACAGCAAGGAAAACCCCAACGAAGCATTCCTCTCGCATTATCCTAAGATTCCCGATTACCCACATTTTTTTGTCCTGGATTCCAAGGGCGCCTTCCTGTATTCGCAACCCACCCACAAGTTCGAACACGGGAAGTCTTATAACGTCGGCAAAATCGAATCGTTCTTGAAAAAGTCGGGGCAGCCGCCCCGGCATTGGCTTAATAGCGTGAGTTAGAACGGAATTCTCCGGGAAAACTTACGAGTTGCAAATGAAGTAGGGGCCTGGCCGCGTGACTACATCTTCACCGGCTCGACAGGAAGGAGAACCAGCTTCGCTTTCTGCCGCCGCCGTGAACTTCGGTCCAATCCGGCTGAGGAGGCAAAGGGCGTCCGTTGATGACGGCTTCCGGATTCCCTTGCAAAAGCAGGTCGGCGATTTCCTTACCTTTCTCTTTTGTCACCTTGCGGTAGCAGCGGGAAAGAAGCGGCGGGCGCCGCCTTACGTCGTGGGCATCGCTGGCAAAGAAGTGGACCTCGCCGGCATCGAGCAACTTCTCAGCAAACTTACGCGCTTTGGAGCCGAACCCACCCGTGTACGATTGCGCCGTGACTTGCACCAGGCATCCGATCGAAACCCAGTTCTCCAGCAACTCCGGTTTGCGCTGAAGGAGGGGGTTCCGTTCCGGGTGAGTAATGATCGGTTTAAGACCGGCGACCTGGATGTCGTAATACACGCGGCTGAGATGCTCGGGAATGAACTGGTCCGGGAGTTCCACCAGCAGGTAAGAAGTTCCATTGATGGTGAAATCCTTGGAATTCTGCACGCAGACTTGGATGTTGTCGTAAGAGAGATGAAAGTCACAGCCCAGCAGGAGCTTAGGACTCTCACCAACTTTTTCCTGGAGCTCGGCACGCAGTTGCCGGTTGAGGTCAGGGTCGAAGGTGTAGCTGTAATTGCTATGGGGCGTCGCCACCAGATGCGTCACGCCATCGGCTGCCGCGACGCGACACATCGCGACAGCCACCGCAAAGGACCTTGCACCATCGTCAACACCAGGTAAAGGATGGGAGTGAATATCAATCATATGCGGGCCCAGGAAATGCGGATGCAATCGCCATGGCGTTCCCAGTCGCCACGGCACGGAAACTTCCATGCACAGCGACAACCTACTCCCTGAGGTCCCCGGGGCCCGACGCGAAATCCTACCCCGGGACCGGCGGGGCCTTTAGGGAGTCAGGATAGCACGCCAGTGGACAAGTTCGTCAACAAGTTTAGTGCATGGGTACCCCCCTAGGTGGTAAACACTTTCCGAGCGCGCTTTGCAGAATTCTGTATTTGGGATTTCAAATATAGAAGAAATTTATAGATCCTCGACCTATCGTGCGTCTCTCCCGTGGAAGTCCGCCCATGGAACCTAATGAATCTTAACAAGTTAGCGTCGTTATGGGCCGGAAGGAAATTAAAAATTGATTGGAATCCAGCTTGCTCTGTTGAGTCAACGAGCCGACGTCGGACAAACCTAGAGGGTAGCCAGCGACGGCTCGGAGTTTAGACCCAAGACCCGACGCTTGGAGGGGGGAGAGAGCTTCCCCCTCATTTTATTTTTGGGCTCCTCCACCGTTCAATCGAACCACAGCTTTCCAGCCAAGCCAAGTTGACCTCTCAATATTCCAGAGGATCTGTTTACGCACATGGTCAGCAAATAGCAGGTTCCATCAAAGCCTCAAGATCTACGATCAAGGACACGAAGTAAACCGGGGAGTACTGTCGGGATGGCATGAGGTTTGGAACCACTCTTGCGATAAATCCTTGTGGAAAACAAATCAAGAGTAGGAATCAAAGGTGAGGGGCATGAAGAATCACAGACATAGGGGCGACTTGGGACGCCGCCGGGTGTCGTCTTCGGGCTACAAGCGTGGAGGAAATTGGCGACAGCTTGGGAAGTGAGCCATGCGGTAAACCTTTGGCCTTGTGCAAGTCCATATGGAAAAAAGGAGTTAACAGTTACCTAGGCCGGATTGACACGTTTCATGCCGTCTGTTAGATTGGAGTGTTGGCATCTTGCGAATCGCATTTATTGAGACAGCAAAGGCATTTTCCGGACTAGTTCTCACCGCCCTGCTCCTGGCCACGCCGGGGTGCTTGGTGCGGAAGGTGGCGCACGTCCACGCTCCGAGCCAAGCTATTCCCGCGCGCGATGCGACTCTTGCCGAACTCGTGACCAAGGTCAACGCCTGGAGCAATGCCATCCACACCCTGACCGCCACCGTCGACTTGGCGCCCACGGCGGGGTCGGTTTATTCGGGAGTCATCAAGGAATACCACGATGTGAAGGGCTTCGTTCTACTGGAAAAGCCCTCCACCCTTCGCTTGCTGGGGCAAGCGCCTGTGGTCCGGACGACTATTTTTGACATGGTCTCGAACGGTGAGGAGTTCCGCTTGTACATTCCCACCAAGCAGAAATTTATAATCGGCAAGACCTCGTTCCGCCGTCCCACCAAGAACGCGCTAGAGAACCTCCGACCTCAGCACATTTTACAGGCGCTGATTGTTCCCCCCATTGATGCGGAGCACGAAACGTCATTTCGCCATGAGGACCAAAGTCGCACGCAGCGGCGGCGTTATTACAAGGTCGAGATCGTAGAGTCGCCTCGGGATCGCCACGTGACCCTCCGCCGCATAGTTTGGTTCGACCGGGCCGACCTGGAACTGGTGCGGATACAATTCTATGAACCCGACGGCACCTTTACGGAAGACGTCCTCTACTCTGCCTACCAGGATTTTCAGGGAGTGCATTTTCCCACGCACATTGAAGTGTCCCGGCCCGCCGAGGATTACGAGGTTACCATCACCATTGAAAAGGCCACATTCAATGAGCCCATCCCGCCGGAGAAATTCGACCTGAAAAAACCCGACGGGGCGGAATTGGTAGATTTGAGCGCGGCAAAGCAAGAGGAACACCCACTTGGTCAATAAGCTGATCATTTCCAATATCCTGCACCGGCCCATTCGTACCGCGGTCAGCGTGCTGGCCGTGGCCATTGAAGTAGGGATGGTCATTCTGGTGGTGGGTCTTTGCCATGGGTTGGTGAACGATAGTGCCAGGCGGGTGGAGGGCGTGGGCGCCGACATCCTGGTGCAACCCCCCGGTTCTTCCTTCCTCATGGGCATGTCGCAAGCGCCCATGTCCATCAAGATCGGCGACCGGCTGGCGGAATTACCGCGCGTGCTGGCGGTGGCGCCCACTCTTTTTCTCGTCAACTCTGTGCAATCGTTGAGCATCATCTATGGTATTGACCTGGCCAGCTTCGATCGCATTTCCGGGGGCTTTGTTTACCACTCGGGTGGACCCTTTCAAGCGCCGTACGACATTCTGGTGGACGATGTTTATGCCCATGCCCATCACTCCAAGGTGGGGCAAACCATCAATTTGCTGAACCATGATTTCCGCATCGCCGGGATTGTAGAACACGGCAAGGGAGCGCGCATGTACATTCCCTTGGCCACCGCCCAGGACATGCTGGGGGCGCAGAACAAAGCGTCCATATTCTTCGTCAAGTGCACCGACCCTGCTTTCAGGGAACAAACCGCCGAGGCCATTCGAACATTGTTGCCCCAAAATTACTCGATCATGCAGATCCAAGAATACATGGAGCTGATGACGTCGAATAATCTTCCCGGTCTCAACTACTTTATTACTGCTATGATTGGAATCGCGGTGGGGATCGGCTTTCTTGTCATTTTCCTTTCGATGTACACCACCATCACTGAACGCACCCGCGAGATCGGCATTTTGAAGTCGCTCGGGGCGTCAAAGGCGTATATCATTTCCGTCATCCTGAGAGAAGCAACGCTACTGACTGCGGTTGGCATCATCGCCGGGTTCATCGGATCGCTGATTATGCGGAAAGTACTCATAGCACTCTTCCCCACGCTGCCCGTCCAACTCACCTGGGACTGGAGACTTTACGCTGGCTGCCTGGCACTGATTGGGAGTATGCTAGGAGCGTTCTATCCCGCTCTAAGGGCCGCCCGACTTGACCCCGTGGATGCCCTCGCGTACGAGTAACCCGTCCGGTCTGAGCTACGTCTGCGTTTGTAGGCCTTATGCGCCCGTTGCCCCGTTAAGTCACCATGCGCCGCAACCAGCCGAGGGAGAACGTAAGGATCACGTGGAACCTATTATCTGTACCAAGGCTCTCAAGAAGATATACCGCTTCGGCAAAGTCGACGTGCCCGCACTGCGTGGTGTGGACTTGGTGGTCCAGGAAGGTGAGTTCGTGGCGGTGGTGGGACCTTCGGGATGCGGTAAGTCCACTTTGCTGCATATCTTGGGCGGCCTGACCGGCCCGACGGACGGTCAGGTCTGCGTGGACGGCAACGACTTTCGCCTGATGTCCGACGCCGAGCGTACACGCTTCCGCCGCCATAAGATTGGGTTCGTCTTCCAGCGCTTCAACCTGTTGCCCACACTTTCGGCGCGTGACAACATTGCCATCGCCCAGGACATTCAGGGCAACGGATTCAACCCTCATCGTTTCGAGACCATCACCCGCATGTTGGGAATTGAGGAGAAACTGAATCACCGCCCCTATGCGCTTTCCGGGGGCGAGCAACAGCGCGTGGCAATTGCCCGCGCCATAATTTGCGAACCCAAAATCCTGCTGGCCGACGAACCCACGGGCAATCTGGACACGGAAAACTCCCAGGTGGTGCTCGACATGATGCGTGAACTCAACCGGACCTTCCGCCAAACCATCCTGATGATCACTCACAACCCTGAGGCCGCGGGCGTCGCGGACCGGATCATCCACATGCGGGACGGGCGAATTATTTCCGATTGATTCTTGCCGCATTTCTGGCTATTTTTCCAGTTTACGACCTATGGCCCAGACCACGGATATCCACGTGCCCCCCCCACAGAAGCGTGAGTCCACCCTGCGCAAAGTGTGGTCGAAGATCAAACTGGTGGTCACGCGCAGCATCTTCTGGGCCTACGAACGCGGGAGTTGGCAGTATGACCTGATCGTGCTGGCTATCCTGGCCTTCATCTTTCTCTCCCCGCGAGCCTGGTTCAACGACCGCCCCACCTTGCAAATGACGGACTTGCGCCATCAGCAGGGCATCGTGGAGATGGGCCGCGTCAATAAGGACGTACGATACCTGGTGGATGCCCGGTTGGTGGAATCGCTCGACCAGAAACCTGAGGATGCCATCCCCATCATTCTCAAGCAACATCTCCAAAAGGCCTTCACCGTGAAATCCATTGATGCGGTGCGGGACCGCCATCAGGTCATTCTGGGCTATACTGTGATGGTGGAGGAATAACTCAGCCCTCGGCGGGAGTTTGATTCGCGGCCCGAATCGGCGGGAACAGGTTTGCGATCATATGCGAAATGCTTTCCATATCGGGATGCGAGTGTTGCTGGCCGGCGCCTTGGTGTTGGCGCTGACCTCGCCCGCCAGTGCCCGCAAGGGCAAGCACCCGACCGATCTCACGGAAATTCTCTCGCAGATGAATGAGGCGTCCAAACGCCTCAAAACTGTCTCCGCCAACCTGGAGTACACCAAGGTCACCGTGCTGGTTGACGACAAGTCCACGGAATCAGGCCAGTTCTTTTTCCGCAAAGGGAAGACGACGGAAATTCGCATTGATATCCAAAAGCCCGATCACAAGATCCTGCTCCTCAAAAAGAACAAAGGCGAATACTATCTTCCCAAGATCAACCAGATTCAGGAATACAACCTGGAACAAAAAAGCGATCTGGTGCAGCAATTCCTGCTTCTGGGCTTCGGTACGGATACCGGCGAACTGAAGAAAACCTACAATGTGAAATATCTTCGGGAAGAAGATTTGGAAGGCGACACCACCGTGCTGCTGGAGTTCGTGCCCCGCAAGGCGACCGTCGCCGCGCAGTTTTCCAAGATCCAAATCTGGGTTAGCGAAGAATCCTGGCTGCCCACACAGCAAAAATTCTTCCAAAGCGGTGGCGATTACCTCATCGCGCATTACTCCGGCGTCAAGGTGAATCGGGTTCTGCCTGGCTCTACCTTTGAGTTAAATGCCCCCAGCAGCGCCAAGCGCGTCAAGATGAACTGACGGGCGCCCAGATTTAGTAGGGGTGCTTCGCGAACGGCCCGGTCAACAATCCCCCACATTGTTTTGAAAATGGCTGTGCCGAAGGCACCTTGGACTGCGGCGGCTCGACGCCGCTTTGCTTTGCTCCTTCGCCAGGGGCAGGAAGTTGGTGAAAAGCCGGCGTCGAGCCGCCGCAGTCCAAGGTGCTTCGCGCGTTTCCCTGCTCCTCGCGTGCCGCTTGCAAGTCACCCCGCGGGTGTATACTCCCTTGCGGCGGGCGCGCAGCATTGCGTTCAGAACAATCAGGAGGCGTAACTCGAATGCTCCGACGACTACTCTTCGCCGTACTCGTGACGGTCATGTCTGCGCAGGCGCAAGGGACCCTGGACGATATGCGGCGCAGCTTTCAGGAACCCCCGATGGATTGCCGCCCCCACACGCGCTGGTGGTGGATGGGAAACGCCCTCACCAACGACGACATCACCTGGCAACTGGAGCAGATGCGCGCGCAGGGAATCGGCGGCGTGGAACAAATCACCATGCAGCCGGTCTACGAACGCGGCAACCATCCGTACCTCTCGCCGGAGTATTTCGACTTGCTCGCCCATGCCGTTCGCGAGGCAAAACTGCGCCACATGGAATTTTCCGTCAACTTCGGCGGGCCGGGTTGGATTTGGGGAGGCGACTGGGTTCCCAAGGAAAACCGCTGCAAAAACTTGCTGGCGAGTTCCATTGACTTGGAGGGAGGCCGAATTTTTCACGGCGACTTGCCCACGGACGCCACCCTGAACCCCCACGATGTGCAGCGGTCGCGCCCGAAAATCGAACCCGCAGACCAGTTGCTGGCCGTTGTGGCCGGCAGGATTGTGGACGGCCGGTTGCTCCGGTCTTCGCTCCTCGATCTCACCGCGCGCACCGTTGGGCGCCGGCTTACCTGGAATGTTCCCCCAGGACGGTGGCGATTGATGGCTTTCTGGCTGGTGGACTGTAGCCAGCAGCCGGTGGTTGATCATCTCAGCAAGAAAGCAATGGAGTATTACTGCAATTATCTCGGCAACAAATACCGCGCCGCCGTGGGCGAGGAGTTTGGGAAAACCATCGAGTCATTTTTTGGTGATAGCTTCGAAGTGCCCATCTTTCGCAACGGCATCTACTGGAACACCGAACTCTTGCCGGAGTTCAAGAAGCGCAAAGGTTATGATCTGGAGCCCCTCCTCCCCTCGCTGTGGTGGGAAGTGGACGACATCTCACCCAAAATCCGCTACGACGTGAACGAATTTCTAAACCAGGTGGGGCTGGAAGCATTCTTCGGAACCTTCCTGGGCTGGTGCCATCGGAACGGGGTGCGCGGACGCATTCAGCCCTACGGATTCGTCACCGACATCCTGGAGGGCGCGGGGATGACGGACATCCCGGAAATGGAGATTACCGCGGGCGAGAAGGACGCCGTACCGTGGTTCGACACGCGCATTGGCCCTCGCACGTATGTCCCCTCCGGAGGCCATTTGTATGGACGCAACGTGATGAGCGTCGAGGCGTACACCTATCTCCACTGGCAGCCCGGACGATCGACGTTGGAGGAGTTGAAAATCTCGAGCGATATGTTCCTGCGGTCGGGGGCCAACAAATTTTACAACTCCGGATTCACGGGCACGCCGGAGCGCGAATTCGTTCCCTCGCGGCGCTTTGATGCCGAGATCACCCTCAGCCCCGTGAACACCTGGTGGCCATACTACCGCCTGCTGGCCGATTACGTGGCGCGCTGCTCCGCCCTGCTGCGGTACGGGCACCCGGTGGCCGACATCGCCGTGTATTCACCCCTTGCCAACCAGTGGACGCTCGATGTGCTCAACGCGCGCCGTTGGACTCGCGATTTCGATTGGGGAGATCTGGGAAAGCTCATCCTCTCGAACGGATATGATTTTGACCTTATCAATGACGATGTGCTGCTGCATCATGCCGACCTTTCGCAGGGCGCGATTCGAGTCGGGGACCTTACGTACAAAATCCTCGTCCTGCCCAACATTCATGCCATGCCCCTTGCCAGTCTGAAGCGCGTGCAGCAGTTCGCCCATGATGGGGGAGTGGTGATCGCGCTGGAGCAGACGCCGGGCGCCTCCACCGGCCTCGCTGATTACCGGCAAAGTGACGCGGAAGTCCGCGCCATTGCGGCCGACATGTTTCGCGAACCCGTCGGGCTCGACGGCACGGGCGAGCATCAATACGGCCGGGGGCAGACCTTCCTTATTAAAAAGGTCCTCGACCGGACCGACCCGCTCGATTTGCGCAGTAGCGTGTTCGATCCTTTCGTCAACACCCTGCGCCGCCATGTTCCTCCGGACTTCGGGATCGACTTTGTCCGCGAGGGCCTGCGCGAGAACCACGGCTTGGTGTTCCTGCACCGGAACCTGCCCCAAGCTGACATCTACTTTGTCGCCAACGTGCAAGATCAGCCCGTCGATATGCCCGTGGCGTTTCGCGTGCCCGGCATGGTGCCACAAGCATGGAATCCGTATAACGGTGAGATCCACCCGATGTATGAGTATGACGTTCAGAGCGATCACACCTCGGTACGGTTGCAGCTTGCGCCATACGAATCGACCATTCTGGTGTTCGCGGCGGCGGCCACGCCCCACGTGACCCACAGCACGTTCGCCAAGGTGACGAGCGGGGATACGAACGGCATCGAAGCGCTGGCCGCGCATAACGGGACGCACTACGTAACCGCGCCTGACGGCGGGCGCCTTGTTTACGTGCAATGGCTCCCCGCACCTTATGAAATCCTAGGCAAGTGGAGTTTAGTGCTGGAAGGCAACGGATTTCCACAGATAGAAGAGAATTTGGCGCGCCTCGTTTCATGGACAGATGAACCCGCCACGAAGTATTTCAGCGGAACCGGGCGCTACACCATCAGGTTCGACTTACCCTCTTCCTACGTGGCCCCTGATCTTCTACTCCAACTGAGTGTCGGCGACGTGGGCAACGTCGCGGATGTGGAGATGAATGGGAACCCCGTGGGGGTGATCTGGGTGCGCGGACAGACCTTGGACGTGACCTCCGCCGTTAAAGCCGGCAGGAACGAAATGACGGTGCGGGTGACCAACACCCTGATCAACCGCGTCGCGGGCTGGACCAGCGCGCCTCCCTTGCCAGCCAACCTCCAGGCCCTCTACGGTCGCGGCGTCGAAGACAACACCCCGCTGGGCCGGCGGCTGTTCGGATTTTCCCCGCTGCCCCGCTCCGGGTTGCTCGGACCGGTGCTGATAACGCCGCTCAAGCAGGTTCGGGTAAATTGGAAGTGAGTATCTCAAGCCCCGAAGGGGCTTTCCGTGAGGAGAGCGTGCGCAGCACCTTGGAGTGCGGCGGCTCGACGCCGCTTTTGTCTTTGACCTCCGCGTTATTCCAAGGCGGCGTCGAGCCGCCGCACTCCAAGGTGCCTCGCACGTCCATGTTCATAGCGGAGGGCTTCCCTCGGGAAGACTGCATTCCGGATTCTCCATTCCGGATGCCGGATGCCCCATCGCAAATCACGCCGCGTCGCTGTCGACATCATCATTAGGGATGCCGGCTTCCAGGTCACGCCGCGTCGCTGTCGACATCATCATTAGGGATGCCGGCTTCCAGGTCACGCCGCATCGCTGCCGACATCATCATTAGGGATGCCGGCTTCCAGGTCACGCCGCATCGCTGTAGACATCATCATTAGGGATGCCGGCTTCCAGGTCACGCCGCGTCGCTGTCGACATCATCAGTAATTATCCTCCGGCAAAGCCGGAGGCTTTACGGTTGCTGGCCCCTCAAAGGGGCCTGATCGCAACCGGGAAAAACCAGAACCCACGCCTCGTCACGTCGGCAGTAATTGGCAAAAGCGGAAACGGCATGGGTCAAACAGACTGCTGAAGATGTCAAACTTTTACTGCCACCCCGGCAAAGCCGGGGGATCTCCTAACTGATTAGGGATGCCGGCTTCCAGGTCACGCCGCATCGCTGGAGACATCCTCACCCTGGCGAATCCGTTCGAGCTTCTTCAGGAACTCGTCGCGTTCGATCTTCCTCTGGTCGCTGGCACGGACCTTGTCCGTAACGTACCGTTGTCCCTTCATTCCGGAATTCAAGATGGCTTGAATCCAGCCACCAAGTTGCTTCGAAATGCTTTCTGTCTGCTGCTTCAGATTCCGGATGCCGGATTCCAGATTCCGGAAATCCTCCATCCTCTCCAGCATGCACAGCATTGAACGGACTTCTCCCGCGGACCCGCGAGCAATATAAAGGAACGTGAGCAACTCGGGATTGGTGCCGCGATCAAATCCCTCGGCGATGTTGTTGGAAACGGAGACTGCCGCCCGCTCGATCTGATCCCTCAAGCTGTAACGTTTCTTGAATTCCGGCGCGTCGGTCATCTTATAAGTGCCAACGGCCAAATCGATGGCAAGCTGCCACACCGGCAACTGCTCGAAGCGCTGATATTTCATCGCGACCTCCACCCGAAGCGCTGGTACTTCATAGTGACCTCCACCCGAAGCGCTGGTACTTCATCGCGACCTCCACTCGAAGCGCTGGTACTTCATGCCGGCCTCCACTCGAAGCGCTGATATTTCATCGCGACCTCCACCCGAAGCGCTGGTACTTCATAGCGACCTCCAGTCGAAGCGCTGGTACTTCATCGCGACCTCCACTCGAAGCGCTGGTATTTCATGCCGGCCTCCACTCGAAGCGCTGGTATTTCATCGCGACCTCCACTCGAAGCGCTGGTACTTCATAGTGACCTCCACCTGTAATCTACTTCGTTATTTCCACGACCATCCGTCCAGCCTCTGGAATTCGGCTTCCGGAATTCGCAATCCAGAATCCGGGCCTTCGAGATCAGACCTGTTAAGTCTGCGGCCGGAATTCGGGCCTTCGAGATCGACCTACTAAGTCTGCGGCCGGAATTTTACCCCTTTCCGGAATTCTGATTCCGGAATTCGGAATCCAGAATCCGGAATATGCCACAGCAAGCCCAGCGCGGAGCTGTCTTCCCGACCCGCGCCCCGCTCGCTCGACCCCATTTAATCGCAAGCTGAAAACTGCCTGCCGTTCGCCAAAAGCGGGAGCGCGGCGGCTTAGTTTCAACTCCCCGCGTCCATGATCAGCTCTTGCGCTTCGCCTGGTCAGCGACGGCCTGCGCCGCGCGGGCGACGGCCTCGGGATCACCCAGGTAGTAGTGCCGCAGGGGCTTCAGGTCATCGTCCAGCTCGTAGACCAGCGGAATTCCTGTCGGAATATTCAATCCCACAATATCCGCTTCGGATACATTATCCAGATACTTCACCAGCCCGCGCAGGCTGTTCCCATGAGCGGCAATGATCACCCGCTTGCCCGAACGCACCACGGGGGCGATGGTTTCATGCCAGTAGGGCAGCGTGCGCGCCACGGTGTCTTTCAGGCATTCGGTCAGCGGCAAATCCGCGGCGCTCATGCCCGCGTATCGGGGATCCTTGCCGGGGTAGCGGTCGTCGTCAGGCGTGAGCGCCGGCGGCTGGATGTCGTAGCTGCGCCGCCAGATTTTCACTTGCGCCTCACCATACTTCTCCGCAGTTTGAGCCTTGTTCAACCCTTGCAGCGCGCCGTAGTGGCGCTCATTCAAGCGCCAGGTGTTGTAAATGGGGATATACATCTGGTCCATTTCTTCCAGCGCCACCCACAGCGTCTTGATGGCGCGCTTCAGCACCGAGGTATAGGCCACATCGAAAACGAAACTGTCCTTGCGAAGCTGGCGGCCTCCGTCGACAGCTTCCTGAAGGCCCTTTTCGCTAAGCCCGACATCCGTCCAACCAGTAAAAAGATTTTCCTTGTTCCAAACACTTTCTCCGTGCCGCAACAAAACGAGCTTAAACATGAATGCGTCTCCTTCCAGGATGGTGCCCAACAAAATTTGAGCCGGTTATTATATGCGGAATCAAAGGGCACGGGCGAACAGTTAAATGTTGAATAGTAAATTATGAATTCTGAGTTATGAAGGGCCGAGGCCTTCGAGCATCGCGGCAGACCCATTCGTTGGGGTTCTGCTCTTGGTGACAGTCTGACCGTCGCCGTGCAGGCATCCTGGCTGCGGATCCCGACTGGAAAGAGCAGGCTGGAAGGGCACACCACAACTGTCGCACTTGTCGGACGACTACCACACGCGGCACATCTTTTGCCGCACCATCGGCTGGCCGGGCTTGCAGCCGAACGCCCGCTGGAACTGGGGCAGGTCGGAAACGATGCCGTTGACGCGGTACTTGCCCGGTGAGTGCGGATCGGTCATGGCGTGCATGCGCAGGTCCTCGGGCCGGTCGTTCTCGCAAGCCCACTGCGAGTACCCGATGAAGAACCTCTGATCGGGACTGAAGCCGTCGAGGGGCTTCAGATCCTGTCCCTCGGTCGCCTTCTTCCACGCGACGTAAGCGAGCAAGGTGCCGCCCAGGTCGGCCACGTCCTCGCCGCTCGTCAGCTTGCTGTTGATGTGGATATCGTCCACCACGATGTATTGCGCGTACTGATCCTGCACGCAGGCGATGCGCTCGTCGAACTGGGCGGCGTCCTGCTTCGTCCACCAGTCGCGCAGATTGCCCCGGGCATCGAACTTGCGCCCCTCGTCGTCGAAGCCATGGGTCAACTCGTGCCCAATCGTCCCTCCGGTGTTGCCATAGTTGGGCGCGTCATCCATCTTGGGGTCGAACAAAGGCGGTTGCAGAACGCCGGCGGGGAAATTGATGTCGTTCATCTGCGAATCGTAATAAGCGTTCACCGTGGGTGGAGTCATTCCCCACTCGCCGCGATCGACGGGTTTGCCGATCTTCGCCAGTTGCCGCTTGGATTCGAAGATGGCGCTGCGCCGCACGTTGCCGGCGAAATCGCCCCGCACGATCTCGAGCGACGTGTAATCGCGCCACTTGTCGGGATAGCCGATCTTGTTGACGATGGAGTGCAGTTTGTCGAGCGCCTGCTGTTTGGTTTCCGGGCTCATCCACGGCAGGGTCTTCAGGTCGTCCTCCATGGCCGTCTCGATCTCGCGGGTCATCTTCACGGTGCGGGCTTTGACGTCGGGGCCGAAAGTTTTGGCCACGAACACCTGCCCCAGCGCCTCACCCAAGTTGCGATCGACCATCCGTACGCAGCGCTTCCACCGCGGTTCCATCACGGCCACGCCCCGCAGCGTGTGGCTGTAGAAATCAAAATTTTCCTGTTGAAAGTTCAGGGAGAGATAAGGAGCCCAGGCGTGCGCCAGATGCCAGCGAAGATAAGTCTTCCAATCGTCGAGGCTTGCGCTCTGGATCAGCCGATCCACTTCCTGGTAGAACTCCGGTTCCGTGACGTTGAAGGTTTGGACGCTCGCCAGGCCTTGTGCATCCAGGTAGGCGTCCCAGTCGAAGTCCGGGGTGAGAGCTTTCAACTGGACACGGCCCATTTTGTGGAACAGGTTGTAGGGATCGCGCTTCTGAACCCGCGTCAGGGATTTCTGGGCCAGCGCCGTTTCCATCGCCATCACGGTTTTGGCTTCGCCGGCAGCCGTATCGGCCGGGTCGCCCATCAACACGAACATCCTCTGCACGTGTCCTACGTACTGGCCGCGAATCCGCTGCGACTTGGGGTCGGCCTTGGTGTAGTAATCGCGGTCCGGAAGGCCCAGGCCGCCGGCACGCGCGAAGGCAATCACCTGCGTCGCGTCCGCGAAGTCCTGATCCGAGCCGAATCCGAAGAGCGTCCCGCCCCGCAGGGCCAAATGCTCGTGGCCGAGGTACTTCCCCAACTCGGACTTCGACTTGAGCGCGGCAATCTCTCCCAGGCCCGTTTGCAGGGGAGCAGCGCCGAGCTTCTCGATGGCGGGCTCATCCATGCACGCCTGAAAAAAGTCGCCAATCTTCTGCTCGGAGGCATTGCGGGCGCGGCCCGCGTCGGAGGCCTCCTCCAAAACGCCCCACAGGAACTGCTCGTTCTCGTCGGCGAGTTTGCGGTACACGCTCCAACTCGCCTGGTCGGGCGGAATCGGGTTGTGCTTCATCCAACCGCCGCAGACAAACTGGTAGAAATCGACGCAAGGGTCGGCGGTCCGGTCCATCGAGTCGAGATTGAGGCTGGGCTCGTAGGGCACGGCTCGGAGCGGATGCTTCTCCACCTGCGCCGCCGCGGCCCCCGATGGCGCAGTCTGGAGGCTTTCACCGCCAGGGGTGGATTGGGGTTGCGTCTGGGCAAGAACCAAGATGGCGAACGCGAGCAGGCCATACCGCAGTCGGGATCGAGTCATGGAACCTCCGTTGAAGCAAGATGCCTTCGGCCCTCGGTAGAGAGTCAATTTGATGTAGATGCGGCTTTACGCCGCCAACTGGCGGGGTAAACTCGCCGCTACAACATCAAATTGACCCTCGACCTCGGCCGTCGATGAGCCGGGCCAATGTTCACTTACAAAGCGCGCGACTTCGGTCGCAAGCTTAACCTGAAGTTTTCGTTTTCGCTTCCCAGCCGACCGATAATGTACACCTCGCCGCCGCAGGACGCAACGCACCAGAGTCTGAATTGTGCCAAGCCGCGCCGCAAGCACTCAGCCTTCACGAGCACGGTCCCCCGGCTGATCTTCGGCCAGGGCGCGGGCGACCTCGAGAAAGCCCTGCGCGGCGGCGGACAGGGAGGCGTGACGGCGGTAGGTGAGCCGGAGTTTGCGCTGGATGCGCAAATCGTTCACGGGCACGGCGACGAATTCCTGCCGCGCCAACTCCTCCTGGACGCACATGCGCGGAACGAAGGCGACGCCCATCCCCATGCCGACAAATTTCTTAATGGTCTCGACGGTGGGCAGCTCGGCGACGATCTGGAGCGGCGTACGGTGGCGGGCGAAGGCTTCGGTGACGCGCTGCCGGTAGGGCGAAGAAATGTTGTGCGCGATGAACTGCTCCCGCCCGAGTTCGCGAATGCTGACCCCGGCGGAACGGGCCAGACCGTGCCTCGGCGGCACGATCAGGCAGAGTTCGTCCACGCTTACCACCGCCGATTCCAGGTCCGGGTTCTGCGGGTTATATGAGAGGACGCCCAGGTCGATTTCGTAGCGCAGCAGGGCGCTGGGAATCTCGCGCGAAAGGCTGCGCTTGACCGCCACCTGCACGCGCGGATGGCGCTGGCGGAATTGTTTGAGTACGGGAAGCAGGTAGAGCGCCGTGCTTTCGTTCGCGCCGATGGTCACCTTGCCGCTTTCGAGTGCCCGAAGTTCCGCCAGGGCCGAGCGCGCTTCATCCCGCAGGTTCAGAACCTTCTTCGCATAGTCGTAAAAGAGGCGGCCGGAGGCAGTAAGCACACCGCTTTTGCTGGAGCGGTCGAGGAGAGGCTCGCCGGCCCACTCCTCCAGACGATGGATGGCCTGACTGACGGCCGGCTGGGTGCGCAGCATTCGGACGGCGGCGCGCGAAAAACTCTTCTCTTCCACCACGGCCACGAAGGCCTCAAGCTGGGTGATCTCCATGGGTCAGCTCCTATAAGTCAGGCTTATGATATCAGAACAATTATAAACTTGACGCAGCCATCCGACCGGTCGGACAATCAGGGGCGAGGGGAGGGCCGCGGGCGGTTGGGAATGTTTGGTTAATATTGGGGATTTGCTGTTTATCCACAATGGCCTTACCATCACCCCCTGCCTTCAGGAGGTAAAATGGCGGAAAAAGTTTTCATCTTTGACACCACACTGCGCGACGGCGAGCAATCTCCCGGCAGTAGCATGAACCTGCCGGAGAAAATCGAGATGGCCCGCCAGCTCGAGCGCTTGGGCGTCGACATCCTGGAAGCGGGGTTCCCCATTGCGTCGCAGGGCGACTTTGAAGCGGTGAAGGCCATCGCGGGAGAAATCCGGGGGCCGATCGTCGCCGCGTTGGCGCGGGCCAATCTACTTGACATCGACCGCGCCTGGGAAGCGTTGCAAGACGCCGCGCGGCCGCGCATCCACACCTTTCTCGCTACCTCCGACATTCATCTTCAATACAAGCTGCACAAGACGCGCGAGGAAATCCTGAAGATGATCAGTTGGTCGGTGGGGCACGCTAAGTCAAAGTGCCAGGACGTGGAGTTCTCTCCCGAGGACGCGGGCCGCACGGATCGCAGCTACTTGATTGAGTGCTGCCATGCGGCCGTCGAGGCCGGCGCCACCGTGCTGAACCTGCCCGACACGGTGGGCTTTTGCCTGGAGCCGGAATACGAACAAATGTTCCGCGACGTGCAGACGCGCGTGCCGGGCATGGACCACGTCATCCTGAGCACGCACACGCACAACGACTTGGGCATGGCGGTGGCCAATACGCTGGCGGGAATCCGCGGCGGCGCGCGCCAAGTGGAATGCACCATTAATGGCATCGGCGAGCGCGCGGGCAATGCAGCGCTGGAAGAAGTGGTGATGACCATCCACGTGCGTCGCGACGCGCTGCCCGTCTTCACGGACATTCACAGCGAGGAGCTCTTCGCTTCCAGCCGGCTGCTGACCCGCTTGACGGGCATGGCCGTGCAACGCAACAAGGCCATCGTCGGCCGCAACGCCTTCGCGCACGAAGCGGGCATCCACCAGGATGGCGTGCTCAAGAACGCCATCACTTACGAGATCATGACCCCGCAGACAGTGGGGATGCCGTCGAACTCCATCGTGCTGGGAAAACACTCCGGCCGGCACGCGCTGGCCAAACGCTACGAGGAGCTGGGATATCAATTGACGAAACCCGAGATTGAACGCGCTTATGCGCTCTTCAGCGAACTGGCGGATCGCAAGAAAAACATTTACGACGAAGATCTGTTGGCCATCGTGAATGAGGGACTCGCCCATATCCCCGAAATGTTTTCCCTTAAACTCTTCCAAAGCGTTTCCTCCAACGAAGGACGGTCCACCGCCACCGTGGAGTTGGAAAAGGACGGCGAGACCTTTCATGATTCGGCCACTGGGGAAGGGCCGTGCGACGCGGCCTTCCGCGCCATCGACCGCATTACCGGCTTGCCGGGAACCATTTCCGACTTCTCCGTGCATACGGTGGGCCCGGGCACTGACGGCGTGGCGGAAGTCCGCGTCCGCGCGCGCTTCGAAGGGCGCGAGTTCGCGGGAAAGTCTACCAGCCACAGCGTCGTCGAGGCCGCTGCGCGCTCCTACTTGCAGGCCGCGAACAAGGCCGCGTACGAATTGAAACGCTTGGAGGATGCCACGGCGGTGGGTTCGGGTTCCGTCCACAAGAACGAAGCCGTAGACAGGTTATTTCCAGGGGGATACTGAGGAGGGTGAAGTCTTTGCTTTATAAGGCGTCATAAAGGCGTCATAAAGGATTACAGGGTGTAAATAGAGCAAATTCTTCCCCGCCCCTCAACGCAACCATAAGAAAATAAATGGTTTATATTCGCCCTCGGGTACACTTCGCCATCGCTACTCTTTCTGTCGCTAACCTCAATAAAATCTTGCAATTTCATGTCCTAATCCTGTAAGATACAGATAATTAACGATATGCAGAGCTTGTATCGGATTGCGGTGCTGGCGGGAGACGGGATTGGGCCCGAGGTCACGGCGGAAGCCGTGAAAGTCCTAAAGGCTATTGAGGAAATCGTTGGCCCAACCTTTCGCTTCCAAAACGGTCTAATTGGCGGTTGCGCGCTCGACCAGACGGCTTCTCCTCTTCCCGCTGAAACCATTTCCATTTGCAACAATGCGCACGCGGTACTGTTGGGCGCCGTGGGCGGCCCGCAATGGGACACGAAGCGTCCCGAGTCGCGCCCGGAGCAGGGCTTGCTGCAAATCCGGCAGCGCCTGGGGCTTTACGTCAATCTGCGGCCCGCGAGGGTGATCGACGCGCTCGTAAGCATCTCGGCGCTGAAGCCCAATCGCGTGCGGGGAACCGACCTCGTCATCGTGCGGGAGCTGATGGGCGGGATCTATTTTGGCAATCCGCGCGGCATTTTTTCCAAGAACGGCGAGCGCTATGGCGTGAATACGGAAATCTATCGCGAGCACGAAGTGGAGCGGGTGGCGCACCGGGCTTTCCAGTTGGCGCGACTCCGCCGCCACAAGGTGACGTCCGTCGACAAGGCCAATGTGCTGGAATCTTCCCGCTTGTGGCGCGAAGTGGTAACGCGCATCGGCCGCTCCTATAATGACGTCGAACTCAATCATCTTTACGTGGATAACTGCGCGATGCAGTTGATTGACAAGCCCACCAGCTTCGACGTTGTCCTGACCACCAACATGTTTGGCGACATCCTGAGCGACGAGGCCGCCATGCTGACCGGCTCGATTGGCCTACTGCCCTCGGCAAGCCTGGGCGAACACTCTGCCCTCTACGAACCGATTCATGGCTCGGCGCCTGACATCGCCGGACGCAATCGTGCCAATCCCCTCGCCGCCATCGCCTCCGCCGCCCTGATGCTGCGCTACTCGTTCCACATGGAAACCGCGGCGTCGGCCATCGAGCAGGCGATTGAGCGCATCCTGAAGCGCGGCGTGCGCACCGCGGAGCTTCCCGGCAAGGCTCGTCCCACTTCGACCAGCCGCATGGGCGACCTCATTGCCGAAACCACCCAGAAAATCCTGAAATCCGCCCTATCCAAGAAACGCTAACCCTCACCCTGCACACTCAACCCACGCGCTCTTTCACAAAAGCCAGCGCTTCGTCGTAAATCTTTGTGCGCTCGCTCGGAGCAACTCCGTAAAGCACGTGGCCACCGCCGGGAACGGAAATGAACTTGTGCGGCACTTTGAAGTGGGCCAGCGCCTTGTCCATCGCGTCCGATTCTTCATACGGCACATCGGTGTCAGCAGTCCCGTGAATCAAAACAGTGGGCGGATACTTCCGTGAAACATTGCGCACCGGGCAGTAGCGGTCAAACCATTTCGGCTCGGTGTCGGGGTTGTGCCCTGTTACCTCCTGCGGCCAAATCCCGTTCTGGCGGCAATAAAGGTAGAACTTCCCGCGCGAGCCTGCACCCTCGGAAACGCACGTGGTCCCGACCGATGCGTAAGCGTCTTCTTTGGAAACGTGCGGCTGTTGCAGGTAGTAGGCGCTCGGCCGGCTATACCAGGGCCCGACAATGCCACCATAACCGGACAGCGCGATGAGCGCCTTGGGGCGAGGCTTCACGCAGAAGCCAGTCATCAAGGTCAAGTAACCTCCCGCCGACCCGCCGGCCACCACCAACTTCCCGGCGTCGATGTTCAGAAGTCGCGGGCCCTTCTTATGAATCCAGCGGAAAGCGTCTTGCACATCCTCGATGATCGCAGGCAGTTTCGTTTCCGGCGCCAGGCGGTAATCGATCGAAATCACCACGTGGTCGCCTTGCGGGTTAAGCCACTTGGGCGCGCCTTGGCGGGAACCGATGATCAAGGCGCCGCCGTGAATGTGGACGATCACGGGTTTCCGGACATTCGGGTCCGAACCGAGAGCGTCAAGTTTGATGTCGCACCCACCCGCGGTTTTGTAAGTGAAGGTCTTAACCTCGGACGGCTGATCACCCCACGTCCAGCGCGGAACGAGGAGGGCGGCTGCCCCGGCAGCCATGGTTTTCAGAAACTCGTGTCGATTCATTTATTCCTCCTCCTATCGTGTCGAATTATACAGCAAGCGTAGCGCCCCGATACATCGGAGCGGCTCTTCCCGAGACTCGCGCTCCCGAACCTAAGGCTAGGCCTCCGGTTTGGAGATTCCCGGTTTTTGCAACAGAAGAGCCGCGCACCCCAAAAACGGGGTCCGCGCTACCCCCCACCCGGCAGAATGTGATGTGGAATCGCGGGTCCACGGTGTGTCACCCCCTTCTTGGGTTCGCAAGCAGATGGGAACCTTATTCGAACCAAACCGACTACCCATAGCTAATCTTCTCTAATTCTCAATTTCATCACCATGGGAACATGTTGTCTGATTGGAAAAGTCAAGATAATTTGCATTTTCTTCTTGTAGTAGATGATCTATGGGAGTATAAGGGGGACATGCCAAAGAAGGGTTCACCTCCGTTGGAAGGCGAGCTGCTCCAGGGCACGCTCGACCTGCTGATTCTGCAAACGCTGGTGCTGGGTCCCGCGCACGGGCACACCATCGCCTACGCCATCGAACACCGCTCCGAAGATGTCCTGCAAGTCGAACACGGGTCGCTCTACCCTGCTCTGCACCGGCTGGAGGACCGGGGCTGGATCGCCTCGTTCTGGGGCACGTCGGAAAACAACCGCCGGGCGCGCTACTACCGGCTGACGCCCGCGGGCCGAAAGCAATTGGCCCGGCAGACCAGCCGATGGGATGAATTGGTGCGCGCCATCAATCGCGTGCTGCGGCCGGAGGAAGGATAAGACAGGCAGTTGGGCAGTAGGCAGTGGGCAGTAGGCACTGGTTAGGGGCTGTCAGCTCTCAGCTTTCAGCTCTCAGTCAAAGGCCCGGCGGGCCAGGGGCCGTAGCTGATAGCCGAGAGCTGATGGCTGATAGCTAGGAACTGACAACTGACGACCGACAACTGAGGACTCCCATGAGCTGGACTCGATTCTTTCGCCGCCGGTATTGGGATGAGGAGCGGGCGCGCGAGCTGGAAGCGTATCTCGAAGCCGAGACCGATGAGAACATCGCCCGCGGCATGTCGCCGGAAGAGGCTCGGTATGCCGCGCACCGCAAGCTCGGCAACACCACGCTGATTCGTGAGGAGATCTATCACATGAACAGCCTCGGTTGGCTCGAAACGCTTTGGCAGGATCTCCGCTTCGCCCTGCGGATGCTACGGAAAAATTCGGGTTTCACAGCGGTGGTGGTGCTGATTCTGGCGCTGGGCGTGGGGGCGAGCACCGCGATCTTCAGCATTGTCTACGCCCTGGCCATTCGCCCCCTTCCCTATGACCATCCCGAACAACTCGTGGTGCTCTGGCGAACGGAATCCCTCATCGCACAGTGGCCGGTTTCCGGACCTGACTTCCTCGATTGGGAGAAGCAGAGCACGGCCTTCTCGGCGCTCGCGGCTTTCCAGCATTACCGCCCGGTGCTCCAGGACTCCGGTCAAAGTGAAGCTCTTCAGGGATACCTTGTGACCCCTGCCTTCTTCAAGGTGCTGGGCGTGCAGGCCGCCAGGGGCCGCCTGTTCGAGGCGGGTGACGAGCAAGCGGGGCGCGATCATGTGGTCGTTCTGGGTGCCGCCGACCAGCCGCGAGAACCGCGGAGAATTTCCGCGGCGCTCGGGAAAACGCTCACGCTGGATAATGAGGACTGCGCGGTGGTGGGGAGCGTACCGGCATCGTTTCACCTCCCCGCGATCATTCCCGGTATGACGGACCCCGACATCTACTTGTCATTCCCCCATGAACGACTCACGAAAGACCGCCAAGACGCTGGGCTCTTCGTGATCGGCAGGCTCAAGCCGGGGGTCACCCTCCGCCAGGCTCAGGTGCAGATGACGGCCATTGCTTCTCGCCTGGCGCGCCAATATCCCGACTCCAACGCGGGCACGGGCATACGGGTTGTGTCGATGCAAGACCTTAAAGGGAACCTGGTGGCGATACTTGGCGTGGCGCTTCTTTTCGCCGTGGGCTTCCTGTTGCTCATCGCCTGCGTCAACGTCGCGGTGCTAGTGCTCACGCGGGGGGCGCGACGGCAACGCGAGATCGCCATCCGCCGGGCGGTGGGCGCCAGCCCGGGGCGCGTCGCCCGGCAACTCCTTACTGAAAACCTCCTCTTGGCGCTGGCCGGGGGTCTGGCGGGTGTTCTGCTGGCCTTCTTGTTCAAAGATGCGCTGCTCTATGTCAGTCCAGCGGCCCTCATCCCCCGCTCCCTTCCCATCCAAATCAACGGGCAGGTTCTGGCCTTTGCACTTGTCCTTTCGATGGCGACGGGGGTCTTCTTTGGTCTCGTTCCTGCCTTGCAACTGTCTCGAGTGAGCTTGGAAGGATTTATGAAAGAAGGAGCGCGCGCCGGAGGCGCCGGGGTGCGGTCGGTGGGATTCCGAGACTTTCTGGTGGTCGCTGAGGTGACGCTGGCACTCGCCCTCTTGATCGTGTGCGGCCTGATGATCCGCTTTCTGACGGGAATTCTCGTCGTAAGACCCGGATTCAATCCCCGCAGTATGCTCACGATGTCCATCACCACTTTGGATTCGAAGTATCCGACTTATGCGGCCCGGAGCGCCTTCGGCCGGGACCTGACGGGACAAATCAACGCCCTCCCTGGGGTGGAATCTTCGGCGCTGGAAGGGCAGTCCTTTGGCCACGTGGCCGCCCTCGACAAGGAACTCACCCCCGCGACGTTTAAGATGGGTCCGTTCGCTTACTCCAGCACGGTAAGCCCGGAATACTTCCGTACCCTGCAACTGCAAGTTCTCCGCGGGCGGCCACTCAGCGCGGCAGATTACATCGAAAAACCTTCCGTGGCCGTCGTGAACTCGGCGCTTGCCAAGAGTCTCTGGCCCAATCAGGAAGCGCTGGGCAAGCGCTTCACGGTCACTTATCCTCCCGAATCCTGCGAGGTCGTTGGCGTTGCGGCCGACGCCTCGCCTTTTGGCGAGAGCATACCCATACTTCAGGCCTACCTTCCCAAATGGTCCACCCAGGCGGATTTGCTGGTTCGAACACGGGGCAATCCCAAGAGTGAAATAACCCCCATCCGCAACCTGATAAGTCGCGTGTACAAAGACGTTCGCGTGTCACCTATAAAGACCATGGAGGAGTCCCGCGCGCAACTCAGCGCTCCCCTTCGCGCCGTTACCTTCACCCTGGGCGCAATGTCAATTGTCGCCCTGTTGCTGGCCACCATGGGGGTGTACGCGGTGACGGCCTTCGCCGTTATCCAACGTACCCACGAAATCGGCGTACGCATGGCCATGGGAGCACGCCGCAGTCAGGTGCTGATCTTCGTGATGCGGCATGGCCTGACCCTAAGTTTGCTGGGCATTGTGATTGGGCTGCTTTTGGCGCTGGGGTGGTTCCGCGTACTGGCGTTCTTCCTTCATGGTGTAACGGTGGGCGACATATCGACGTATCTCGGGGTGTCATTGCTGCTTTTGCTCATCACCATTCTTGCCAGCTACATCCCTGCTCGGCGTGCGACCAGGATTGATCCCATGGTAGCGCTAAGGTGTGAGTAAGACAGTGGTTAGTGGATAGTGGCTAGTGGACAGTAAAGACGGGTGGCACAGGCACTCTTGCCTGTGCGGAAGGTTTGATGCAAACCTTGGCAGAGAGCACAGGCAGGAGTGCCTGTGCCACCACTAGCCACTGTCCACTAACCACTGAGGTTTTATATGAGCTGGACTCGATTCTTTCGCCGCCGCTTTTGGGATGAGGAGCGGGCGCGCGAGCTGGAAGCGTATCTCGAAACCGAGACCGATGAGAATATTGCCCGAGGCATGTCGCCGGAAGAGGCGCGCTACGCCGCCCGCCGCAAGCTCGGCAACACCACGCTGATTCGTGAGGAGATCTATCACATGAACAGCCTCGGTTGGCTCGAAACGCTCTGGCAGGACGTTCGTTACGGGCTGCGCCAACTCAAACGAAATCCGGGGTTCACGGTGGTCGTCGTGATTACGCTGGCGCTGGGGATCGGTGCGAACAGCGCTGTATTCAGTATCCTCAATGGCCTCTTTTTCCGCGCGCTTCCCGTCCCTGAACCCGAACGGGTAGTGGTTTTCGCTGGCGGAAGCCTCCCGTACCAGGACTACTTGGCCTTCCGTGACCAGGCGAAATCATTCGAAAGCCTCTCGACCAGCTACATCTCCCCTTTCACGGCGAACTTGAATTCAACCCGACCGCCACAGCACATCTATGGAGGACTCGTCGCCGGAAATTTCCTCACCACTTTGGGGATCAAGCCTACACTTGGCCGGGGCTTCCTGCCGGATGAAGATCAGTTTTCATCGCCGAAAGCGGTTGTCATGCTGAGCTACGAATTGTGGCGCACCCGGCTCGGTGGTGACCCTGAGATTTTGGGGAAGGCGATTTTGCTCAACAACGCGAGCTACACCGTCGTAGGGGTGATGCCGAGCGACCTTCGCACCCTGGATTTCGGCATTGCTCCCGACCTCTGGGCGCCCATGGCCACGCTGCCGCAACTCGACATCGCGGAGGCCGCGAACCATCCCTTTCCCCAGGAGTACAGTTTTTCGGTCTTCGGCCGTTTGAAGCGCGGAGTGTCGCGCCGGGAGGCGCAGGCGGAGGTGAACGTCATCAATGATCGGCTGCGCCAAGCGGCAGGGGTGAAGGGAAAGCAGTTCATTGCACTCGAAACCGCCGGAGTGCTTCCGGGCGGGCTCGGCAAAATGTTTCTGGGAGTTTCTGCGGTGGTGATGATGATCGCCGGCCTGGTGTTGCTGCTAGCTTGTGTAAATATCGCGAACCTGCTGCTGGCGCGTGGAACTTTGCGGCGAAGAGAAATAGCCATTCGACTGGCGATCGGCGCCGGTCGCGGGCGTGTCATCCGGCAATTGATGATAGGAAACCTCATTCTTGCGTTTCTCGGCGCCGCTGCGGGATTAGTTCTGGCGTTGGCTGCGACCAAAGCGGTGGCGAGAGTGGAACTTCCGCTTCCCCTGCCGATCATCCTCGACTTTGCGCCCGACCTTCGAGTTCTGCTGGTGACAGCGGGGACCGCGGTCTTGACCAGCCTCATGTTCGGACTCGCGCCCGCTGCTCGCTCCACACGACTGGACGTCAACACCTCTCTGAAGGATAGCGACGCCGCCTCCACCGCTTTCACCGGCCAGTGGACTCGCAAAGTCCTGGTCATGGTTCAGGTGGCGGTCTCGGTAGTCGTGCTGGTTGCCGCCACCCTATTCCTGCACAGTCTGTGGAATGGGTTTTCAATTGACCTCGGCTTCCGCCCTGAGAACCTGCTCGTGGTAAGGGTTGACCCCACCGCCCAAGGTTATTCGAGGGAACGCAGCGCGCTTTTCTTCCAGCAACTGGAAGAGCGCGTGTCGAAGTTGCCCCGTGTACTTTCTGCAAGTGTGGTGGCGCCGCTGCCCCTCGGCAGCTTCAGTAGTGGCCGCGTTTATTCGGTCTCTGGAACGTCCCGTACTATCGATGCGAACCGGCACATGGTCGGGCCACGTTATTTTGAGACCATGGGGATTCCCTTGTTAAGGGGTAGGGGCTTCCGCGATATTGCGGCCTCGTCGCCGCCGGTTGCCGTCATTAACCTCGTGATGGCCGAGCGTTTGTTTCCGGACGAGAATCCCGTCGGGCAGCGAGTGGGCTGGGGACACGGCAAGGAGAGTACGGTGTACGAGATCGTCGGTGTGGCGGGTAACACCAAATCCAAGACGATCGGGGAAGCCCTGACGCCATGTCTCTACGAGCTCGCCGCGCAGAACGAAAAGGACCTTGAGCTTTTCTCATCGTTGGGGATCAGCCTAGTGGTCAAGACAGTAGGGAAACCAATGGCTGTCGTACCGGTTGTTCAGCACGAAGTTGAGCGCCTCGAACCTGGCATGCCTGTCTTCGGGGTGGAAACCATGGAGGAACAAGTCGGGAAATCCCTTGTTCTGGCACGCTTGGCCGCGTCGTTCCTGGGCGTCTTCGGCTTCCTGGCGTTGACGCTGGCTGCCGTGGGGTTGTACGGCCTGATGAGCTACACTGTCGCTGCCCGCACGCGCGAGATCGCCATCCGGATGGCTCTGGGAGCTTCAGCCGAAAGGACTCTCTCCCTGCTCGCCCGGCAGGGTCTCAGTATCGTCGGGGTGGGTCTCGCCGCGGGGCTCGCTGCCAGCCTTGCGGTCGGTCGCCTTGTGTCCAGCCTTCTGTATGGGGTTGGCAGTTTTGATGCCCTGACCTTCATCGCCGTGCCTTCTATGCTGGTGTGTGTAGCCTGTTTCGCGATCCTGTTGCCCGCCCGCCGGGCGACCAAGGTCGATCCCATGGTGGCGCTGAGGTATGAATGAAGCGATCAGCTTTCAGCTCTCAGCACTCAGCTAAAGATCGAGCGGCCCGGCGGGCAGTAGCTGAGAGCTGAAAGCTGATCGCTGAGAGCTGGAGTAAATCATGAGCTGGACACGATTCTTTCGCCGCCGCTATTGGGATGAAGAGCGGGCGCGCGAGCTCGAAGCGTATCTCGAAGCCGAAACCGATGAGAACATCGCCCGAGGCATGTCGCCGGAAGAGGCGCGCTACGCCGCCCACCGCAAACTCGGCAACATTACGCTGATTCGCGAGGAGATTTATCACATGAACAGCCTCGGCTGGCTCGATACGCTTTGGCAAGATCTCCGCTTCGCCGTGCGGATGCTACGCAAGAATCCCGGGTTCACCGCGGTGGCGGTGCTCACGCTGGCTCTGGGCATCGGTGCGAACACCGCGATGTTCACCATCGTCGATGGTGCTTTCCTGAAGCCTCTCCCGGTTTCAGACCCGAGTCAATTCGTTCGGATCGAGACGCAAGAGGCTCACGGCGTGTCTGACAACGTTTCATTTCCGGACTTCCTGGACCTCCACGCCCAATCCTCTTCGTTATTGGGGGTCGTCGCCTACGAGCGGGGGGCCAAGTTTGTGAATTCCATGGATGAGTCGAGCATCGTCGCCGTGGACATTGTTTCGCTAAACTATTTCGAATTCTTGGGAATTAAGCCCTTTATTGGGCGCACGTTTCGTCCGGAAGTGGAGGGATCTGCGGCTTCGGGGCCGATGGTGGTGATCAGCTATACGCTCTGGAAGAGCCGGCTGGGTGCCGACCCAAGCATCGTAGGGAAAACCATCCGGTTGAACAATCAAACTACTACTGTTCTGGGAGTTGGTCCAAAGCGCTTCCGGGGGCTGGAAAGGTTTGTTCCCACTGACGCCTGGCTGCCCGTCGACGCCTTCCAGCCCGCAGAAATGAAACAGCGCGATTTCCGCGCATTCGAGGTGAAGGGGCGTCTGCGGCCGGGCGTGACCACGGAGCAGCTTCGCGCCGAGCTCGGCACCATCGGCCACCGGCTGGCCCAAGCATACCCCGCCACAAACAAAGCTACCACTTTCACCGGCGACCCGGAATCGGGACGCCAACACGGCTTTCTTCTCATTTCCCTCTTTCTTATGTCGGTGGTAGGGCTGGTCTTGCTGATTTCATGTGCCAATGTTGCGGGCCTGCTTCTGGCGCGCGGCGAAACGCGCCAACGGGAAGTCGCGGTGCGCTTAGCGCTGGGGGCGGGTCGTGGACGGCTGATCCGTCAATTTCTTACGGAAGGACTGATGCTCTCGCTGGCCGGATCGGTCTTGGGGTTGCTGCTCGCCGCTTGGCTCATAGCCATCGAGCCTTCTTTGTTGCCACCGGCCCCCATCCAGCTCGGCCCGGACCTGCGGATTGACGCGCGGGTCATGCTCATCACGCTGATTGTTTCGCTGCTGGCAACATTGGTCTTCGGCGTTGCGCCCGCGTTTCGAGCTTCGAAAGCTGATCTCACCGCGGCGCTTAAAGGGGGGGAAGCATGCTTGGCGCGTGGTTTCAGGCGCCTGACCTCCCGCAATGCTCTTGTCGTCGGCCAGGTGGCCCTCTCGGTCCTGTTGTTGTCGGTAGCAGGTCTTTTCTTGAAAAGTCTGATCTCAACTCTTCATGTGCCTTTGGGATTCAACCCTCACAAGAATCTGCTTATCGTGCCCATTGGCACCTTGACGGGCAGCGAGGAGCAGCGAAGAAATCTGTTGCCCACAGTTCTGGAGAGAGTCCGGGGACTTCCGGGAATCGTGCATGCCACCTCTGCAATGCGAATTCCGCTGAGCGGCAACGGTGGCGGAGCCGACCTTAGAATTTCCATACCGGGCATCGAGCTGCCCGAAGGTCAGGAGACGGTCGCCGTCAAGTTCAATGCAGTCGGCCCGGATTACTTTCAGACGGTAGGGACGCGGATTCTCAAAGGCCGCCAATTCAGCTCCGGCGACAGCGCCAACGCTCCCAAAGTGGTCCTGATCAGCGCGACTATGGCTCGCCGATTCTGGCCAAACCAGGACCCGATCGGGCATAACCTGCGGATCGAAAAGAAGGATTACGAGATCATTGGCGTGGCTGAAGACGTCAAGATCAATCACATCGAGGAGTTGCCGGAGCCTTACATGTATTTCCCCATTGCCCAAAGTTCCTACGCGGGGGAACTGATTGTCGAAACCGCCGGTGACCCGCGCCTATGGATTCCGGCGGTCAAGCGGGAGGTTCGGGCTGTGGACAAGACGGCGCTGGTTATCTGGATTCAGACCGGCGCGGATATTCTCCACTCCGAGCAGACCGTGTATGTTAAGCGCATGGCGGCGGGTATGGTCGGCAGCTTGAGTTTGTTGGGAATGTTCCTGGCATCCGTGGGCCTCTACGGAGTGGTTGCCTATCTTGTAAACCGGCGGACCCATGAGATTGGAATACGGTTAGCCTTGGGGGCGGGACGCAAGGAGATCCTGAATCTCGTCTTACGCCAGGGATTAATTCTCGTGCTGGTTGGGGCCTTCGCCGGCCTCGCCTTGGCTTTCGCGACAACGCGCTTTATGTCCAGCATGCTCTACGGTGTAAGCCCTCTGGATCCGGCTGCTCTTGGTGGAAGCGTCCTCATGGCCGGCATCATCACGTTCGTGGCATGTTACATCCCCGCCCGCCGGGCGACCAGAGTCGATCCCATGGTGGCGCTGAGGTATGAATAGAGCAGTGGACAGTGGATAGTGGCTAGTGGACAGTAAAGACTGGCGGCACAGGCACTCCTGCCTGTGCGGAAGTTTGATGCAAACCTTTGCATAGGGCACAGGCAGGAGTGCCTGTGCTACTTGACTGCGCGGTGGTGCGCTTCATCGAGCGCAGACTTATCCCGCTTCGAGGGGGATTACTCGGCGGCATTTTAATCGTGAATATTCATAAACATGTGGATGTTTGTCGTGTTGAGAGCCGCGGAGTAGTGCGGTGCGCGCCCAACTCCGCGCGGCCTGCTTGATTGCTGAAACGCTATCGGACCTGCCCGCTCAGGTACGTGAGCACGGCGCGGGTGAGATCTTCACCCCCCTCGTCGGTGTACGGTGAGACGCTAGGCTCATACCCTCCGTAAGCGAACTCGGCCTTCGTGGGGAGATAGCCCAGCCAGCCATTGGTATAACCGAAATAGAAGGTGTACGGGAATGGCGAATGGTTCCGCACGTTCATGGAGATTTCGCAGAAAAGTTCCAGGGGCGCCGCCCAGATGGCGATGTCTTTATTGATCCGCAAAAAGCGCACCGGAAGGCGAACCATGGCAGCTCCCGGGCTGGTCGTGCGCAGGTAGTCGCCGAGGTCGGGAGCCCAGCCCAAGCCGGCCTTGCGTGGAGTTTCCACGGTCGTCTCACCCAGAGTGAGTTCAACCTCCGAAGTCGTGGGGCCCAGGCGCGCGTTGGCCTCCAGGATCGGGTCGCCGAGCAGCACTTCAAATTGCTTTAGGTGCCCGCTCGGGAAGTCGGGATAGACCGAGTAAATGGGAGCCTGGTTGCCTGCCGCCCCGTTGATATAAAGCATCGGCGCCCCCAGTTTCCGCTCGACGTATTCCGCCACGATCCCGGGTGCATCGCCGGTAATCAGGGTATTTGGGGGGCCGAGGACGGTGCCGTGCATGGCGTAGTTGGCGATCAGGGCAAGCAATTTTCCGTCGGCCTTCTCCAAACGCAGGAGCCCAATCTGGTGATCTACGGGGCCGTCGGGATTCAAACCTAGAAACGCCGGACCCTCCTCATTTCGCGCCCGGCGGTTGATGGTGGCGTTCGCGTATCCCCAGCCCACCCCCAACCGCGCCGGCTCCAGTTTCTCCCGTGCTTCCTTGATACCCTCAAGCAATTGCTTCTTCACCTGGGCCGTGTATTCGGTGTTGTGATCGTGCTCATACCGCCCCTTCAGGAAGGCTTCTCCCAACCCCGGAGGTCCAACCTCCGGAGCGGAATGCGTGTGCGTAACACTCCACCACACTTGCAGGCGCTTGATTCCCATCTGCTCGTTGAGTTCCCTGGTTATCTCGTCATAGACAGAGGGGGAGTACAGGCAGATGTCCGTCGAGATCAGGAAGAATTGAGTCTTCCCATCGTCCATCGCCACGATGCGATGGAAGAGGTGATCGTGTACGCCGGTCGATTGTCGCGGGCTATAGCCGAGCAGCCATTGCGGCTTGTCCGGGGTGATGTCAATCTTGACCACCGAGGCCCGAAACGGGCTGGCCAGGGCGCTACATGAACCCACCGCGAAGGCCAGCAAAAAAGCAGGAATGATCAGCCTGCTGCACAACGAGCTTATGCTTGCCATTTGCCTCATTGCCATGACTCACTCCTTGTCGCTAGGAACACACTTTACTCCCATCGGGCGTGGATGCGAAGCTTTGCCCGGCGCATGCCCCGCCCTTCCAGCAGTTCCCCAAACCCGTCCCAGTGTGGTGAGAAATCCGAGCTAATGCTTACCCATGACCTTGACGGGTCTGGGGCTGTGCGTTTCCATCACCAGCAAAGAGTAGATTCGCACCGAGGGCACCGTCAGTTCTGCCGGGGCGCCAGGAGGAATGGAAAGTTGAACGGCCTGGGGCGAGTCCGGTGAGAGCAAGGTGATTCTGGCGTATTTCTTTTGCAAAACGACCTTGATTTCACCGGAAGGTTTTAGTGCGTATTTCAGGAAATGAATCATCGTGCGGCCGGTTGTCGGCTGCTGCACGATGTTGTAGAGGATTCCGGTGGGGGCTTCCACCTGGATCGGTCCCGGCCCGGCGGCATCAAGCAGAGTCTTGGACAAATCATCGAGCGGCGGAATCTGCTCGGAATATGTGCATTCTCCCTTGCCTGTCTGTTTTCCGAACCACTCGGGTTGCGGGTGCTTTTGCCCATTCTCGTCGAGCGTCGCCGCATCACCTGCGGCGATTATGCTGCCGCCGCTGGTCACGTAAGTTTCAAGAGCCGAGCGCGCGCGCTGCCGCACGCTCCCCGCAGTGAGAAGCGCCACGACCTTGTAGGGCGCCAGTTTTTCCGCCGTCAGGTCGTTTTCGTACAAGATGTCGAACAGGACATGGCGCGCCGCCAATCCGTCCAACAGGGATACGCTCTCACTGCGATCGTCCAACACCACAGCAACGGGGCCCACGGATTTCGTTCCCGTGTAATACTGCTCATGCTCCGCAAAGAATCGGTTGTAAGTTCCAATGGCGCGCCAGATGGCCATGGTGCGCGGGTCATTCTCAAACAAGTCGCGCGCGAAACCACCTTCGACAAATACCTCCATGCCAATGCCAAAGCTCATGGCCTCGGCCAGGGCGAGTTGTTGCCGCTCCGCCGACATCGGAGTGGTCTCGCGGACGCCAACCTCACGTCCCCCATCCTCCACCAGCATGGGCTTCCAACCCTGGGACAAGGCGTTATAAATGCGAAAGAGGCCCACGTTGGTGACCAGCCGCCCGTGGTCTACAGGGACAAGAGCCGTGGCATCCAGCCTTCCTCGCCGGCCCTGGAGGTGCGCCTCAGCATAGACGCCGGGTTCCGCGCCATCCTCGGTGGTCATGCAGTTGATAAGGCGATTGAGGACGTAGTTGTTCTGATGGAAATTTCCCATGAGCAGGAAATCCTTCTTGCGCGCCGCGCCGTAGCGGTAGATATCCTGATAGAGGTCCACCAGGTGGCCACCAAAGTTATTGTCGTACATCAGTGCGTCGGCCCCCGCATCGATGGCCAGGTCCACGCGCTTCTTCAAGTATTCGCGCCACTGAAGGTTGCCCAGGTCCGCCATGTAACGAGTGACGCGGCCCATCTTTGCGTAGTCGCCCGAGCCGTAGGGAACCGGCTTGCCGTCGGCGCCCAGTTGGATCCAGTCGCGCGACTCCGGAACATGCTCGAACATGTCTTCCCAGAAAATGTTGGCAACCGATTCATACGCGATCACATGGATTCCCTGGCGATGGCACTCGGCAATGTACCGGCGCAGTTGCTCCCGGTGTTTTTGCTCGGTGGGAATGGAGAAGCCGTTGCTGAAGGTGACCCACGCCACGTTGATTCCCGCGTCGCGAAGCAGGTGAATCGTTTGCGGGTCGTACCAATTTGACATGGTATAGACATTGTCGGGAATCGGCGGATTGAACCCCGGCCAACCGGAGAGCATGGCTTTGGCGGCCTCAATGCGGCCCCCATCCCAGCGCGCAATACGAATGGTGCCCGGTTTGGCCCAGGCCGGGATGGAGTCCGGGCCGGGCCCCTGCGGCCACTCCGCCGGATACGCGGCGCCCACCTGCCGCGGCATTCCCTTCTCGCTACCCACCTGCGCCCGGAGACCAGCGGGCACGAGGAGAATCAAGGTTAGGATTAAGGTATTTGACCGTCTCATGGTTCCTTACTATTTCAGGATTTCAGAAAGGGGCAAGGAAAATCCGCTGAGCAATCCTGGCTCTTCGAACCGGTCGCCCGCCTTGGCGCTGCGAACCTCCGGATCAAGTTTGCCCGGAACGTAACGGTAGGCGAGCTGTGTGGTGGGGTAGAAAAGCCAGACCGCCTGAACTCCCGCCTGAAGGTACTGCGAGACTTTCAAATTCAGATCATCGGCGCGGTCGTTCTTGGAAACGATTTCGATAGCCAGATCGGGAGCAATCGGCAAAGGGACTCGCTCAAGATCAACGCCCTCCAGATGCTCTTTTCGGATGAAGGCGACATCGGGCCTGCGAACAACATCGGGGGCAAGCGTCATAGCCATTTCACTGATCACTTCCCCAATTGGGTGGGCGGCGAGGAATGCCTGGAACCGCGCGTTCAACCGGTCGCGAGTCTTGTTGTGAAAGTAGTTGGCGGAAGGCGTCACAATGAGTTCCCCCTCGCTTAGTTCATAACGCACCCCCACGGGTTCATCGAGGGCGGCGTATTGTTCGATGGTCAGCAGGGTTTTGGTCGCCATAGATCAACTCCTGTTGACTCAAGATTACCATGAACTATCCAGCCCGGCATAAGGGTTTGCACGTTCGGCTGCAGCGGCGGCCTCGACCGCCGAATCGTCCATTCCCCAATCCCCAATTCCAGATTGCCTTTGCCCACTAAATTCGAAATAATGCCGCGCGGAGTAATGGCTTGTAAGGGGGTTCAAACCATGAGTGTGACGAGACGCCGATTTCTACAAACTTCCGCCTTCGCGAGCGCGGGGATTGCCGCTTTCCCGCTCCTCATACCGGGCGCCCCCGCGGCTGCGACGGCCGAGGAGCAGGTTATTCCCGCCCCCACCGGCGAGTGGATGACCAACACGCCCGCGAGCGCCTACCGGGCCTACCGTTCGAAACGCGCAGAGGCCGCGGAGGCCACAACCTGGGTCCAGGTCGACCTGGGCGAAAGCCGGCCGCTTGATTTCGTCAAGATTTACCCGGCCAATGAAAAAGGCTTTCCCGGCCGCGATGAGCATTATGCGGGCGAGGGATTCCCGGTGCGTTTCAAGATTGAAAGCTCCAACGATGCCGAGTTTCATAACCCCACAGTGATTGTGGACCACACGGATGCAGACTATCCCACCCCGAAGGGCCACATTCAACAATATGCCGCGCAAGGCGTCACGGGCCGTTACGTACGTCTGACGGCGACGCGTCTGATGAAGGTCGCAGGGACTGTGAGCGGTGGCTACTACCTGGCTTTGGGGAAAATGGATGTGTACTCCGGAGGAAAAGATATTGCCGCGTTATGCCCCGTCACGGTGGACTCGACTTATGGAAATGACGACGACGTTGCCCAGGTGACGCGGCCCGCGCGCCCGGGCGGAGAAACCACCTTCATGGACCATCCCGAGAACGTCACCGAGGCGAGCACCTGGAAGCCTCCGGTCCACAAGGCCCGCGTGCCGCGCACCGGCGTGACGCTGGAAGGCGGCGTTTTCCAGACGGCCTTGGAAAATAACATTGCTTATCTGTTGAACTCCTATTCGGTGGATGACCTGCTGCGCCAGTTCCGCGAGCGCGTGGGCACGGCCCAGCCCCCAGTGAAGCCCACGGGCGACGTACAGTTTTGGGAGGAGGACCTTGCCGGCTCGAACGCCGGTCGCTTCCTCATGGCGGCGGGGAACACGCTGCGCTGGATCAATCACCCGGAACTCCGGCGCCGTCTCGATGCCGTCGTGGAAGGCATTGCGCAATGCCGCCAGCCGAACGGTTACATCATGGCCTACCCCGAGGACACCATCTTTTTTTCGGAACGGGGCGCTTACACTCGCGCCTGGCTGGTGCATGGCCTGATCGAGGCGGGTTACGCGGGAAACCCCAAGGCTTTCGAATTGCTGCGGGGTTACTCGGACTGGTTTAACCAGTGCTCCTACTTGCCGCAATTACTGCGCTTCGCCGTCCAAGGCGGCCAGGGCATGATCGCCAACACGCGCATGTACTTCACGCCCGTGGGCAAGCCCGCCGACATTCAGGTCATTCAGCGATATTTCCAGGAAAACTTTTGGATGGAGCAGTTGACGGCGCGTGAAGACCGCGCCATCTGGCAGTACCCTTATGATCGTCCCCATTGCTATTTGCTGACGAACCTGGAAGCTTACATGGACCTCTATCGCGCCACGGGCGATCCACGTTACCTCCATGCGGTGGAAGGCGGCTGGGAGCTTTATCACGACAAGTGGGAGAACCCCGGCGGTTCCATCTCCATCATCGAGTTCGTCGTGTCTCCACCCCAGTCCTATATGCTGGAGGCCAAGCTGGAAGAGTTGTGCGGGAATGCCTTTTGGGCCTTTTTGAGCCAGCGCTTCCATCTGCTGGATCCGGAAAACGAGAAGTACGTCACGGAAATTGAGAAGTCCATCTACAACGTGGCGATGGCCAATCAGGCGGGCTCGCAGGGTTTCCGTTACCATGCCTTGCTGGTGCACCGCAAGGAGAAGCCCACGCAGATGAACACTTGCTGCGAAGGGCAAGGAACTCGGCTGATCGGCTCGCTGCCGGAACATATTTACTCGCTCGCGCCCGACGGCTTGTACGTCAACCTCTTTGAACCTTCAACGATCCATTGGACGGAGGGGGGAGCGTCCCTGCGGCTGAAGATGGTCACGCGGTTCCCCTTCGACCGCGAGGTTCGCTTGCAGTTCTCGGCGGCCCGGCCGACCCAGGCGAAAATTCGTGTCCGCGTGCCCTCCTGGGCCACCCGCGAAATGGCCGTGTCGGTCAATGGCAAGCCGGCGGCGACGGGCAAGCCCGGCAGCTATGTGGCGCTCGACCGTGTTTGGGCCGAGGGTGATATTGCCAGCTTCACGCTGCCCACGGCGCTGGTGGCGTCACGATATACCGGAGTGGATCAAATCCCTGACTATGATCGCTACACAGTGAGCTTCGGCCCCATCTTGCTGGCCGCCGTCGGCGCGCCCGAAATCAGGTTGCGCCTCAAGAACGTAAGACATCCGGAAGATCTGCTGAAGCATTTGCAACCGAAACCCGGCCAGCCGCTCCACTACCTGGTCGAGAATAATCCGGGCGTCGAATTCATGCCTTACTGGCAGGTGGACAAGGAGCCCTTTAATTGTTTTCCTGCTGTCGCTTTGCACGCCTAAAGACGGGAGCCAAGTTGTTATTGCGGGCAGCGTTCTGCGTTTTCATCGTGGGGATGTTCATGTCATTGCCAACGGGTGGCGAGGAAACCCCTTCCTCGCAGCCGTGCCTTGAGACTACGCAAGGCGCGGACTTGGTTTTGTTGCACGGAAAGATTTGGACGGGCGAACCGAGTTTTCAGCCCGGCACGCGGCCCGTTCCCGCGACATTTGCGGAGGCGGTGGCCATTGCCAATGGCCGCGTCCTGGCGGTGGGCAGCGACACCGAGATTCGGACCTACGCCGGCCGGAATACCAAGGTCATTGACCTGAAGGGCCGCCTTACTGTTCCAGGGCTGATTGACAGCCACGCGCACTTCATTGGCGGCGGTTTCCAGCTTCTTTCTGTTGACCTGAAAGATGCCCGCAGCGAGGAAGAATTCACCCGCCGCATCGGCGAGAGGGCAAGGACGCTCGCGCCCGGCCGGTGGCTGCTGGGGGGAGATTGGGACGAGCAGGCGTGGGCCTCAGCCAAGCTGCCCACGCGCCAGATGATCGACGCTGTGACCGAAAACCATCCCGTCTTTCTCAGCCGCTACGACGGGCACGCGGCGCTGGCGAATTCGCTGGCTCTCAAGCTGGCAGGGGTGACGCGCGCGACGCCGGACCCCGTGGGCGGCGTCATCGTCCGCGACCCAACCACGGGCGAGCCCACGGGAATCTTCAAAGACGCGGCGCAAGATTTGATCGCCAAGGCTATTCCGCCGCCCTCGGAAGCCGAGATGACGGAAGCCTTGCGCGCGGCGCTGGCGGAGGCTGCGCGAGTTGGTCTAACCTCCGTCCACTCCATCACCGTCGATGGGGATTCCTGGAATGGCAGCTTTACCGGTGAGATTCAACTCTTGCGGCGCGCCGAGCTGGAAGGTTGGCTCACCTGCCGCATGTACGAAATCATTCCCATCACGCGGTGGGAAAAGCTGCGCGATGCTGGCTTGGCGCACGACATGGGTGATGATTTCATCAAGCTGGGAGCGGTAAAGGCCTTCGCGGATGGCTCATTGGGCTCGGCAACCGCCTGGATGTTTGAGCCTTTCGCCGACGATCCGGCAAACCGCGGCATCCCCCTTCCGCTGATGAGCCCACCCGCGAAGATGGAAGCCCTCGCCAGCGGCGCCGACCGGGCGCAAATCCAAATCTGCATTCACGCCATCGGCGATCGCGCCATCGCGGAAATTCTCGACATGTACGCGCGCCTGGGTGGCGCCAACGCGGCCGCGCATCGCTTCCGCATCGAGCACGCCCAGCACATGCGCCCGCAGGACTTTGCGCGCTTCGCGAGGCTGGGCGTCATCGCCAGCATGCAGCCTTATCACGCCATCGACGACGGCCGCTGGGCCGAGAAGCGCCTGGGGCACGAGCGCGCAAGGTGGAGTTACGCGTGGCGCTCCATGCTCGCGGCCGGTGTCCCCGTGGCCTTCGGCTCTGACTGGCCGGTGGCGCCGCTGAGCCCCATTTTGGGCATCTACGCGGCGGTCACGCGTGCGACGCTGGACGGCAAACACCCGGACGGATGGTTCCCCGAGCAGCGACTCACCGTGGAAGAAGCTTTGCGCGCCTACACGCAGGGTTCCGCCTACGCGGCCTTCCAGGAAAACGAGAAAGGGAGCATCACGCCGGGAAAACTTGGCGACATCGTGGTGCTCTCCGACGACCTCTTCACCATCCCGCCCGCCAAGATCAAGGATGCACACGTGGTCATGACCATCGTGGGCGGGAAAATTGTTTACCGGGTCGAGTAGCGCGAACCTGATCGCTACTCCCGCGGTTTGGGAGCGGAGAAGACTCAGGTTAGGAAGCCGGCGCAGCGACGGGGTGCACGTGACATTCAATTTCGACCACCGTGCCCGAGCGCCTTTCGATTTCGAGGTCGAAAAAATTCTGCAGGTTCAGCCAGAACTCCGGGTTGGTTTTGAAGTAGCGCGCCAGGCGCAAGGCGGTATCGGCGGTAATGCGGCGGCGTTCGTGTACGATTTCACCGATGCGAGTGGCCGGTACGTGGAGGTCAAGCGCCAGCCGGTTGATGGTGAGGCCAAGCGGCTTCATGAAATCCTCGCGGAGGATCTCGCCGGGATGAACAGGGGGCATGAGAGTTGTGGGCTTGCGCATGGTTAGTTTTCCTCAGTGGTAATCCACAATTTCCACTCCGTAAGCATGACCCTCGCGCCAAACGAAGCAGATCCGCCACGGGTCGTTGATCCGAATCGAATACTGCCCTTTCCGGTCACCCTGCAACGCCTCCAAATGATTCCCGGGCGGCGAAGCCAGGACTTCCAACTCCGTGGCGGCGTGAAGCTGCAGCAGTTTGCGTAATGCGACCCGTTCAAAGGTCCGGAAGCGCCGGTTGTGCTGGTAATGAAATAGCTCTTCCGTTTCCTTCGAGCGAAAGGTCCGGATCACTTGTGAAGAATACTACGCGCTACGTAGTACGTCAAGCGTTGTAAGACGGTGAGTGGCTCTATCCGGCAGGAACGCAGCAGATCTTCTGAGACATGGAATCGCCGGAGTTGTTGAGACGCGGGGGCGGGCGTGTCTCACTCCGCCAGTTTGTGCAAACGGAGTCGTCAGTGAGTCGGAGGGCTTGAGGCTTGCCACCCGCGCGAAGCTTCGGGCCTTGCGGCGATAGATTTCCGCGGTGCACACATCCGGATCGATTAACCAATGTTCCTGCACGCCATAACGCGCATAGAGCTTCAGCTAGGGAGGTGTATACTCTCGGTGGCCGGAGCGACGAAAGGGATGTTCCAAGTGGAATTCGCCGTTGGCATGGCGGAAAAGCGGCCCGAACTCAATCATATTTCTTGGATGAAGAGCATCCCAGGTTCTCAAGGTAATCGGAAGATTCAAAATTATTGACTGAGGGAATAACGTGAAAAATCGCACTCGCATACAACTCCTACAAACGCTTTTACTCCTTGTGACCATGATGGGCTTTGGCCATTACGCCCGGGCTGCCTCGACGGTGGTCTGGCAGATAGGCAAATCTGATCGCTCGTCTTTGGAATTCACCCGGCGCGGCGCGCCGACGCCAAAGCCTGGCCCTGGTCAAGCTCATGGCGACTTGGTTTACGTTATCGGCAAGAGCAAGGCGGAAACCGACTGGCCCGCTTTCCAGCCGGGTTCGTCAAACGGCCAGGCAGGCTACCGGCCTCATCCTTACGCCATCCAGTTCGATCTGCCGTCGACACCGCGAGGGTTGTACACGCTGAAGGTGGCGTTGCTCGTGGAAAGCCCGCGCGTGCCGCGCCTCGAGGTGGAGATCAACGGTCATCGCGCGCTGTACTTCCAGCATCCCGTGCTCGACTATTCGGGGGGCGATGTCAGCAGTGTCTTCCTGCCGAATTACTCCGCTGACACGATCATTGCCGAGCTGCCGACAAATTTCTTGCGGCAGGGGACCAACGAGCTGGTGTTGACGGCGAATGACGATCCCACCGAGCGTGACGACGCCACGGGCTCCGGGCTCCATTACGACGCCCTGGAACTCGACCAAGACGCGGAAGCGAAGTTCTCCTCCACCGAGCTCGCGGTTCAGGCGGTGCCCACAATCTTCTATACGCAGAAAGAAAGCGGGCTGGCAGAGTTGGTGGATGTCTACGTTCATCACCATTTCCCTTCCGCGGGAGGACAGGCCATCTTGACGCTGGGCAAAGCGAAATACATCGCCAAGCTCGCTCCCGGTTGGGACTTCGGCGAGCAAATGGTGGAGTTTGCCGTTCCGGAATTCCCCGCCGGCACGAAGGGTGAAGTGGCCATCAGCCTGGGGGGCCACACGCGGCGCTTCCCCGTGACGCTGGATCCCGCCAAAAAGTGGAATTTCTTCCTCGTGCCGCACACTCACCTCGATGTGGGTTACACCGATTACCAAGCCAAGGTGGCGGAAGCGCAAAGTCGCAGCCTCGACGAAGCGATGCAGATGATTCACGACCACCCGGGTTTTCGTTTCAGCCCGGACGGGTTTTGGTGCGTGCGGCAGTTTCTGGCGGAACGCACGGATGAACAGAAACAGCTTCTCTTCCAAGCGGTGAAGGACAAGAAGATCTTTGTGCCGACGGTCGAGGCAAGTTTGCTCACGGGCTTCCCGGCCCTCGAAACGCTGATCCGTTCGCTCTACCCGGCTTTCGAATTTAATCAGAAATATGGGGGGGACGCGGACTACGCCAACATCACGGACGTCCCCTCTTACTCATGGTCTTATGCCTCGGTGATGGCGGCAGCGGGGCTGAAATACTTCGCCGCCGGCAGCGATAATTATCGCGCGCCCGTCCTGCTGCAAGGCCGCCTGCATGAGAAAGCTCCGTTTTGGTGGGAAGGGCCCGATGGTGGCCGAATCCTGATGTGGTACTCCCGCCACTATCACCAAATGCGGAGTCTGTTTGGATTGCCCCCCACGATTGCGGGTGGGCACGACTCCTTGCCACTCTATCTCCAAATTTATTCGCGGCCTGACTACAAATCGGACGCCACCATCATCTACGGCACGCAGGTTGAGAACACCGACCTCTTCCCGCAACAAGCGACCCTGGTGGATGAGTGGGGCAAAGTTTACGCTTATCCCCACTTGAAATACTCGGGCTTCGCGGAAGCGATCGGTTACATTGGCGGACAATTCGGCGACTCCCTTCCGGTGGAGCGAGGCGACGGCGGGCCCTACTGGGAGGACGGCATCGCTTCCACGGCCCGCTCGGCGGCGCTCGAACGCACGACCGAGCGGCGCGCCTTGGCCGCGGAGAAATTCTCGACTCTCAGCAGTCTGGTCAACCCGCGCCTTCAGCCGGATGCGGAAAAGCTCAAGCAACTGTGGAATGACATGGTTCTTTATGACGAGCATACATGGGGCGATAACCGCAGCGAGTCAAATCCGCAGTGCCAGGAGACCTTGCAGCAGTTGGCCATCAAAGAGGGCTTCGCCAGCGAAGCGAAGAAGCACGTTGATGACTTGCTCTGGCGCAGCCTGGCAGCTTTGGCGGATTCCATCTCCGATCCCCCGAACACCCTGTTGGTATTCAATCCGCTGAGTTGGAAACGCTCCAGCCTGGTGGAAATTGACTTGGACAAGGGGCTGGAACTTGTCGACCTCACTTCCGGCCAAACAGCTCCATACGAGATTCTCGCCACGGGGCCGGCTTATCATCACGTCCGCTTCATGGCGCAGGACGTGCCTTCGGTGGGTTACAAGGCATACGCCCTGAAGCCAGCTCAACAACCAGCGCCGGCGCCGCCATCGACTTCCGAGGCGACCATTGAAAATCCGTACTACCGGGTGGTTCTGGACGCCGAAAGCGGAGCGGTAAAAAGTATTTTCGATAAGGAACTGAACAAAGAACTGGTCAACACCTCCAGCCCCTATCGCTTCGATCAGTATCTCTATGTCACCGGAGCAGACCAGAATCCAAACCGGGCGGTGCAATACAGTTCCGTCGCACCCGTGCCGGAGTTCTCGATTCACGGCGCCAACAGCGGGCGCTTGGTGTCCGTAATCCATCAGCCCTTTGGCACCGTTGCGCGCCTGGAAAGTCAGGGGGTGAACACGCCCAAGATTGAGACTGAAGTGATTCTGTTCAACAGCCAGAAGAAAATCGAATTCGTCAACCGCGTGCACAAGACGGAGGTGTACACGAAAGAATCTGTTTACTTCGCCTTCCCCTTCGCCATGGAACATCCCCAATTCCGGTACGAGATTCAAAACGGCTTTGTGGACCCCAGCCACGACCAACTGCCGGGCGCGGGAAAGGAATGGTTCTCAGTGCAGCACTGGGTTGCGGCGGAAGAAGGCGGAGTGTCAGTAGCGTTGGTGCCGGTGGATGCTTCCTTGGTCTGCCTGGGGGATATCTTTCGCGGCACCTGGCCGAAACAGTTCGGCCAACGCCCAGGAACGATTTTCTCCTACGTGATGAACAACTACTGGGACACCAACTATGCCGCGGGACAGGGTGGGGATTTCATTTTCCGTTACGTGCTGACCAGCGGCGATCACTTGCCGCCTGCCGGCCTGAGCCGCCTGGGGTGGGAAGAGATGACGCCGGCGGAAGTCGACCAGATTACCTCACAGGATAAAGCCCTTGATACGCCGCGGCCTTTGGACGCAGCCCAAGGCAACTTCTTACAGGTGGACCAACCCAACGTGGTTCTGGTGACTTGGAAAATGGCCGAGGATGGCGACGGCACGATTCTGCGCTTTGTCGAAGTCGGCGGCCAGGCGAACACAGTAGATGTGCAAACTCCCCGTCTGGATGTAAAGTCGGCGTGGAGCAGTGACGCGATGGAAAGAAAACAAGCAGCGCTTGCAACCTCTGCGCACGGCTTCCGCTTTTCCGTCAAGCCGTTTCAGATCGTCACTGTGCGCCTGGAGGGAGCAGGGAACGTCCGTTAATTCAGTGACAAGTGACGAGCAAGCAAGGACCGAAAATCGAAACTCGAAATTCGAAACTCGCCGCGATTTTCGAATTTCGGTTCTTGCTTGCTCGTCACTCATCACTCGTCACTGCTTTTGTCACTGCTTTGTTGAACTCTGCCCCCAGCCAGTGTAAGATTTGAACCGTTGAAGGGTGGCTGGCGGCACGGAGAGCTTGAATCGAGCGGCAGCGCCCCATCAACCCTGCTATGTGGTGGGAGAAAAAAACTCGGCTGGTGGCGGAACCTTCAGGTATCCGTCCAGTAGAGGCCCTGCCGGCGCCTCCGGAAGTGGAAACTATTATGAGCGAACCGACACCAAAGTCGACGAATCCATCCTCGGCGGGAAGCCCGCACACGCTTATGGGCCGCACGGTGGTGGTGCAGGGGCAATTATCCTCAGGCGAGGATCTCCTGATCGAGGGGCAATTCGAAGGAACCATCAATCTCGATGATCATTGCCTGACGGTGGGCACGGAAGGGCATGTCAAGGCAGAAATCCGTGCTCGGCAAGTCGTAATCCTGGGGTCGGTCACCGGCAACCTTGCGGCTCGCGAGAAGATTGAGATCCGGCGCACCGGACACGTGGTGGGTGATCTCGTTGCGGCCACGGTGGCGATTGAAGAGGGCGCTTATTTCAAGGGGAGTATTGATATCGCGCGCGACGACGAATCAGGGGCCCCGAGCAGTGTTGCGGCCCCGAGCGCCTTAAGGAACAGCGCCTAACCCGGTTTTCTCACCACGCGTCTGGAAGGGCGGCGGGGTCGCGCAAAGGCGGAAACGAGTCACCAAGGGCGCAAACGACCATAACCGGTTCTTGCCTTCGTCGCCCCAGCCTTGCAAGGAACAGGGCTGCCCGAAGCGTGCAGCTTGAGATGGCGCTGACCAAAAATCAGGAAGAGATAGGCAGGACGGCTGCCGCCTCGCCGGCCACCAGCCGTGGTCTCCAATGGCTCTGGCAACATCTCTCGCATCTGCGTCATCCCCACTGCTTTGAGTGTGGCCCCATCTGTCAATCCACTTTAGACGTCTTGCTGTTGCGAGGAGCCAAACTCTACCTCTCAGACCTCATTACACCTCTCCAGCAAAGCCATTCGGTTCTCTGGTCGCGCCAGGGCAAGACACAGGTTTTCCTGGTTGACGATTTCCTGGCCCAGATCCCCCCCATCCCTCTCGAATCACTTTCGGCGATTTGCTGCTGGGGTCTGCTGGACTTGCTCCCGCGCGAGGCGCTGCCCTGGGTGGTTGAGCGCTTCCATTCCTACCTTCAGCCGGGGGGCGTGCTCTTCTCTATTCTGCGCGAACCACACATTGCCACGGGCGCCGAAACCCGTTGGTGGTTCGAAAGCCTCACAGTTCTCGGGTCAAGCGACACTAGCCAGAAACCTTTTCCCTACCCCGCGCTGACCAACCGCGAAATGGAACGTCTCTTCCCCGGCGGCAACGTCAAGACCTTCCTAACCCGCTCTGGCCGCAGAGAAGTGCTGGGAGTTAAGTGACGCGCTAAGGCCGATGGTTCGCCGCATTCATAAGCGTGCAGCCTGGATAAAACCGTTGCCTAGACATATGCATTGCGCCGGCTTCATCTAGGAGGCTTTCACCTGCTCGATAAACCAATCGAATGTTGATTTGAACTTCTCCATCGCTGATGGCTTTTCTAGGCCCGCCAAGCTGCTCGCGGGATACTTGCTGATGGCATCTTTAGGAAGGTTCTTGTCAACGAAATCATTCAACTTGGTCAGAAGTTCCAGCCTTTTCTCCTCGGAGTCGAAGGGAGGCTGGGCTTGGATAAGGCCGAAATTAAACTGGACCGCGCCACCTGTCCAAACGACGAACGGATGGAACTCCTTTTGTTTGTGATATAAGCCTTTGCTCCGTCGGACAGTTTGTCTCTTGACAGATAGAGCCGATAGGTATAGGCTATATAGGCGATGAAGGCCAGACGCAATGCGGCCAGCCCCACGAAAGTCTCCCCAACTCACGCACGCGGCCTTGAAGTCAAACAACACAAAAAGATGTTAAAAATGAAGATTGCTCTGGATGGTTTATTGAAAACAAAGGGGCAAAAAAAGTGCTCTGGATGAGTTGATGAAAATGCAGGGGTTATCGTATTTTCACGATGAGTTGCTGAAAGGAAAGGAGATAAGAGAAATTATGAAGTATGAAGTCTGAATTATGAAGTCTGTGCAGCAAGCATCGGTTCATCGGGTCATCGAGCCATCGGCTGACCAGGTTGGTTTTGATGGCTCGATGACCCGATGAACCGATGATCCGATCCTTATGTTTTCTTTATAAGGAAGCAGCAGGAACCCGGCGCCTTACTTTGGGGTTTCCCTAATTCGAAAAACTGATTAAGATTGATAGGAGACAGAAACAGTTTAGGGATCAGGGGCTGCGCTTATTCCCGGCAGGCAATCGTATTGTTTACAAGATGGCTTTTGGGGGAGAACTCAGGAGGGTGGCAATGAAATCGTCCAACGCCGCAACGGAGTCGGCCAACTTCACCGAGCTCCTATGCGGGATGGGCCGACCGTCGGTAGGCACCATGGAGGAGCGCGCGCGGCTGGAAGATCCCGCGTTGCTCAAGACCATGCTGGAGCAAATGGTCCTGATCCGCCGTTTCGAGGAGAAATCCGCAGAACTCTATACGCTGGGGAAAATCGGGGGGTTCTGCCATCTCTATATCGGGCAGGAAGCGGTGGCGGTGGGAGCCCTTTCCGCCACGCAACCTGACGATTATATTTTCACGTCCTACCGTGAACACGGTCATGCGCTGGTGCGCGGCATGGACCCCGGCGAAGTGATGGCGGAACTTTGCGGCAAGCAAAGCGGTGTCTCCAAAGGCAAGGGCGGGTCGATGCACCTGTTTGACAAGCGGCGCAGCTTTATGGGCGGCCATGGAATTGTCGGTGGGCAGCTTCCCCTCGCGGCGGGCACGGCCTTTGCCGCTAAGTATTTGATGCAATCCCGCGTGACGCTCTGCTTTTTCGGGGAAGCGGCGGTGAACATCGGTTCGTTCCATGAGTCGTTGAACCTCGCCGCCCTGTGGAAGCTTCCCGTCGTCTTTATCTGCGAGAACAACCGCTTCGGAATGGGGACGCCCATTGAACGCGCTTCTTCCCTCTACGAGCTTTCGCAGAAGGCTTGTGCCTACAACATGGCGCGGACGTGGGTGGATGGCATGGATGTTCTGGCCGTGCGCGAAACCCTGAAAGAGGCGGTGGACCGGGCGCGCAAGAATAGTGCTCCCACGCTCATCGAAGCGCGCACCTATCGCTTCATGGGCCATTCCATGTCCGACCCCTCGCACGGCCATTACCGCACCAAGCTGGAAGTGGAAGAGCAGCGCCGGCACGATCCCATCAAGCAATTCATCGCGGCTCTGGAAGCGAACGGCATCGTCGACCAGGCATTCCTCGACGAGCTCGAACAGAGAGTCCGCGACACGGTGGAAGAAGCCGTGGCGTTTGCGGAGCGGAGCCCGCAGCCCGATGACAAGGAACTCTACACGGATGTGTACGTGGAGTAAGTAATTTTGTGATGGGGTGATTTTGCGATTCAGTGATTTGATGGCGGGCGTGGCGGCCTATTGTGGATAGTCAGCAAATGCCCACTACAGACCAATAATAAGTGATTCAATCAGTGAGTTCGTGGAGCGACTTAATGTCCATCTTGACCTACCGGGAAGCCCTCAACCAAGCCATGCGCGAGGAAATGCATCGCGACGAGAACATCGTGCTGATGGGTGAGGAAGTGGGCTTCTATAACGGCGCGTACAAAGTCAGCAAAGGCATGCTGGAAGAATTTGGGCCCATGCGCGTGCTGGACACCCCCATCACGGAGCTGGGCTTTACAGGGCTGGGCGTGGGCGCTGCCATGTCAGGACTGCGGCCGATTGTGGAGATGATGACTTTCAATTTCTCCATGT
>Ga0181533_1000576_pt1 | contig 49808 bp, 49 predicted proteins | sample PEATcosm2014_Bin_45_FD_119772 | JGI IMG/M metagenome (GOLD analysis project Ga0181533, IMG submission 119772) | Peatland microbial communities from MTU Mesocosm Facility, Houghton, MI, USA - PEATcosm2014_Bin11_60_metaG | ecosystem: Environmental > Terrestrial > Soil > Wetlands > Peat | place... | reverse complement strand
CCTCTGCCCCGACAACCGCATCTCGGGCGGGAAAGTCCTCTCGGTCCAGACCCGCCACGTGAAGCACCGGGTCGCCCAGGCCCTCCGGATGGCGGCCCAGAGTCTGTACCGGAGCCACTCCGCGCTCGGCGCCTTCTTTCGGCGGATGCGCGCCAAGCTCGGCGCCCCGAAGGCGATCACCGCCACCGCGCACAAGCTCGCCCGGATCGTCTACCACCTGCTCACCACGCGCGAGCCGTACGCGGAGAGCCAGCTCGCGAAGCACGAGGGCATGTATCGCAAGCGCCTGGAATCCCGTCTGTATGCTCAGGCCCGGGCGCTCGGATTCCAACTGGTGCCTGCCGCCGGGCAGTCAGTTTCTTAGAAGGCCGCCGCGTCGGCAGCGGCGCGGCGGGACGGATGCGACGGACACGGGCGAAGGCTTTTGCGTGAGTTGATCTCCTGCCATGCCCTTGCGGTTCTCGAGGGCGAACAGGGCCGCAAGAACATTACCGCACGCGGAATCATTGGCTTCTCGGCCTCTTCGACATCGATTTCTCCCGGCTTTGGCTCCATATTATCAAGGGGAGCCATTCGGTGATAGAGGACAATCCGGATCGGCTATTGTCCCTCGGATATTCTGCATCTCTGACGCCGGCAGTAATGAAGAATGTAATGGCCTGTGATACAATGCTGATGAGGGGGCGCGAGGGACACAATCGCTCCCGGTGGATTGTGGAGATTCTCACCGGCCAACGGGTGAACGAGGAGGGAGAGGAGGGTCGCCGATGGTTGTCATTCTCGTGGGATTGACGATCATCCTGCTCGTCACGGTGGACCTGGTGATCCGGTGGCGGATGGCGCGGCGAACGAAGGCGCCGGCTCCGCTCGCAGAGGCGGTGATGGACCTTCTCCTGCCGGGCCTCCAACCGGAACACTTCAGCGTCCCCGGCGGGCTTTTCTTCCATCGAGGGCACACCTGGACGAACCTGTTGTTCTCCGGCCAAGTCAAGGTGGGCGTGGACGACTTCCTCCAGAGACTGCTGGGTCACATCGATGACATTGCGCTCCCGCCGGTCGGTGCTACGGTGAAGGAGGGGGAGCCGTTCGTGACGATCCGCCAGGGTGGGCGCACGGCCACCCTGCGGGCGCCGATGGATGGAGAGGTGTGCGCGGTCAATAGGGAGCTCGTGAAGAACCCCACCCTGCTCAGGCGGGATCCCTACACCCGCGGCTGGTTTGTGGCCTTGCGGCCGACGGGCTTGGCCGCCAACCTTTCCGGATTGAAGGTGGGCGAGGATGCGTTGGCCTGGCTGAGGATGGAGGTATCGCGGCTCCAGAAGTTCCTGTCCGACATGCTGAGGGTGGAGCAGCATGCTCTGGTGGGCCTCACTGCGGCAGATGGCGGCGTGCACGTGGACGGCCTGCTGGAGCATGTGGACGAGGAGACATGGCGCCGGTTCCAAAAAGAGTTCCTGGGGGCCTGAGTCTGGACGGGACCGGAGAGGCTGCATTCCGCACGGCGTGAGTGCGAGGGGTGCCGAGATTCTGTCGGCGAGGACGGAAAGACGAGACGCGTCCTCGCCGTTTTTTTTCAGCGTCACGAAGCTGAAGGCCTGCGCGCCAGGGACGACCAACGCCGCCTCTTCCACACTCTTCCTGCACGAGAACCTCAGCGCGCGCGCCAAGACACCCCCACCTTCGTGACCCATCCCGACTCCCTCCGGAAGCTCCTCCGCCGGACCACCAACCCGAAGGTGCAGCCCCGCGCACAGGCAAGGGCGGCGCCTTGACGCGGATTCTCGACAGGTCTAAAGTGGCGGCGCGATCGTCCACACATTTCCGGGAGAGGAAGGAGGGACCCTGATGGAGCTTGGACTGAACGGGGCTACCACGCTCAAGGCCGACCTGGCGACCGATATCGCGGTGGCGGGCAGGGCGGGATTCGAGTTTGTCGAGATCTGGGCCGGGAAGCTGATGGGGTACCTGGAGCGGGGCGGCCTCCCCGCGCTCAAGCGGGATCTCCGGCGTGCGGGGCTCAGGGCCGCGACGCTGAACTCGGTGGAACATGTGACCTTCAACGACCCCTCGGGGCACGTCCGGATGCTGGAGGATTTCCGGCGATTTTGCCGGGTGGCACAGGCCATCGGCGCCGAGACGGTCATCGTGGTGCCGAGTCCGCGTCCCAAGGGGGTCTCGCTGGCGGCCATCGAGCGGGAGTCGGTCCGCGTCCTGCGCCAGCTGTCGGCCATGGCGCGGCCCTACGATGTCCGGTTGGCCTACGAATTCCTGGGGTTCGCGGACTGCACGGTGAACACGCTGGCCCAGTGCGCCGCCATTGTCGAGAAGGTGGCCCGGTCCAACGTTGGCCTTGTGCTCGACACCTTCCATTTCTTCGCCGGCGGATCGAGTCTAGCCTCCATCCGGCAGGTGAATCCGGAGAAGATCTTCATCGTGCACGTCAATGACGTGGAACGAGCGCCGCGACGGAAGATGCACGACGCGTTGCGCCTTTACCCGGGGAAGGGCATCCTCCCTTTGGCGGGGATCCTGCGGGCCCTCAAGGCCGTCGGCTACGCGGGTGGGTTTTCCGTCGAGATCTTCCGCCCGCAGTACTGGAACCGCCCGCCCCTCCAAGTGGCCCGCGAGGCCCGGAAGAGCGCCGTCGCAGCGCTCCGGCAGGCCGGCCTCTGCTGATGCCTGAAGCTGGTCTCGCCTGAGGCCTGCACGACGTAGAAGGAGTCGATCATGGATGGAATCACGCAATACCATGCGGCCGTCACGGCCATGCTACAAGAGATCGTGGATACGCAGCGGGAGCCGATCGGTCGTGCGGCCCGCCGTTTGGCCGACGCCATCCAGGAGGATCGGTACATCTACGTGATCGGGACGGGCGGCCACAGCTACATCGCCTGTGAGGAGATGTTCTGGCGGGCAGGCGGTCTGGTGCCGATCTATCCTATCCTGGATCCCGGGTTCTCTGTTTCCCATGGGGCCTGGCGCTCCATGCTGATCGAACGGACCCCGGGCTATGTGATCCCCATCCTCAAGTACCATGGGGTTGGCAAGGGGGATGTCCTGATAATCTCCAACGCCTACGGGATCAACGCGGCAACCATTGATGCGGCTATGGAGGGGAAGCGGCTGGGGGCTAGCGTGATCGGAGTGACCTCGACGGAGTTTGCGCGGCGAGTCCCTGCGGATCATCCGGCCCGACACCCGAGCCGGCAGAACCTGTTCGAGATCGCCGACATCTTTCTGAACACCTGGATGCCGTACGGCGATGCGGTCGTGGACGTTCCGGGCTGCCCGCAGAAGGTAGGTCCCTCCTCGTCACTGGGGACCGCCTTCGTCTTGAATTGCCTGGTCGTCACGACGGTGGAAGAGTTGGTGCGCCGTGGCGTCACCCCGCCGGTGTGGAGGAGCGGCAACCTCCCTGGCGGAGATGAGTCCAATCAGCAGCACATGGACAAGCACCTTCGGCGAGTGAAGTTCCTTTAGAGCTGGCCGGGCGCTCCCCGAGCCTGGGAGGCAAGGAGGGACTCATGCGACGTGAATGGAAAGGCTTGACGGTCCTCATTGTGGTCGCCGCGCTGACGGTGGTTGCTTCCACAACGATGGCCGAGGCAGCCAAGGTCAGCATGAAGTTAGGGCATATTCGGGCGGACACCTCGCCCACCCACAAGGCTGCGTTGAAATTCGCCGAGCGGGTGGCCCAGAAGACGGGCGGGGAGATCGAGATCAAGGTCTTTCCCAACAGCCAGCTCGGCGGCATCCTGGACATGTTCACCGGCATGAAGGCGGGCAGCATCGAGATGGTCTATGGAGGGATCAACACCTACGCTTGGATCAAGGGGGGCGAAGTCTTCCAGATCACGTCCGTGGCTTTCCTGTACCGGGACTATGACCATATGCGCCGCGTCTTGCTGTCCCCCATCTTCAAGCCGCACCTCGAGGCCGCGGAGAAAGCGACGGAGGTGAAGGTCATCAACATGAACGGGGACACGGCCCCGCGCGAGCTGAGCACCCGGGACAAGCCAGTTCGGACGGCAGCAGATTTCAAGGGGTTGAAGATCCGGATCGCGGAGAGCGTCCTGGCGCGGGCCGTGTTTCAGCGACTGGGGGCAAACCCTCAGGTCATTCCCTATGCCGATCTCTACATGGCCCTGAAGCAAGGGGTTGTGGATGCGCAGGAGAACGGCGTCATTCCCATCAAGAACATGTCGTTCTACGAGGTGCAAAAGTACCTGACCCTCACGCATTACGTCCGGGACGTCGAGACCTTCTACATCAGCGCCGAGCGTTGGGATGCGCTGACCCCGGCGCAACAGAAGGCCCTTTACGAGGCCTCGGAGGAGGCCGGGAACCTCGAGACCCAGCTCACCCTGCAAGAGCTTGACGAGGCGACAAAGTTTCTCGCCACCAAAATGACCGTCATCGAGCCGGACCTTCCCTCTATCCGGAAGGCATTGGAGGGACTGTACGAGGAGCAATTCGAGGGGAAGCTCTGGCCGAAGGGCTTGCTGCAACAGATCCGCGACTTCCGGTAGGCTGACTCCCGAGGGCTCCCGCTCTCAAGGCGGGAGCCCTCGGGGGATATAATGGCCGCTCCATGATCAGCGTCCTCTTCATCCTGTTGTTCCTGCTATGCGCTGTCGGCTTCGAGATCTGGGCCGCCATGGGGCTAAGCGCCATCCTCTACCTGCTCATCCGGGGTGATGTTCCACTGAACGTCATCGCGATGAGCATGGTGTCTGGGGTGGACAACATCACACTGGTGGCGATCCCGTTCTTCATGCTCGCGGGCGAGCTGATGAACGAGTCGGGAATCACCGAGCGGCTGGTGCGCTTTTCCCAGTACTTCGTCGGGCGAATCCAGGGGGGACTGGCCTACGTCACGGTCATCGTGAACGTGATCATGGCCGGCGTCTCGGGGTCGGCCGTGGCCGACGCCAGCGCCGTCTCGTCTGTGCTTCTTCCTGCCATGGCGCGGGACGGGTACGACCGGCGGTTTGCCGCCGCCATCAATGCCGCCGCAGCAACCATCGGTCCGATCATCCCGCCCAGCATCCCCATGGTCTTCATGGCTGTCATCAGCGACCTGTCCATCGGCCGACTGTTCCTGGGCGGGGTCGTGCCCGGCCTCTTGATGGGCGTGTTCCTGGCAGTAACCATTTACCTGCAATCTCTGCGGCACCCGTTGCCCACGACCCATGTTGAGCGCGGTCTGATGGAGTTTCTCCGGTTGCTTGGCCAAGCCTTCCTGGCCCTCGTGGCCCCGGGCATCATTATTGCCGGAGTGGTCTTCGGCGTGGTGACCATCGTGGAGGTGGCCTTCCTCGCGGTCTTCTATGTGCTACTGGTAGGGATGCTTGCCTACCGGACAATTCACTTGCGGTCATTACCCGGGATCTTCGCCCGAGCTGCGGCCACATCGGTCACAATTCTGGCGATTTTCGCCACGGTCGGCGCCTATTCGTGGATCGTCGCCAACGAGCAGCTCGGCCCCCAGGTGGCGCGAGGCATCCAGGTGCTTGGACTGGGCCGATTCGGATTCCTCCTGGTGGTCAACATCTTTTTCCTCTTCCTGGGTTGTATCATGGACGCCATCCCGGCAATGTTAATTTTCTTCCCCGTGCTCCTGCCTGTGGCCAAGGGCCTCGGAATTGACCCGATTCACTTCGGGGTGGTGGTGGTGCTGAACTTGATGATCGGGCTCTTGACCCCACCCGTGGGCGGACTCCTGTTTCTCGAGGCGAAGATCGCGGATATCTCGTTCGAGGCGCTGGTCCGCGCGGTGGGCCCCTACCTGGTCGCACTCCTCGCGGTCCTGGCCCTGATCACGTACATCCCCTCCCTGGTGACGTTCGTTCCCAACCTGGTCTTCCGGTGAGTGGGGTCATGCGAATCCTGCGCTCGGGGCTCGACGCGATCCTCTCGACGGCTATCGGGGCCGCCCTGCTGGGTATCTTCCTCTTGAATATGTACCAGGTGGGCGGCCGCTACCTGTTCGGGATAGGCGCGGTGTGGATCCCCGATGTCACCCGGTTTCTGATGATCTGGATGGTCTTCCTGGGAACGGCGCTGATGCACCTGCGGGGCAGGCACTTGGTGATAGACTTCATCCAGGTCCGTCTGCCGGTCCGCGTGCGACGGGGGACGGAGGTGGTGATCAGCGGGGCCATGCTCGCGATGGCGTGTATCCTGCTGGGGGTGGGCTGGCGGATCATGCAGATCCGGATGGACATCCCATACACCGGCTGGGAGGTTCCGACAGGGTATGCCTACTTGGCGGTGCCGGTAGCGGCGCTGCTGATCGGATTGACCAGCGCGGTCAACCTGTGGGAATGGTGGAGCAGGGGCAAGGCGTGAGATCAGGCGGGAGGGCCGAGCCTCTGGCAGATCTTCCGGATGTCCCGCCAATCATAATCCGGCAGCAGCTTGACCGGTTTGACCTCTGATTGCGCCGCGAGCGACTTCAGTCGCTCGACCCGTTCCTGCGTTTGTGGGTGCGTGGATAGGTACTGAAAGAGCGCTGCCCCCCTGCTGTCCCCCCGCTGCAGAACCTCGAAGAATGCGATCATCCCGGCCGGATTGATCCCGGCCTGGATGAGCAGTCGCATCCCCTCGGCGTCCGCCTCCTCCTCGTTCTGACGGCTGTAGCGCAGCGCTGCCAGAGTGCGGGCGCTCTCCAGGCCGAAGGCCATGACGCCGCTCGCGTCCCCCATCAGGGCGGCGACCAGCAGTCCGCCGGAGACGTTCTGGAGCAGCGCCCGCGTGGCGTGGCGCTTGAGGACGTGTTGGAACTCGTGCGCCAGGACGCCCGCCAGCTCTTCCGGCGACCGGGTCCGGTCGAGCAATCCTCGGAACACCAGGATGTACCCGCCGGGGGCTGCCAGGGCGTTGACGATGGGGTCGTTGACCACCATCACCCGGAAGGTGTAGGGGGTGTTCTGGAGGGGGGCGGTCAAAGTCGCCGTGATCTCCTCGAGCATCCGGGCGCGAGCAGGGTCGGCGCATCGCTTCCTCGGTGGAGCCAGCTGCTCGACCACCGCTTGGCCCAAACGCTCCTCCCACGAGACGGGAACGCGGGAAGCGACGACTGAGGCAGTGGCAGGAATTCCCCAAATGTAGAGGGCCGCAGAGGCCGACACCGCTCCCGCGGCCGCCAGGAGGGTGAGGGCGGCCCGCGTCTCGCGGCGGGCAGGATTGTGGAAGTGGGTGGTCAGCTCCGGCGCCATCCGACGCACGTCGGTCAGAAAGGCCGTGTCCGAGATCAGGAGGACCTCCGGAATCTCCTGGCCCTTCTCCAAGCGGACCTGCTCGCCGGCGTAAGAGCCCTGGGTCTGACGGATATCCCTGTACCGCCAGAGGAATGACACTCCGTTTTCCGTGGTCACCTGGAGACCCTGACGCATCATGCGGATGACCACCCGCTGGCGCGCCGCCGTCCGCCCGTCCAGGTAATGTCCTTCCCAGTCCGTGCGCATTCGTTGCGATCCCTGTCCTGGTTAAGCGCTCCGCGAACTCCGTATGGTTCGCTGGAGCCCCGGGAATGCGCGCCTAGCCCAGGTCAAAGCCTGCGTCCAGAAAGCCGGCGAGCGCCTCGCCGGTAGCGGTGGCGGCCTGGGCCTCCTGCTGGATGCCGGACAGATCCAGCGGACCCTCCAAGGTCAAGTACCTGAAGGCGAACCGCACATTCCGGACCATAACCCACGGGAAGCCCAGACCCAGAGTGAACACGATCAGGAGTAGGTTCCCCAGGGTCAGCAAGAACAGCCTCCTGCCCGTCACTGTGGAACGAAAGCGGGCGCTGACAAATGACGTGTGTTCCCAGAAGTAGCGCTGCTTCTTCGCCTGATACCAGAACCAGATCAACCCCAGCGTCGGGAAAAAGAGCAGGATCACGACGAGAAAGCTGCCGAAGAGGTCACGCCCCCTGCCGTCGAAGTCAAACTTCTGGTTGCCGAAGTAGGAATGGGCCACCAGGAATCCGTGCCGCCGCGTCTCGAAGAAGGGATAGTACAGGGCGAGCGTAATGCCGCTGAGGAACGAGCCCGCCACGAAGAGCTTGATGAAGTCTAGCGCCCGCCCGCGGAATGAGAACCGGATCTCGCGCCAGGACGTTCGGCTCAGCCGATAGCGGCGTGCGCCCACGATTGCAAAGGGAATGAGAACGAGAACGGCAGCGTAGGTAACGAGTCCCAAGACGACCCTCAGCGCAGGGATGCGTACCAGAAACTCTCGGATGATGCCGAGAAGGACCAAGGGGACACCGAATACCAGCACGGCCTTCAGGAAGCCGATCAGCAGCTCCATCGCCGTTCCGTGATACGCGAACCGGTCGCCCTCGAATTCACTCTCGCTCAAGAGATATTTCCGCACCCTCACCTTGGCCCAGAAATAGTAGATCCCCAGGGTGACGACCGTCAGGAACATATTGACGATGTGAATCCCGAAGAGCGACCCGCCCGATCCATGAAAGAAGAGCTGGCGGACTTCCCCCTGGTCCGTTTCGGCGACTGAAGGCCTCGGCTGGCTGAAGGGAGGCGGCGGCGACGCCTTCGGAGGTGGCGGTGCCGGCGGCGGCGCCTGGGGGCGCGGCGGGGCTGCTGGCCGCGCCCGACCGCCCAAGGCCGTCCCGCAGGACTTGCAGGTTGGCCCGGGCAGCTGCATCAACCCGCACTTGGGGCACTTCACGCCAAGGCTCACCGGCTCTTCGCCTTCCCCTCCGTGAACGGAGTACGTGAGAACGGGGGAGCGGGAAAAAGTGGTTGGGGTGAGCGGATGCTAGCAGCCCAGGGTTCGCTGTCAACTTGAAAGGTGGATCCCGAGGCTTCGGGCAAGCCGGGAGAGGGGCCCCGCGCGCGGTACCTGAGGGACCTGGGGATGGCCGAGGATCCGCAGGCCAGTCGAAGGGGGTCGGCGAGGCGGGCTCAGACTATGTCAGCTTTGCTCTCACCAGAGAGAGCAGCGTGCTCGGGAGAAGCGGTTTCTGGAGGATACCCGTCACCCCCAAGTCCGAATGATTGACCGTCATGCTGAGGCCGTCGCCAACGGAGCTGAGAAGATAGACTGGCGCCTCGTTGCCCAGCGCCTGCAGCTTCTTGACGAGGTGCGTTCCCGAATCCACCTCCTCCATCATGAGGTCGATGATGATCAGGTCGGGGTTGGTCTCTCTGAAGCGTTGCAGCCCCTGCCGGGCATTCTCGGCGCCGACCACCACGTAGCCGTGCTTGGCAAGCACGAGGCCGATCACGTCGCGCACATCGGGATCGTCGTCAACGACCAGAATCACGTGTTTCCCGTCTTGCATGGCCTGCCTCTACCGAACGTATGCCGCCGCTCACGACCTCACACGCCGCCCTGGGCGGTGGATTGGACGTCGCCCTCCGTGCCGCCCTGCCGCATGATGGGCAGCCATATCGTAAAGGTGGTCCCGCTGGGTGAGCTGTCCACCGAGATCCTGCCCCCGGCCCCCTTGACAACGCCGTAGACAATGGCAAGCCCGAGGCCGGTGCCTTCGCCGGGTTCCTTGGTTGTGAAGAAGGGCTCGAAGATGAGCGGCTTGATCTTGTCGGGAATGCCCTTGCCCGTGTCGCTGATGCGGATCAGGACCTGCTCGCCGGCCTCGTCGACGGCGGTTTCGACGCCAAGCGCACCCGTTCCCTCCATCGCGTCCACCGCATTCATCACGACGTTCATGATAACCGATTGCAGCCGGCTGGGGTCGATGAAGACCGGGGGCAAGCCCTCTCCCAGCGTGCGTCTCGTGCGAACGTTCTGAAATATGGCTTGCCGCTCCAGCAGCGCCAGGGTGCTTTCGATCACCGAGTTGACGTCCGTCTTGGCGGCTCCGCTCTCGGATTGGTGCGCGAAAGCCAGGAGGCCCTTGACAATCTCTCGGCAGTGCAGCGCCTGCTTGACGATGACCTCTAGGTCCTTCCGTACGGGATGGCTCTGGTCGCATTCCTCCAAAGCCAACATGGCGAGGGAGAGCACACCACCCAGGGGGGTATTCAGCTCGTGGGCAACGCCTGCTGCAAGCCGTCCCATCGAGGCGAGCTTCTCGGAATGCGCCATGCGCGATTGGAGGTGCATCAGCTCCTCGGTGTGTTTGAGCTCTTCCTCCTCCAGGCGTTGCGCCCTCGCGTGCAGGCTGGCCACCATCTCATTCAACGAAGCGGCCAACCGGCCGGCCTCGTCACCCCCTGCCACGTTGACTCGTCTGCCCAGGTCTCCATGGGCAATCGCATCGGCCGCCGCGGTGAGTTGCCGGAGGGAGTTGGTGAGGCCTCGCGTTGTCAGGAAAAGAGACCCGAGCGTTGCAGCTACGCCAACGGCCATCACCGCAAGCAGCGCGAGGATAAGCTGGGTCGAAATCCCCAGGCTGGCGCCGATCAGCGCTGAAACGACAGCCCCGCCGGCCAAAACGAACAGAACGGCCGGGGCCAATCGAAGCCAGAGGGGAAGCTTGCTTCCCAGCGGGCGCATCAGTCTCTCGCCAGAGCACGGCTCTCCAGCATGCTCGCCTCTACGCACCCCTGAGGGCGCTCTCCCCCGCGGCAGGAAGGTGAACCGTGAAGGTGCTTCCCGCACCGAGCGTGCTGGAAACGCGAATGGTTCCGCCGAGCCCTTCGACGATCTTCTTGCAGATGGCAAGCCCGAGGCCGGTCCCCGGAATGCCGTGCGTCTCGTCTGTTTTCACCCGGAAGAACTCGGTGAAAAGCTGAGGCAGGCAGTCCTGGGGAATGCCGAGTCCCGTGTCGCTGACAGTGAGAATCGCCATGTCCCGCTCACGTGTGACGTCCACCCTAACCCTGCCCCCGGGCCGATTGTACTTGATCGCATTTCCGACAAGATTGGCGGCCACGTTGCCGAGCGCCACCGCGTCGCCGCGCACCCAGGCCGCCGCATCCGGCGCGATCTGGGCGTCCACAGAGACTTGGGCGGGCTGGGCCTGTTCTTGGGCTGCGTCCACCGCCTTTCGAGCGATAGCGCACAAGTCCGCGGTGGCGTCCTTGTCGCCCAGCCGTTCGCTCTCGATCCTGGCGAGCGTGAGCCAATCCTCGATGATTGCCAGCATCTCCGCCAGCCGCTCCTGCGAGCGTGTAATCCAGGCCAGGGCGGTTTCCGGCAGCGGGTGGGAGGAGGTGTGCAGCAGGACATCGAGATACTGCTTGACCGCCCCCAGGGGGGCCTTGAGCTGGTGGGACACGAAGGTGGCGAACGTGCGCTGCAGCTCTTCCTTCTGTCGGCGCAGCTTCTCGGACTCGGCGGCCAAGAACCACCGCTCGAAGCACCGGCCAACGGTTATCCTGAGCTCTTCGGGGGTGAAGGGCTTGGGCAGGAAATCATAGGCCCCGGCCTTCATGGCGTCTACCGCGGCCGGGATTGTGGCATACCCGGTGATGAGCACGATGATGATGCTTGGGTCGAACGCCCGCACCTGCTCGGTGACCTGCAGGCCGTCCATCTGGGGCATTTTGAGATCGACCAGTAGGACCTGCGCGGGTGCCTCCCTCAACCGCTGGATGCCCTGGACGCCGTTGTCGAAGGTCTCCACCTCGTACCCGATCTTCTCCAGGATGCGCCGGCACATGAGCAGCGTGACTTCATCGTCGTCGATGACGAGAATCCGCTTGGCTTCGCGCGGCTCTGCGAGCGGAGTGACCGATGGTCCATCAGTGGTCTGCATCGGATCACCCGTCACCACAAGGCTCTCTCAGGTTGGCTTCCTCGATTTCAGGAAGACTGGCGGAGAAGGCTCTTCACCGTGCCGAGGAAACGGGGGATGTCGAGGGGCTTGGTGAAGTATTCGTCGGGCGTCACCATGCCCACTTCACCGGCCCACCGGAAGCGTTCAGCGGGATCGATGGTTACGGACGAGACCATCACGATTGACACGCGGCCGGCCTGGGGGGACCTGCTTCCAAACTTGATGGCCTGGTTCACCTCGTATCCGGCCCAAATGTGCTCCATCATGATGTCCAGAACAATAAGGTCCGGCGGCGCCTCTTGGCTGAGCCTGGCGAGCGCCTCCTTTCCGCTCTTGGCCCGCGCGACGACGTATCCTTCGGCCTCGAGCAGCGCGGTCGTAGAGGCACAGAAATCATCATCGTCATCGACAATGAGAATCTTGGATCTGCCCCTCGCGCTGTTTTGCCCTGGACGGGCTTGCTCTTGTGCCACAGCCGCCTTCCCGTCTATCCTTTCCGGGGCCCTCAGAGTCCCGTGCCGCAACCCCCATCCATAGGAACGCCGACCCCCGGATGGCCAAGACAGCCGAGGGGAACCCGAGCCATGCAGGGCTGCGGCCTTCGCCGGGACGGGAACTCGCCTCGTCGAAAGGCTATCAAGAAGGGTGGGACGTGTCAAGGGCTGGAGGGCCGGCGGTGTTCACCGTTCGGTGACAACGATAGAGGACCGTCCTCGTCCACCAGACGGGGTGAAGGGAAGATGTCTGCCGGGGGGTGCAGTTTGCCATACCGTCTTTCGCCTTGAGGCGGTATGATTCGAATCGATATGGAGCATGAAGAGGTCCAGGCGAGTACGGCAGTGTTTCGTGCCTGCGGCTCCTGCGGCCAGACGTGGCGGAGCTGGGAGGACTTCGTCCGGGATCCCGGAGTACGGCTGCTCGGCCTGCAGGCCATCATGAACCTTCCCGATGCGAATCTCCTGGTGTTCGAGCATCGCTGCGGCAGTTCCGTGTCTGTATTGGCCAGTCGGTTCCGCCAGTTTCTTCCTGACTCCCAGGATTTTTCAGCCTGGTCCAGCCTCCGGGGGACCGATCGGTGCAGCGGGCACTGCTTTCGCCTTGAGGATTTGCAGCAATGCGACCAGCCGTGCATCAACGCCCGCGACCGGCGCCTGATCCTTCGGCTCCTGGAGATGAAGCGCCAGGCGAATCTGCCTTGAGGCCGCGTTCCTGCATTCGGCCCAACGCCCTGCCCCTGCGCTCATCTTCGGCCAATCCAGAGCCCGTTCCCTCGCTCCGATTTGCCACTCTATTCCTCTTCGACCCTTCCGTCCCACTCGATGGCGATGCCGCGCCGGACCGATTGCGAGGCGGGGCACCCCCTCTCGTGCACCTCGATGGCGCGCAGGGCTTCCTCGCGTTTGCCCTTGGGGACCTTGACGGTGTAGTGGACTGTGATCCGCGTAACCAGGGGCTTGCCGTCCACGTTCTCGATAAATCCCTCGACCTCCGCGGACAGGCGGTCCGGCTGGGTGGGGATCTTTCGCGCCGCCAGCGCCACGGCCAGCGTGCCGGTCATTCACCCTGCGACCGCGGCGATCATGTGGTCGAGGGTGGTCGGTAATTCTTCCTCCGGTTGCACCCCATAGAACTTCTTGATGCCGCCGTGCACCCCATACCGCACGGGCTCGGGAAAGGCCTCGATATAGGCCCGGCGCACGGGCCCCTTATCTTTCTCGATCCGGATCCGGGAGACGTGAATCAACTCGGCCGTAGTCCCTCCTCTTGTCGCCGACCAAACGCATGCACTCCATCGGAACTGGGGCGGTGGCGCAATCCCCGGCGACCGGGGCAGGAGAGAGCAGGGGCAGCCACAGTGGAGGACGGCTGCCCCACGCCGAGGACGAAGCGGACGAGGATACTCCCCCGGCGAGCCGAGAAAGGCTCGGGCGAGGTCCGGAAATCACCAGGTGGCGATCACCCTGTCAATAGACAGGATACCAGCGCCTCCGGCCAGGACGGCGAGGGCCATCCCAACAAGGGCCAGGTTCATTTCTATGCCATGTCCCTTTCCCGGCTCCAGGGCCCAATTGATGAAGAATCCGTTGGGCCAGTGGACCTTGGAGATTGCCACCAGCATGACCACGATGAGGCCAAGAGCTGCGGGCCGTGACAGGAAGCCCACCAGCACGGCCAGCCCTCCAAAGCACTCGATGAGGGCGGCCAGCACGGTCAGCGCGGGCGGGACATGGAGCGCCTGCTGAAAATAGCCGATCGTGCCTTTGAGCCCATGACCGCCAAACCAGCCGAACACCTTCTGGGCCCCATGGGCAAAGAAGATCGCGCCGAGGGTCACACGAGTGAAGAACAGAGACCAGGAGGGATAGGTTCCGAACAGGAGATCCATTCGTTGCTTCCTTTCGATCGGGTCGGGTTGGGCCTGCGAGACGTGGAACGGCCACAGTCTAAGACACCGACCCTTACCCGGCAGGAACCCGTCGCTCTCATCGCTAGGCGAATGGGGACCGACCGCCCTTGGAGGGCTGGTAATAGGGGTTGGTGCCGCCGGCATGGTCGGTCGTGTCCATCACCTGGCGGATCTCGGGAATCGCCTCCCGGATGATCACCTCGATCCCCTGCTTCAGTGTCGCGTTTGCCATGCCGCACCCATGGCAACCGCCGCCGAGCACGACGTAGGCGATGTCATCCTTGACATCCAGCAGGGTGACGAAGCCTCCGTGCATCGCGATGCTCGGGTTGATTTTGGTATCGATTACCTCTTGCACGGCTTTGGCCTTAGGGTCGTCCCACAGGGGATTCGGGTTGTCGATCCTGAAGCCGCTCTCATGAATCCCCTCGACAAACTCCAGGGTTGCCCCGTTCAGCTTGGGTGCGCTGGCGGGGTCGATGAAGACCTGGAATGCGCCGGCATCCACGAGGACGTCATCGGGCGCCTTCTTGGCGTTCTCCACGAATCGGAGGTCGTACACGAAGCCCCCCGGCCCCCGCCCGATGATGGCGACACGCAACGCCGAACCCTGGCGGCCCTGCGCCTCTAGGAGCGCGACAATTTTGCTCTTCGCCAGTTCCGTGATGTTCAGCATGATTTCCCCTCTGTCAGGCGGAGCGGGGGCGGTCCCGCATTCCTGCAATCATCCCGGAATCCTCCAGCCGGAGTTGCCCGCCGGGACTGGGCGGCCGGGAAGGGGTCGGGTCGCTCGCACGGGATCGTTTCGGCTAGTGGGGAAGCGCCGAGCATCCCATTTCGTGTTGAGCCCCGCCGCCCGTCAGATCGCCTTGATGATGTTGGCCAACTCCTCTCGCGTATACGCGCGGAAGGTTTCGGTCCGAACATTCCCAAGGTGAGCGTTTTCCAGCGTGAAGGCGCTCAGCGCTGCGTCGTCTGGCGCGTCAAATGTGACAACGAGGTCGTACTTGCCCATGGTCCAGTGGATATCCCGGATCTTGACCTTATGTTTCGCTGCGATCTTCTCTACCGTGTCGAGCCGCTTGACAGAATTCTTGACGTCCCGAATCCCCTGCTCGGTGAATGAGACGAGTGCGATGTAGTGTGGCATCGGTCTCCTCCTTTCGATGATGTCACGATATGATCTTCCGCCGGTCAATACACGCCGATCTGACCGTAACGAAAGAGCAGGGCGTCCGCATCTTGAGGGAGAATATCCAAGAACACCTTCCCGGTCAACAGGAGACCGGATCGCTCATCGTCAGCTCCTGTCGTGTTCCACCCGATGCCTTGAACACCGGGCATTCCGGCCAGTGGCGCGAATCCAGCCCGTGATCTACGGCTGGATCTTCGTGCCGAGCACCTCCAGGAATCTCGCCAGCCACGCGGGATGCGCCGGCCAGGCAGGGGCCGTGACGAGCTTGCCGTCTACGTGGGCCGCATCCAGCGGGATCTCCATGTACTTGCCGCCGGCGCGGTTCACGTCCGGTCCCACCGCTGGGTAGGCGGAGCAACGCTTCCCATCAATCACACCGGCTGCCGCCAGAACCTGGGGGCCGTGGCAGACAGCGGCGATGGGTTTGTTTGCCTCGGCAAAATGCCGTACCGTCTTGAGCACGGCCTCGTTCAAGCGGATGTACTCCGGCGCGCGGCCGCCCGGGATGACCAGGGCGTCGTAGCTTTCCGGCCTCACCTCGGCGAACGTGGCATTGAGGGTGAAGTTATGGCCCGGCTTTTCGCTGTAGGTCTGGTCACCCTCGAAGTCATGGATCGCCGTCCGGACCTTTTCCCCGGCCTTCTTGCCGGGACACACGGCGTGAACGGTGTGACCGACCATCAGCAATGCCTGGAAGGGCACCATTACCTCGTAGTCCTCCACGAAGTCCCCGACCAGCATCAAGATTTTCTTGGCAGCCATGTTCCTCTCCTCCGTGCCGGGTGACTGATGAAACATGCCCGGCCTCTTGTCGTGTAAGGCATGCATCTACCCAGAGATCGCAGATCCCTCGTCCCTCCTCTCCGGAGGAAGCTCACACGAGTTCCCTCGCAGGATCGTGACCGCCTTTCCCTCGAGATGTACCCGGTCTCCCCTCAGGCAAACCCGGACGACCCCACCGCGCTAAGGCCCGATGGGCAAGGAACGCCGTTTTCCCGAGGGCTGCGCTCTAGAACGGACCCAGACAGCAATGCGGCATGCCCGTGAGATGAACGCGTCAACCTGAAAGGTTGTAAGGCACATGGCCGGTCTTCACCTGGCGGAGAATGAGGAGAACGCCTCTGGGTTGCCGAGATAATAAACCCTCTCTAGAGTCCTGCGGCCGTCACATCGAAACTGGACCGCGCGTAAGGAGTGGGAACGCCCATCGAGCCTGTCGCCCTGAAAGGATCGTATCACGAGTGGCACCGGTGTCAATTTCAGACTTGGATCGACGGTGGGGATGAGGAAAAGTTGCGAGGCTATCTCCGCAGAAGATCGCACGGCGATTCAGGCAGACGCAACCTTGCGCAGGCGACACGGGCGAGCGAGGGCAGGGTGAAGAGGCAGTCACGCTGTCCTGCTTTCGCCGCGTGTGTTGCAGGGGTTCCTGGTGGTTTTTCCCGTCTGGAAGTTTGCTGCCCCATGTGCCGTCCCCTTCGGGTGAAAGCCATCGACAGCGCGAAGAGGGGTCTTCCCGGATTACACTCGGGAAGCCCGAGGAACGCCCGCTACAGCCGGCGCCGTCGTTCGCGCGCCTCCTTGATGTGCGCGTGGGCGCCGAGGTAGTGCGCTTTCATCTCCTCGTTCGCCAACAAATTGGTCGCGGTATCGGCCAGCATCACCCGCCCGGTCTCCAGCACGAACCCCCGGTTCGCGATGAGCAAAGCCATGCGGGCATTCTGCTCCACCAGGAGGATGGTCGTGCCCGTCGTGTTGATCTCCTTGATGACCTTGAACACTTCTTGCACCAAGACTGGCGCCAGGCCCAGCGAGGGCTCGTCCAATAAGAGGAGCTTCGCTCCGGTCATGAGGCCGCGACCGATGGCCAGCATCTGCTGCTGGCCGCCGGAGAGCTGCCAGCCCAATCGGTCCCTGAACTCCTTGAGCATCGGAAAGAGGGTGAAGACGCGGTCGAGGTCCCGCTGAATCTCGGTTCTGGAGGCGTGCTTCCGCGGGGTGGTGCCCAACATCAGGTTGTCCATCACGGAGAGGCCGGCGAAGACGCGGCGCCCCTCGGGCACGCAGGCGATGCCGGCCTCGGCGATGTCTTCGGCCTCGCGGCCTGTGATGTCCTGGCCCAGGAACTCGATTCGGCCTTTTGCCGGCTTGAGCAGGCCGGTGATGGTCTTGATGGTGGTGCTCTTTCCGGCGCCGTTGGCGCCGAGGAGCGCGACGATCTCCTCCCGCTCGACCTCCAGCGAGATGCCCTTCAGGGCCTGGATGGCCCCGTACCAGGTCTCGATCCCTTCAACCTTAAGCATTGCCCACCTCCGTGCCGAGGTAGGCGTCGATCACCTCTTGGTTCTTCTCGATTGCCTCAGCGGATCCTTCGGCGATCTTCTTGCCGAAGTTCAGGACGATAATGTGATCAGAGACGTTCATCACCAGGCTCATGTCGTGCTCCACCAAGAGGATGGTGATGCCCTGGTCGCGGATCTGGAGGAGGAGCTCGACCAGGGTCTCGGTCTCAGCAGCATTCAGCCCGGCGGCGGGCTCGTCCAGCAACAGGAGCTTGGGATCCGAGGCCAGCGCACGGGCCAGTTCCAGCAGCCGCTGCTGGCCGTAGGGCAAACTATTGGCGCGGGCGAACTCCTTGCCGCGCAGGCCGACGAACTCCAGCATCTCCAGGGCCTTTCCTCGCATGGCGGCCTCTTCGGCCTGCTGGGAGGATGGTTGCAACACACTGGAGGTGACGCCCGCCTTGGAGCGGCCATGCTGACCGATGAGGACGTTGTCCAGCACCGTGAGCTCGCCGAACAGACGGATGTTCTGAAAGGTCCGCGACACGCCGTGAGCCGCGATCACGTGGGGTTTCCGGCCGGTGATGGTCGTGCCTTCCAAGAGGATCGCGCCGCCCGTCGGCACGTACAGGCCGCTCAACATGTTCAGGATGGTGGTTTTGCCCGAGCCGTTCGGGCCGATCAGCGCCTGGATCTCGCCGCGGCGGACCTCTATATCCACGCCATCCACGGCCTTGAGGCCCCCGAAGTACTTCGCGAGCCCCTTGAGGGTGAGGAGGGTGCCGTTCGCGCCCGGACCGTTCACCACGGCTGCGGGAAGGGAGCCGCGTGCGGGTTTGCCTGCGGCGAGGGCGGCGGCGACCTGCTGCGTTGTCGCAGAGCCCTGGTTCCACCATACGCGAAGCCGCTGGCTGACCGGCAGGAGCTGGATCAGGCCGGCGATACCGCCGGGCATGAAGATCATGATCAGGATGATGCCAGCGGCGTAGAACATCATGTAGGAGTCCTTGAGGAATCGCAACACCTCGGGAAGCAAAGTCAGGAGCACGGCCCCGACCACGGCCCCGACGGCGGAACCGTTTCCACCCAGGACGGCCATGACCAGCAGGAGTACCGATTGGTCGAAGGAAAAGGTATCGGGGCTGATGTAATGGGAGCCGCTGTGGGCGAAGAGGGCGCCGCCGAAGCCGGCGTAAGCGGCGGAGAGGGCGAAGGCCACCACCTTGTAGTAGGTGGTGTCAATGCCCACGGTCTCGGCCGCCATCTCGTTCCCCTGAATGGCCAGGAAGGCCCGCCCGATGCGGGAGCCCTTGAGCCGAATAGAAGCCCAGGTGAGCAGAATCAGGGTAATGGCAGCGAGGTAGAAGAAGCTGCTGGGGTCCTTCAGCTCGATGGACCCGATCCGGGGGGAGGGGATCTTCGTGATCCCGTCGGATCCGTTGGTGAGCCAGATGGCGTTGATCAGGATGAGTTGGAGGATGACCCCGAAGCCGATGGTGGTCATGGCCAGGTAGTGACCGGTCAGCTTCAGCGTGGGGATGCCCAAGAGCACGCCGAAGAGGCCCGCCACCGCAAAAGCCGCTATCATGCCGGGCCAGGCGGAGACGCCCAGCCTCGTGGCGACCAGGGCGGACGTGTACGCCCCCACCCCCCAAAAGGCTGCTTGGGCGAGGGACAACTGGCCCGCGTACCCCAGGACGATGTTCAGACCGAGGCACGCGATGGAAAAGCTGATCGCCAGGTTCACGAGGTTGAGCCAGTAGCTGCTGTTCACGATCCAGGGGAAGACGAGGACCGCCAGGGCGATGACCGCGACGAGGAGAGACTTGGCCGTGCGTGGGTTCATGGCCGCACCTCCCCTATGCCTTCTGGGCGATCTTCTCGCCGAAGAACCCCTGCGGGCGGAAGAGGAGAACCAGGATGAGCATGATGAATGCGAAGGCGTCCCGGTAGGCGCTGGAGATGTAGTAGGCCGCGAACACCTCGACTATGCCCAGAAAAATTCCCCCCAGGACGGCCCCGGGCACGCTCCCGAACCCGCCCACGATGCTCGAGCAGAATGCCTTGAGCCCCAGCAGCCCCCCCATCTCCTTGGTGACGTAGAAGATCGGCCCGATCAGGATTCCCGCCGCTGCGCCCAGGATGGAGCTGTACGCGAAGGTGATGGCGATCATGGTGGCCACCCGGATGCCGAGCAGGCGCGCCATTTCCTTGTCCTGGGCCGTGGCCTGCATCTTCTTCCCCAGGGATGTCTTCTCGAAGAAGAAGTACTGGAAAGCCAAAAGGGCCAGCGTGCACACGATGATGACGATGTACTGCGGGTCCACGAAGACCCCGGTGATCTTCAGCACGTTCGGGGGGGTCGGTCGGTGCATGAGCAGGGGCTCGGCCCCGAAGACCACCTGCGCCCCGTTTCTCAGGAAGATCGAGACGCCGATGGTGCTGATGATCACCGGGAGGAAGGTGCGGTTGCGCAAGGGGTAATAGGCGACCCGCTGGAAGACGATGCCGAAGATCCCCATGAAGATGACGGTGATGAGGTAGATCAGCCCGAAGGGAATCTTCAGCATGTCCATGAGCCACACGGCCACGAAGGCCGGGACCATCACGAACTCCCCCTGGGCGAAGTTGACGACACCGACGGCGTTGAAGATGAGAACGAAGCCCAGGGCAACGAGCGCGTAGATGGACCCCATCGCCAAGCCCGCCGTGAGCATCTGCAGATTCGTGGGCCAGTCCATCCGGCATACCTCCATGAGACTCCGGGCCCCGGCGGCGCTGCTGGGGCCCGGGTCAACTATCGCTGGGGGGAAGGCGACTACTTGGTCCCCACGTTGAGGATCTTGAGCAATTTGGGCGTGCCTTTCTCGATCTGAACGACGCTGACCTCGTGCAGGCCATCCCCATTGGGGGTGAAGGAGAAGGTGCCCAGGACGCCTTGGTACCCCTGGGTCGCCAGGATGGCCTCCTGGATCTTGGCGCGATCCTCGCCAGCCTTCTTGATGGCGTTGACCAGGATCTTCAAGCCGTCATACGTCCAGGCCGAGAGCCCGTCATACTCCTCGTTGTATTCCTTCTTGTAGTCTTCAGCGTATTTCCGGTTCGCTTCAGTCTGACCCGGCACGAAGTCGGCGATGGCGAAAATGCCCTCGGCCGCATCCCTGGCCAGGTTCAGCGCGTCCCGGTGCTGGTGGGCGGGGGAGCCGAGGAACTTGAAGGGGGAGCCCAGTTGACGGTACTGGCGCTGAATCACCGCCGCGTCCTCGGGGTTGGTCGAGTAGGCGATCAGGATCTCCGCCCCCGCGTTCTTCACGGAGAGCAACTGGGCGGTGTAGTCCTTGTCCTTGGTCGTGTACTTCTCCCGCCGGACGACGGTGAGGCCGTACTCCTTCGCGTAGGTCTCGACCAAGTCCCCGCCGCCCGTGCCGAAGGCATCGCTGTCGTGCAGGACGCCGACCTTGCTCAGCTTGAGGTCTTCCTTGATGTACTTGATCATGGCCAGGGCCGTAATCGAGTCATCGGGCCGGACCCGGAACAGCCACGGATTCCCCTGCCGGGTCAGCGTGACGTTGGTCCCGCCGATGAAGGTGGGGATGCCATAGCCTTTGATCGCGTCCGAGGCGGCCAGGACCTGCGTGCTCTTGACGACGCCAATCAGGGCCAGCACCTTTTCCTGCTCCACGGCTTTCTGGAGGGCTGCCAGCGCGCCGGGGTTCGAGGACTGGTTGTCCACCATGATCAGGTTGATCTGCTTCCCGTTCACCCCGCCGGCGGCATTGATCTCTTTCAGGGCCAGCTTGATGGCCTTGATCTGGAAGGAGCCCTCGGACGCCGAGGCGCCGGTGATGGGGGGCGTGAAGCCGATCCGGATCTCACCGCCGGCGGCCGCGGCAGCCATGCCGCCCCCGATGGTCGCCAGCAGCGTGCACGAGAAGAGGGTCACCCAGAGAATGCGCTTCGTGTTCAGCATGATTTCCTCCCCCTTTTTGATCGTTCGTGATGAGGCACACCATGAGGGAACTGGAGGCCCTGCACTTTCTAAATCCCCAGGTTAAGAGTTTAGTCCCGAGTGCGCCCGAGAGCAAATCACCCCCAGACTCGAAAGAAATACGTCAGCAGTTCCATACAATCCTTATCATGGCGAGACTGGTGCGGAGTCAAGGGAATTTATCCCAAACATTTCACCGCCAAGATCACCCAGCGCTGTCGCTGGGTACCCGGACCGCAAAGGCACGCTGGCTCTCCACATTCGGAGCCAGCCTCCGGACTAATAAAGTCCCGGGCCGTCTCTCGCGACCTTTCCTGGTAGACCGTATAGCAATGGGGGTCCTTGGCGCCCTTGGCGGTTCAACGGCAATGTTTGGGTTTATTCTGGCGCGTCGGGGATCCAGGCGAGAGGAATTGGGACTGTCCGAGACACGCTTCCTCTTGGGGAAGCTGCGGAAGCCAGAAGACCGCAGCCCGCGATTATCCGGCCCGCGCCTCGAACGCGACCACCGCGGCCTGCCAATGCATTTCGCTGTTTACTAGCCGGCGACTCTCGGGTACCCTCCTAGGGCCATCGTTGCCTTGGGATTGGAGGATTGCGCCTGGCTACAGATCTTGGGTGAACGGCAGCTCCGAATATTGCAATGATGCATGTACGAAGAGCATGCGCGCAGGGATCCTCGGTTAGTCGCGGACGGGAAGGCCTGAGCGTTTGAGGAAAGGACACCGGAATGCGCAGATCGCATGGCAGGTCTGCCCCGCCAACCACGGGACGGGTCCTGATGTCGGGAAACGAGGCGGTGGCCCGAGGGGCCTGGGAGGCGGGCGTGACGGTGGCCTCCAGCTATCCCGGCACCCCGGCTACGGAGATACTCGAGGCCTTTGCCGGCTATCCGGGCGTGTATGCAGAGTGGGCCCCCAACGAAAAGGTCGCCTTCGAGGTGGCCATGGGCGCCTCCCTGGCCGGGGCGCGATCCCTGGTTTCCATGAAGCATGTGGGGCTGAACGTGGCGGCCGATCCCCTGATGACCAGCTCGTACATCGGGGTTCGGGGCGGGTTCGTGATCGTGGTGTCGGACGATGTCGGGATGAGCAGCTCCCAGAACGGGCAGGACACCCGCTACTTCGCCCGCTTCGCCAAGGTGCCCCTCTTGGAGCCCAGCGACAGCCATGAGGCCAAGGCCTTCGTGGGCGAGGCGCTCCGCCTCAGCGAAGAGATGGATACCCCGGTGATCATGCGCCTGACGACCCGGATCAGCCACGTGCGGGCGCTGGTGAGCCTGGGTGAGCGAGCGACCCCGCCGTTCCTCGGTTTTTCAAAAGAGCCGACCAAGTACGTGATCCTCCCGGCGCACGCCCGGAAGAAGCATCCCAAGGTTCTCCAGCGCATCAAGGACCTGGGGCGCCTGGCTGACGCCAGCCCCCTGAATGTGACGGAGTGGGGCGACCGGGAGATCGGGATCATCGCCAGCGGCCCGGCCTACGCGTACGCCCGCGAGGCGTTCCCGGACGCCTCGTTCCTCAAGCTGGGTTTTTCCTTCCCCCTGGCGGAGGGGCGCATCCGCGAGTTTGCCTCCAAGGTGAAGCGGCTCTGGATCGTGGAAGAGCTGGAGGGTTTGGTGGAGGCCGACGTCCTGGCCATGGGGATCCGGGTGGACAGCGTCGGCAAGCTCCCCCGGATCGGTGAACTGACGCCACAACGCGTCCGAGCCGCGTTGGATGGCGTCGGCGAGTCCGCGCCCGAATCCGCGTCGCCGCCCAACATGGAGCTGATGCCGTTCCCGCGACCCCCCACGCTCTGCGCCGGGTGCCCGCACATGGGTGTCTTCTACACCCTGGGGAAGATGCGGGACCTGGTCATCACGGGGGACATCGGCTGCTACACGCTGGGGGTGGGATCCCCCTGGAACGCCACCCATACCTGCGTTTGCATGGGGGCCAGCTTGGGCAATGCCCTGGGCATTGACAAGGCCTATCGTCTGGCCGGGAAAGAGCAGAAGGTGGTCGCCATGATCGGCGATTCCACCTTCCTCCATTCAGGGATGACCGGTCTCCTGGATATCGTGTACAACGGCGGCAACGTGACGGTCTTCATCTTGGACAACCGGACTGTGGGCATGACGGGCGGTCAGGAGCATCCGGGGACCGGCGTTACCCTCCAGGAGGAGAAGACCAAAGCCGTGGACTTCGTCGCCCTGTGCAAGGCCCTGGGGGTCGAGCACGTCCAGGTCGTGGATCCGTACAAGCTGCCCGAGGTGTACCGGGCGGTGAAGGAGGCCCTGGCCTACCAGGGGCCGTCGGTGATCATTACCGACCGGCCGTGCGTCCTCATTGAAGAGTTCCATCGGACGCAGCCCTACCTGGTCATGGACGAGCTGTGCAACGGCTGCGGCGCTTGCCTCAAGATGGGGTGCCCCGCCATCCAGGTGATCCGGCGGGAGGTGGTCCGCCTCCCCAATGGAAGGGACAAGGAATTGAGCCATGTGACGATCGATCCCGCGGGCTGCAACGGGTGCGAGTTGTGCGTCCAGATCTGCGGCCCCAAGGCGATCGTCCCCGTGGGCTCGACGAGCCGGGCCGTTGCCCCGAGTGGCCCACAGAGCTGAAAAAGTCGATCATGACCGGGAATCGAGAAAAACGGGAGGGCACGGACCCTCTCGCCGCGCGGACGCTGAACGTGCTCTTGGCCGGCATCGGGGGGCAGGGGGTGCTCACCGCCAGCCAGCTCTTGGCCGAGGCCGGGGTGCGCGCGGGCTACGACGTGAAGAAGAGCGAGGTCCACGGCATGGCCCAGCGGGGCGGGGTGGTGACCAGCCACGTCCGCATCGGGCGGAGGGTCTACTCGCCCATCATCTCCAGTGGGGAGGTCGATCTCCTGGTGGCGTTCGAGGAGGCCGAGGCGCTGCGCTGGCGGTCGGAGGTGCGGTCCGGAGGGATCCTGATGGTGAACTGCCTGCAGGTGGCTCCTCCAGTCGTGAATTTGGGGCTCTTCAAGTACCCGGACGACCCCCTGGCGAATCTTCGAGCCTTCGACGGATCGTTCATTCCGGTCGAGGCCTCGGCGCTGGCCGTGCAGGCCGGCAGCCCGCGCCTGGCCGGGACGATCCTGATGGGTGCCGCCTCGGCCGTGCTGCCCCTCGCGGTAGACGATTGGGAGGCTGCCATTCGCGCGCGGTTCACGAAGGCCGAAGTCGCCGACCTGAATCTGAAGGCATTTCATCAGGGGCGGGAGTGCGCCCTATCATCGGCAATCAGGCAATCCGGCAATCAGGCAATTGGGCGATGAGGCGGCCGTGAGGCGGGGCGCAACGTGCTTTCACCGGCTGGCGAGGGGGGCCTCGCTGTTCGTGGCGGATTGCGATAGGCCGCATCGGCCCGGGGCCTAGGCTAGGCCGCGACCTCCTCCAGGAGCCGGCTCAGGCGCTCTCCCGTCGCGGGGTCGGTCCCGACGAATTCGAACCCGATCTTGAATCCCGAGCCCTGACTTCCGTCGGCCGAGCGGGGAGGCAGGTGAAGGCGCAGAGCTTCCCCGTGCAGACAAAACACTCCCGCGGAATCCACCACCTCGATCCGATACGTTCGCCCGAGTTCCACCTCGACGGGGACGGCGACCAACATGCCGCCCAGGCTCACATCCTGCATCGTCCCCAAAATTGCCTCTCCCTCCGGCAGGATGATTCGGACGTTCCGCCTAGTCTTGAACCGCGGCGTGCGCCGCGCTTCAACCCTGTCGCTCATTCGCGTCCCCTCGTCAGCGATGCCGTGTGCGTGGCGCCCGGGATCCGATCGGACGCCGAGGCGCAGTGAGGTGGGCCAGCACCCATTTCCTGCAGTGGCCAAGGTCAGGTCCAACGGCCAAAGCATACCATCGCCCCCCGGGAGATTCCACAGAATTGAGTCATCACGGCCAGGGAAGAGATCCGACTCGGCCTTGACCCCGCATAGTTGTTCCGCTAGCATCCGGGCTGCGTGACAATCCAGATTCCAGACGCCGCGGCCCCCCAGGGGTGAGCCGCGGCGCGATCGGGCCGAGGTGAGGGAGGTCAGAGCATGGTGCAGCAACAGTTGAAGGAACCGTTCGAACGGGTGGATGCCGCCAAAGGCAAGGAATTGCACGACAGCAACAGCATCGTCTGGATCGACGTGCGGGAGCCCGGCGAATGGAAGGACGGGCACATCCCGGGAGCCAGTCTGGTTCCCCTGAATACGCTGCTCTTGTCTCCGCGCAAGTACCTGCACGGCGAGGGCGCCGTCTTCTACTGCGCCCAGGGGATTCGGAGCGCGGTCGCTTGCGAGGTGGCTGCCGCCGTGGGTCTCAGCAAAATCTACAACCTGGAGGGCGGGATCATCGACTGGGTGGCCAAGGGGTATCCGGTCGAGAAATAGCCCCACAGATCGGCAGCGACAGGGGGCTACGAGGCGGCGCCTCACCGGCGCCGCTCTTGTTTTGCCTCGGCCGCGCCCTGTGCCATGGTTTCTGGTTGCGTTTCGACGAAAGGGCGGTAGACTACGCAGCCGGACTCCGAACAGCGCACGCGAATCCTGACCTACAAGGAAGGGCCGCATGAAGATCCTTGGCATCGCCGGCTTGGTCCTTGCGCTGGCCATCGTTGGATACCTGGTCGTCTCCTACCTGCAAGAGGGCACCAAGATCCAGGAGACCCTCCGGACGGCCCCGGGGGCGTCCGGCGCCGGCGGGGCAGCCCAGCCAGTGGATGTGACCAAGCGGGGTCTGGAGCAGCGCCTGGCGCCGGCCCTCGATCAGGAACGGCAGCGCGTGCAGGATACGAACAAAGCGGCGAGTCAGTGATCCGCCACCCTCTCGTGGCGGCTGGTGCCGATGCGCGATGGCGAGTAGCTTCCGCGCCTTTCTCGTGAACGATCTGTTCGGGGATCCGGCGCTGTACGTGTCGCTGCCCTGGGAGCGGCGGGCCCTCCTGTTCGATCTGGGAGATGTCACCGCCCTTTCGGCCGGTCGCCTCCTCAAGATCACGGATGTCTTCGTCTCGCACACGCACGTGGATCATTTCGTCGGCTTCGATCATCTCCTGCGCGTGCTGCTCGGGCGGCCGAAGGGTTTGCGGATGTACGGGCCTCCCGGGTTCATCGGTCACGTGGAGGGAAAACTTCGCGGGTACACCTGGAACATCGTGGAAGGCTACACCTTGACGCTCGAGGTGCACGAGGTGCACCCCGACCGGGTCGTGACGGCCCGCTTCGCCTGTGCGGAGGGATTTCTCCGCCGGGACGATCCGGCCCCGCGTGCCTTTGACGGCGTGGTACTGGACGAGTCACAGTTTCGCGTCAGGGCAACCCACCTGGATCACCGCATCCTCTGCCTCGCGTTTGCGCTGGAAGAGACGATCCACCTGAACGTGGACAGGGCCAACCTGGAGGCGCTGGGCCTGCCGGTAGGGCCATGGCTCATGGACCTCAAGCGCGCCATCCGCGCCGGAGCCCCGGAAGATCATCCCATTCGCATTGCCTGGTCCGAAGACGGGAGGCGGGTCGAACGAATTCTGCCTTTGGGAGACCTGCGCCGTGACGTGGTGCGGGTGAGCCCGGGCCAGAAGCTGGCATACATCACGGATGCCGTGAATTCCACCGGGAACGCGGAGAAGATCACGCAGTTGGCCCAAGGCGCGGACGCCTTTTACTGCGAGGCCGCCTACCCCGAGCGGGATCACGATCGTGCCGCGGCGCGATTCCACCTGACGGCCGCTCAGGCCGGCCGGCTGGCGGCCGAGGCGCATGCGCGGCGGCTGGTTGTCTTCCATTTCTCGCCTAAGTACCGGGATTGTCCTGGGGACCTTCTCGACGAGGCAATGGCGGCCTTCGGTCAGCGACCCAAGGGGTGAACGGCTTTAACGAGGTGCGACGCGCCCACAGCGGGCCATCCTTCGGTCTGCCAACCCTTTGGATTTACTGGTCGCCTTTCACATTGACAGTAACGTCATGTCTTGATACGTTGCCTATGATGGCGGCCATGGTGAAGGTCAAAGGATCTGGCGAGCTTCTCAAGATCGGGGAAGTCGCCCGGCGGACCGGCGTGACCCTCCGGACCATCCGGTATTATCAGAGCCTGGGGCTGATCGAGGCGGCGCAGCGGTCACGCGGCGGCCTCCACCTGTACCGCTCCGAGGCCTGTGACCGCATCCAGTTCATCCGGGATCTCCGCAGTCTCAACGTTCCCTTGGCCGGGATCAGGCAGATGCTGGAGCGGCGCAAGACGGCTCAGACCGGGGCCGAGGGCGCTCGCGATGTCGCTGCTGCGTTGACCCACAGTCTTACCGATGTGGAGAAAGGTCTGCGGGAGTACCTCGTCCTTCGGCAGGAGATGACTGAGGCGCTCTCGGTTCTGGAAGCGTGCCTGCGATGTTCCGCCCGGCCGCTACCGGAAGCGTGTCGCGCGTGTGAAAATCTCACCCCGCGCGAGCGCGTCCCGGTGTACATTCGCGCGCTGGTGAACTGAGCAAGGGCGGCAAGGGAGCAGGGGAGCGGCGGGGCAAAGTTCGATGGGTGGGGGCAGAGCAATGCAGCATAAGGTCGCGTTGATTCCGGGAGACGGCATCGGACCGGAGGTGGCGGAGCAGGCCGTCCGCATCCTGGATGCCACCGGGGTCTCGATCCAGTGGGAAACGGTCGAGGCCGGCCACGGCGTCAGCATGAAGTACGGGGGTGACCCCCTCCCCGAGAGCACGCTGGCCAGCATCCGGCGCAACCGGATCGCCCTCAAGGCACCCCTGACCACCGAGGTGGCGGTCGGCCGGCCCAGCGTCAATGTCGCCCTGCGCAAGGGCCTCGACCTGTTCGCGTGCGTGCGGCCCATCAAGTCCCTGCCCGGCGTCGCCAGTCGCTATACGGACGTGGACATGGTGGTGATCCGGGAGAACACGGAGGATCTGTACTGCGGCATCGAGCATGTGGTCGTGCCGGGCGTCGTGGAGACACTCAAGCTCATCACCGAGAAGGCCTCGCTCCGCATCGCGCGCTACGCCTTCGCCCTGGCCAGGCGGGAAGGGCGGAAGAGGGTCACCGCCATCCACAAGGCCAACATCATGAAGCTGTCGGATGGCCTGTTCCTGGAATGCTGCCGGCGGGTGAGCCGGGAGTTTCCGGAGATCGCCTACGAAGAGTTGATCGTCGATAACGCGTGCATGCAGCTCGTGCGCGATCCAACCCGCTTCGATGTCCTCTTGATGGCCAACCTGTATGGTGACATCATCTCGGATCTGGGGGCCGGCCTGGTGGGCGGCCTGGGGGTGGTGCCCGGCGCCAACATCGGGGAGGAGTACGCCGTCTTCGAGGCGGTGCATGGCAGCGCGCCCGACATCGCCGGCAAGGGGATCGCCAATCCCCTGGCGATCACCATGTCCGGCGGGATGATGCTGCGGCACCTGGGCGAGGAGAAGGCGGCCCTAGCCCTGGACGAGGCCATCCGGGCCGTACTCAAGGGTGGAAAGAGGGTCACCCGGGATCTCGGGGGGACCGCCACGACGCGCGAGATGGCCGATGCCATCGTGGATCAACTGACCCGGACGTGACGGACGCCAAGGACGGTCTCTCAGGAGGGGCCTGACCCCCACGAGAGGTCGGAGAAATGGAAAGGAGCCCTGGCATGGGTTTGCTGGAGGGACGATTCGAGCCGGGCGTGGTCACCACGTCGCTCGACTGGCTGTTCAACTGGGCGCGGAAGAACTCGCCCTGGCCACTGACCTTCGGCCTGGCGTGCTGCGCCATCGAAATGATGTGCACGGGCGCCTCCCGCTTCGACATGGATCGGTTCGGGGCGGGGGTCTTCCGGCCCTCGCCGCGCCAGTCCGACGTGATGATCGTCGCCGGCACCGTCACGGAGAAGATGGCCCCCCGGATCAAGACGCTGTACGAGCAGATGGCCGACCCGAAATGGGTGATTGCCATGGGCGCTTGCGCCATTTCCGGCGGGCCATTCTACTGGGATGCCTACCACGTGGTGAAGGGGGTGGACCGGATTGTCCCGGTGGACATCTACGTGCCCGGCTGCCCCCCGCGGCCCGAGGCCCTCCTGTTCGGCATCCTGAAGCTGCAGGAGAAGATCACCCAGGAGACGATCGCCAAGAAGAAGCTGCCGGCCGTGACCGTTCCCGAGACGCTGCCGGCGGGGGCCAAGGCCTGAGAGAACCGGCAATCAGGCGACTCGGCGACCCGGCAATTGGGAAGTGTGGTTGCTTTTTCCCAAGTGCCCGATTGCCAAATTGACGGGTTGCCATCCGGACGACGAGGAGAACCATGATCGCGTACCTACGTGATGTGTGCCTGGGATTCCTGAGCATCCTGGTGTCCATGGGGGTGACCCTTCGCCACCTGTTCACCCCGGCGATCACCGTGCAGTATCCGAAGGAGCGGCGGCGCCTGCCCCTGCGCTCGCTGAGCCGCCACGTCCTGACCATTGACCTGGCGACCGGGAAGCTCAAGTGCACCGCCTGCGATGCGTGCGCCAAAATCTGCCCGACCCGCTGCATCACGATCCTCGGCGCGGGCAAGGGGAAGGAGCGCCACCCCGTAGAGTTCGTCATCGATCATAACCTGTGCATGTACTGCAACCTGTGCGTGGAGGTCTGCCCCTTCGACGCCATTACCATGTGGACGGGGGACTTCGAAATCGGCGCCTTCAATCGGCTGGGGCTGGTTTTCGACCAGACTGCGCTCCATGCCGACAGGTTTTATCCCACGCCGGAGACTCCACAGTTGATCGAGGCGGCACCGCCGCAGAAACCGGAATTGGCCGAGGCAGCGCCCCCGCAGAAATAGGGCCCGGCAATCGGGCAATCTGGCGCTCCTGGTTGCCGAATTGCCGGGGTGCCGGATTGCCGTGATCCGAGAGAATGAGGACCGTGTCGCGATTGAAAGATACCTTCGGTCGGGTCACTGACGATCTTCGGATCTCGCTGACGGACCGATGCAATTTCCGCTGCATCTCCTGCATGCCCGCCGAGGGCCTGGCCTGGCTCCCCAAGCGCGAGATCCTGACCTTCGAAGAGATCCTGCGCCTGGCCCACATCTTCATCGACCTGGGGATCCGGACGATCCGGTTGACCGGGGGCGAGCCGTTGATGCGCCAGGATATCGATGTCCTGATCGAGGGCCTTACACGGCTGGAGCCGGCCCTGGATCTCTCCATGACCACCAACGGCTTCTTCCTCAAGGAAAAGGCCGGGCGGTTGGCCGCGGCCGGGCTGAAACGAATTAACGTCAACCTGGACTCGCTCCAGCCGGAGCGGTTCGAGCGCATGGTTCGGCGCGATGGGCAACTGCTCTTCAAGATCCTGGAGGGGATGGGGCTGGCCCGCGAGGTGGGACTCGCCCCCATCAAGATCAACTGCGTCATCATGCGCGGGTATAACGACGACGAGCTGGGCGATTTCGTCCGGCTGGGACGGGAGAACAATTACCAGGTCCGATTCATCGAATACATGCCGCTGGATGCGCAGGGCGAGTGGAGCATGAAGGCCGTGGTGCCCGGGGCGGAGATCCTGGCCCGCATCCACGCCGCCTTCCCCTTGGCGCCGGCTGGCAGCAACGGGGGCGAGCCCGCCACGGTCTATCGCTTTGCCGACGGCCGCGGGTCCATTGGGGTGATCGCGTCGGTCACAGAGTCGTTCTGCGATCACTGCAACCGGATCCGCATCACCGCCGACGGGCATCTCCGGACCTGCCTCTTCTCCCTCCACGAGCACGACCTCAAGGGGCTCTTGCGCTCCGGCGCGACCGACGAGGAGATCGCCGACTTCCTCGTCGCGGCCGTCTGGAAAAAGGAAGCCGGCCACAAAATCAACCAGCCGGACTTCGTCAAGCCGTCCCGACCCATGTCCGCCATCGGGGGCTGACCCCCGCGTCGCGCTTCACCATCTCCTCTCACCTGCGCCTCGCTCGGTTCCTGAAAAAACGTCTCGGGATCCTCTGTGCGTCCCCCTTGGCCAAAGGTCCAGCTCTCAGAATGTTCCGTCTGATGTTGATTGACAGGGCGACAGCATTGGTACGATACTTCCCAGGTCGGAGAAGCACCCACTGTTGCACAGGGTCGCATCGTCGATCGTCATGCGCTTGCGGGCAATGAGGCTGGACGGGGAAAGGAGGCAGAAATGCGACGGCTCTCGCGGATGGTGATGATGTGTGCGGCAGCCATCCTGGTCGTGGGTGGGCTGGGAGGCGAAGCGTGGGCCCAGCAGAAGAAGCTGGTCTACTGGACCCACTGGGAGCAGAACCCGGAGTTCAACCAGTGGTACGCGACCAAAGGGAAGGAGTTCGCCAAGAAGAGCGGCTACGAGGTCGAGGTGGTGACCATCCCCTACCAGGGCTACGAGGCCAAGTACCTGGCGGCGTTGATGGGCAAATCGGGGGCGCCGGATTTCTTCCTCGGGATCGCCCACCAGTGGTGTGGCCAGTACGATTACTGCGACAAGATGCCCGATGACTTGGCCAAGATCTGGGACGAGAACCTTCCCAAGTACATGGTCCCCATCGGGAAGTGGCAGGGCGTCCGCTACGGGATCCCCATCGAGCACGGCAATTTCCAGCAGATGTACATCAACGTGGACATGTTCAAGAAGGCGGGGCTGAATCCTGATAAGCCGCCGAAGACCTTTGACGAGTGGCTGGCCGCCATGAAGAAGTTGACGATTCTGGACGCCAAGGGGGAGCCGACCCAGGTCGGCTTCGCCGTCCGGCACAAGGGTGCCCCGGTGGGGATCACGGACAAGTTCCTGCCCTTCGCCCACGCCTGGGGCGCTCGGATGCTCTCCCCGAACCTGGACAAGGCCACGGGCTACGCCAACAGCCCGGAGATGGTGGCCGCCCTGACCTTCTTCGGCAACCTGGTCAACAAGGACAAGGTGGCCAGCCTCGCCCTCGGCGATCCCGAGGACGCGTTCACGAAGAAGCGCGCGGCCGTGATCTTCCGCGAGTCCTGGTTCTACGGCTGGGTCAAGAAGAATGCGCCTGATGTGACCTTCAAGGTCTATGCCCTGCCCTGCGAGAAGACCTGCCCCGGCGCCGGGGCTCTCTTCCCCTGGACAAACCTCGTGTACAAGAACAGCCCGAACAAGCGGGTGGTCTGGGACTTCATGCGGTTCATCAGCAACGCCAAGGACGACCTGGACCAGCACCAGCTCCAGGGCATCCTGCCGGTCTGGACGGCCAACCTGGAGTCGAGCTACGTGAAGAGTCGGCCGGACTACGCGTCCACTCGTGACATGCTCGCCCAGCCCGTGCCGCCCACCTACTTCCACCCGAAGTCCAACGAACTGGCCACGGCCTTCGGCGAGGCGGTGGTGGGCGTCCTCTACGGGAAGGGGCAGCCCAAGCCCCTCCTGGACGAGGCGGCCGCGAAGATGGATCGGATCCTCAAGGACTGAAGAACTGCAGAGGCGCAGAGGAGCCGAGGAACAGAGGCGCCCGCTGCGCTCGGGCGCAAAGGAGCAGGAGGCCGAAAGACGTACGAAGGTGCGACAGTACGAATGTACGGGAGCTGAAGAACTGCAGGAGTGCACAGGGGCCGGGGGCAGGGGTGAAAGAACCCGAACCTGAAGCCGGCAATCAACAAGGACGTGAGCAGGCAGCCGAGCGTTTCACGCGCTCGGCTGCCTGATTCTCAGGCCATCCGATAAGGACGAAATCCAGTGAAGCGGTGGGTTCGGCTGATCCTTCCGAGGAGCTATATCGATCGCCAGCGGCGGGCGGGGTTTTTCTTTATCCTGCCGGCAGTGGCGTTCTTCACTCTAGTGTACCTGGTGCCTCTGATCCAATCTGTCATCCTCTCCTTCCATCGCATCGTCCCCGGGGGCGCCAGCCGGTTCGTCGGCCTCAACCTGTACCAGAAGGTGCTGACCGATCCCGAGTTCTGGGGGAGCGTCCGGAACACGGTCAACCTGCTCATGATGTCCGTGCCCGCCACCGTGATCCTCGCGCTGGCGGTTGCGCTCGGGCTGCACCGGATGCTGAGCCTGCGCTGGCGGAGCGCTTGGGCCGCCATGTATTTCCTGCCCTTCTCCACCTCACTCGTGGCCGCCGCTCTCATCTGGCAGTGGATCTACGACCCGGTGTACGGGTTCCTGAACTACGGGCTCGCCTTCGTCGGCATCCCTCCCCAGAAATGGCTGCAGAGCTTGAACCTCGTGCGCCCGTCCATCTCCGTCGTCAACGTGTGGGTCCGGATGGGTTTCGACACCATGATATTCCTCGCCGCCCTGCAATCCATCCCCGAGGAATATTACGAGGCGGCGGACATCGACGGCGCCAGCGCGGCCCAACGACTGCGCCACATCACGCTCCCGTTGCTCAATCCGCAGATCCTCATGGTGTGCATTCTCGAACTCATTTTCAACTTCAAGATCTTCGACCAGGTCTACGCCACAACTCAGGGTGGGCCGGCGGGATCGAGCCAGACCGTCATCATGCTCCTCTACGACACGGCCTTTAAGTACTTCCGCCTGGGCGACGCCTCGGTTATGGCCGTGTTTGTGTTCGTGACCCTGCTGGTGGTGACCCTCCTGCAGTGGCGCATCTTCCGAAAGCCCGTCGAGTACTGAAGAACCGATGGGGGGAGACACGGAGACCCGGAGACAGGGAGCAAGGGCGTACGAGGGTACCACCGTACGAATGTACGGGAACGCGGAACGCGTTGTGAGGGCGTACGCTCGTACTCTCGTACAGTCGTACGCTCTTGTTTTCTGAATTGGTGTGAGCGATGAGATCCAGCACATCCAGCAGGAATTTGTCTCCGCGAGCCATTCATCTTCGCTGGGTGACGGCGCTGGTCATAGCCTGTGGGGCTTTGACGATTTTTTTCCCATTCTTCTGGATGGCCGTCACCTCGTTCAAGACCGCGCCAGAGATCCAGCGGGTGCCTCTTCAGATCCTGCCGGACAGTTGGGCCAACCTCAGCAACTACCGCGAGGTTTTTCACCGGTTTCCATTCGCACGCTACCTCCTCAACAGCGCAATAGTTGCCTCCATTGCGGCGGTAAGCAGCCTGGTGGTCTCCTCCCTGGCCGGTTACGGCTTCGCCAAGTTCAGTTTCCCCGGGCGGGACGTCTTCTTCTTTGCCATCATCGCCATTCTGATGGTGCCATTCCAGTCGGTGGTCGTGCCCCTCTACATGTGGGTGAACCGCCTGGGGCTCCTGGATACCTATCTTGGAATCGTTGCTCCCGACTTGGTCAGCGTATTCGGTGTCTTCCTCATGCGCCAGGCGATCGAGGTGATCCCCAACGACTACATCGATGCGGCGCGAATCGACGGCTGCAGCGAGTTGAAGATCTTCTTCAAGGTGATCCTGCCCTCGGTGAAGCCGGCGGTGGCCACCCTGCTGATCATCAAGTTCATGTGGAACTGGAACGAGTTCTTCTGGCCCTTGGTCGTGATCAACTCCGCCAGCATGAAGGTGGTCACCATGGGCCTGATGAGTTTCACCAACATGTACTTCATCGAGTACAACCTGCTCACCGCTGCCGCCGTGATCAGCATCCTGCCCATCCTGATCATCTTCCTCACACTGCAGAAATGGGTCGTCCAGGCGGTGGTGATGAGCGGGCTGAAGGGTTGAGACCGCGAAGCTGGAGGTGACATGGGACGAGAAACTAAGGTGAGGGTCCTGAACGAGCCCGGCATGGCGCGGGCGCGGGCCCTTATCAAGGCCGTGGGGTACGATAGCGAGGATCTGCGCCGGCCGCGGATCGGCGTCGCCAACACGTACAGCGAGACCAGCCCCGGCCACTCGCACCTCAGGGCCGTCGCCGAAGCGGTCAAGGCGGGAATCTGGCAGGCCGGCGGTACGCCGTGCGAATTCGGCGGATTCGGCATGTGCCCGGTGGACGTGGGCAGTGCTGGGATGCGCTACGACACCCCGACGCGAGACATCATCGCCGCCGAGGTGGAGACATGCGCGGAGCTTCATTCCTTCGACGGGCTGGCGCTGATCAGCAGCTGCGACAAGAACGTGCCGGGCCACCTCTTGGCGGCGGCGCGGCTGAATCTTCCTGCCATCCTGGTTCCGGGCGGCCCAATGCTGGCCGGGCGGTTCCAGGGCAAAGACACCATTATCACCGACCTGGACGCCGAGACCTGGGCCTGCGGCGTCGGGAAGCCGCATCTTGCTCCCGAGGCCATGGCCGAGCTGGAGGATGCCGTGTGCCCCACCGCCGGCTCGTGCGCCCTGCTTGGAACGGCGAACACCATGCAATGCCTCGCGGAGGCGGTGGGCCTGGCCCTTCCGGGCTCAGCGACGGCCCCCGCCGTGTCGGCCCAGCGTCTCTGGTTCGCCAAGCAGGCCGGCCGCCGAATCGTCGAGTTGGTCCAGGAGGACCTGCGTCCCAGCCAAATCATGACCCGTCCTGCCCTGGAGAACATGATTCGTGTCCTCCATGCTGTCGGCGGCTCGACCAATGGGGTGATCCACATCCTGGCCCTGGCCCAGGAGCTGGATCTCGGGGATGGTATCACCTTGGAGACGGTGGAGAAGCTCTCGACCGAAGTCCACTGCATCGTGAACGTCAAGCCCAGCGGGATCTATACGATGACGGATTTCGACGAGGCGGGAGGGGTGCCGGCCGTGATGAAGGTTCTGGAGGGCCGCCTGCACCTCGAGTGCCGGACCGTGACCGGGGCAACGGTGGAGGAGAACCTCCGCAAGGCGCGCGTGCGGCGTCCGGAGGTGATCCACAGCGTGGACCAGCCGGTGTTTCGCGGCGGCTTGGCCGTCCTGCGGGGGAGCTTGGCCACCTCGGCCGTGGTGCGTCCCACCGTCGTTCCCGAACAGATGATGAAGCACACGGGTCCCGCCCGCACCTTCGACTCGATGGAGGCATGCCTCAAGAGTTTGGAGGCGGGCCAGGTGAAGGCGGGGGAGGTCATCGTCCTGCGCTACGAGGGGCCGCGCGGCGGGCCGGGCCTCACCGAGGTGTTCAAGGTGCTCGGCTACATCAACGCCCTGGGACTGGACAAATCCTGCGCGCTGGTCACGGACGGAAAGATTTCCGGCTTTGCCAAGGGCCCTTTCATATGCCAGGTATCCCCCGAGGCAGCAATTGGCGGGCCCATCGCCCTGGTTCGGGACGGCGATCGGATCGAGGTCGACATCCCGGGACGCCGCCTCAACGTCCTGGTGCCGCCGGAGGAGATGGACGCTCGACGGCGCGCGTGGACACCGCCGCCACCTCGCGTCACGCGAGGGTTTCTCACCCTGTATGCGCGCTTGGCCGAACCCGCAGAGCGTGGAGCGGGGCTGCCAGTCCGGCTCACCCACACATAGCCAGGTTTCATACCCCGAGGAGGTCGGCTGAACCCGAGCACACCGCTCAGCATCTTGCAGGGCATCGGGATCCTCAGCCTCACCCAGTTCTTGCTGGGGCTGGCGGGAGTGCAGTACCTCGCCGATATGGGCGCGGACGTGATCAAGATCGAGCCACCCGGCGGGACGCTCTTCGAGCGGACTCGAGCCGGCTGTGCCCTCTTCCTCAACGGCGTTAGCGCGTTTTGCCTCTGCGCCCACCGCCGTCGGCACGCCGGCCGTGGACCAGCATGGCGCGACCCTGCTTGCGATGGGGGTGCCGGCCGCGCTTTTCGATCGCACCCGGGCGTCTGCCCAGGCTGACAAAGGCCGCCGATCGGAGGCGGAAATTCCTGCTGAAGGTCCCGCGGCCACAGGAGAAATCTCGCTGTGGGTGCTCGAGACAAGCCAATCCTCACCGCGGAGGAAGCGGCGCGGCTGATTCCCTCGGGCGCGACGGTCACGGTCAGCAGCTCGGCGGCTCAGCTCGTGCCCGACAAGGTCCTGGGTGGGATCGAGGCGCGCTTTCTCTCCGCGGGTGAGCCTCGCGATCTCACCGTGGTCTTCCCGGTGGCCGTAGGGGACTCGTTCGGAACAATCGGACTGGACCACCTGGCGTACCCTGGTCTGATCAAGCGCCTCATTGGCGGCTCCTACGTGAATGGACCAGCCTCTAAGCCACCGCCAAAGATCTATGCCATGATCCATGCCGACCAGGTGGAAGCCTACAATCTTCCCCTGGGCGTCCTCATGCATCTGCATCGCGACATCGCCGCCAAGAAGCCGGGAACGATCACGAAGATCGGCCTGGGGACTTTCGTAGACCCGCGCGACGAGGGCGGGCGTATGAACCGGGTCACGCCCCCGGACCTCGTGGAGGTGGTGCAGCTTCTCGGAGAGGAGTGGCTGTTGTATCGTACCTTCCCCATTGACGTGGCAATCATCCGGGCGACGACGGCCGATACGCACGGGAATCTCAGCCTTGAGCATGAGGGGGTCATCTTGGCGGTCCTGGCCCAGGGCATGGCCGCGCACAATTCCGGCGGCAGGGTGATCGCCCAGGTGAAGCGCGTGGTGGCGGCGGGGACCCTCTCGCCCCACATGGTCAAGGTTCCCGGGATCCTTGTGGATGCTCTGGTGGTGGATCCGGAGCAGCGGATGAACACCGGGATCACCTATGACCCGGCCATCAGCGGGGAGATCCCGAGGGCAAGTTTCCCCGTCGAACCTCTCCCGCTGGGACCCGAGAAGGTCATCGTGCGCCGGGCGCTGTGCCAGCTCCGGCGCGGCGACATCGTGAACCTGGGGTTCGGCATCTCCTCGCTGGTCCCGCAGGCTGCCTTCGAAGAGGGGGTGTTCGAGCATCTCAACTTCACTGTGGAGCAGGGGGCCGTCGGCGGCCTGCCGCTCACGGGGTTCGCCTTCGGGGCCTCCCACAACCCGGAAGCGATCATCGATTCTGCGGCGCAGTTCGACCTGATCGACGGCGGTGGCATCACAGTGGGGTGCCTTGCCTTCGCTGAGGTGGACGCGCAGGGAAACGTGAACGTCAGCCGCCTGAAGGCCCAGCCCCACGTTCTGGCAGGAGCCGGGGGCTTCATCAATATCGCGCAGGGGACACGGAAGATCCTGTATTGCGGGACGCTGCGCGCAGGCGGCCTGGACGTTCGCATCGAGGAGGGCAGGGTCCGGATCGTCCAGGATGGGCGCTTCCCCAAGTTCGTGGCGCGGGCTCAGCACGTCACGTTCAATGGGGCTCTGGCCGCCAAGAACGGGCAGGAGGTTTGGTACATCACGGAGCGGGGAGTCTTCCGCCTGACGACGGAGGGGCTGCTGCTCGTTGAAGTGGCTCCGGGAATTGACGTCGAGAGGGACATCGGCGCCCGGGTTGAATTCCCCCTCCGGCTGACCCCCGACGTGCGCCTGATGGATGCGCGCCTCTTTCGCGCGGAACGCATGGGCGTTGCGGCGGAGTGGCTCGGCCAGGCCGAGTGAGCCCGAAGGGACTCGGGGGGATTGAGCCCGGGGGTCGTGGAGGAGCCCGAGATGAATTTCGAGCTGACCGACGCACAGCGATTGATCCGAGATATGGTGCGGGAGTTCGCCGAGAAAGAGATCCGGCCGCGCGCCGCCGAGATCGACCGGACCGACGAATTTCCCTGGGACCTTTGGAAGCGAATGGCCGAGCTGGGCATCCTGGGGATGACCCTGCCCTCCGAGTACGGTGGCTCGGAGGCGGACGCGGTGAGCTGGGCCATCGCGCAGGAAGAGATGGCTCGGGCCTCGGTCGTCGTGGCCGATATCCAGCTCTTGGGAAAGCTCATGCAGGACGTGATCCTGAAGAACGGGACTGACCCTCAGAAAGAGAAGTATCTGCCCGCCATGGCCCGCGGGGAGAAAATCTGCGTGATCGCCCAGACCGAGCCGGGGGCCGGCTCCGACGTCGCGGGCATCCAGACGACCGCTCGGCTCGAGCGCGGCGGCTACGTCCTGAACGGGACGAAGCGGTTCATCACCTGCGCCATGCTCTGCGACCTGGCCGTGGTCGTGGCGACGGTGGATAAGAGCAAGGGCCGCCAGGGGATCACGCTGTTCCTGGTTGAGAAGGGGACGCCGGGGTTCTCCCCGGGTTCCAAGGAACAACTCATGGGCGTCCGCGGCATGGCCACGGGCGAGCTGGTCTTCGACAACTGCTGGGTGCCGCGCGAGTGCCTCCTCGGGGGAGAGGGCGAAGGCTTCAAGCGGGCCATGATGTCCCTGGATACCGGCCGGATCGGCATCGGCTGCCAGGCGCTGGGCCTGGCGCAGGCCGCCATGGAGGAGGCCATCCGGTACGCCAAGCAGCGCACCGCATTCGGGCAACCCCTATCAAACTTCCAGGGGCTTCAATTCATGCTGGCGGACATGTCGGCCGGGATCGAGGCGGCACGGCTTCGCCTACGCCACGCGGCCTTCCTGAAGGATCAAGGGCGGCCGATCATCCGGGAGGCAGCCGAGGCGAAACTCCTGGCGTCGGAGCTGGCCGTACGCACGACGAGAGATGCCCTTCAGATCCACGGTGCGTACGGGTACAGCCAGGACTTCCCCATCGAGCGCATGTACCGCGAGGCCAAGGTGTACCAGATTTGGGAGGGGACGAGCGAGATCCAGCGTGTGGTCATCGCTCGCCAGTTGCTGAAGGAATACGGGTTATAGGAGGTGAGATGAACTACACGGGCAAGGTAGCGCTGGTGACTGGTGGAGGCTCCGGGATCGGCCGGGCCACCTGCGAGATCTTTGAGGAGCGGCGGGGGGCTGTGCTGGTGGCCGACGTGAAGGAAGCGGCCGCCAAGGCGACCGTCGAGAGCATTGCGGGGAAAGGCGGTCGCGCCGAGGCGATCCGCTGCGACGTGACCCGCTGGGCTGATGTGCAGACGGCCGTGGAGACGGCCCGGCGAGTCTTCGGCCGGCTGGACGTGGTGATCAACTGCGCCGGCATCCTTCAGGGCAGCCGCCTGGAGGACACATCCGAAGAGGATTGGAACCAGGTCCTGCGGGTGAACCTCACTGGGGCCTTCCTGGTGACGAAGGCGGCCATGAAGGCGCTGCGGGAACAGGGCGGCGGCGCCATCGTCCACATCGCCTCGCGCATGGCCATCCGTGCGAAGGAAGAGCACGGAGCCTATGCCGCGTCCAAGGCCGGGATCCTCCAGCTCACTCAGATGGCGGCGCTGGAGGGCGCGCCGCACGGCATCCGCGTGAACTGCGTCTGCCCCGGGTTCATTGATACACCCATGACCCGCCTGTCGGGGCCCAAGGAGAGCGTCGACGCCCAGTTCGCCGGGTGGGCCAAGGTGTGCCCCCTGGGCCGCGCCGGACGTCCGGACGAGGTTGCCCGGACCATCCTTTTCCTGGCCTCCGACGAGGCCTCGTTCATCACGGGCATGGCCCTGCCGGTTGATGGCGGGCGGACGATTCTCTGAGACGGATGGGCCAAGGCCTGCCCGCCCTCAAGAGTCCCGGAGAATCTTGACACGTACTGGGTATACGGCTAAACTGCCCTAACTTTTTCACTGGTGAGGGGAATGGCTCGTACTCGCGCCCGGAAGAACGGCACGCAGTTCTATGAACTCCACTGCATCTCCTGCGGCAAGCAGGTCAAGGAAGCCGAAAGCAGCACCCGCTGCCCGGCCTGCCACCGCCCGCTGAACGTCGTATACGACTACGACTACATCCGCTCCCGCCTGAACCGCTACTCCCTGCGGACATCACCGGTCAAGGCCCTGAAGTACCTCGACTTCTACCCCCTCCTCGACTTGGACCTCGTCGTCTCGATGAACGAGGGCGGGACGCCCCTGTACCGCTGCACCCGGCTGGCGGACCGGATCGGCCTCCGCCACCTGTATATCAAGAACGAAGGTGCGAATCCGACGGGAGTGTTCAAGGACCGGGGCAGCCTAGTGGAGCTGACCAAGGCCAAGGAGCAGGGGGCCAAGGCCGTCTGCGTCGCCTCGACGGGAAACATGGCCGCCTCCGTGGCCGCCTACGCCTCCGTGGCAGGTCTGCCCTGCTACGTCGTCGTCCCCGAAGGTACCGCCATCGGCAAGATGGCCCAGGCGCTCTCCTACGGCGCACGGGTTATCCAGGTCCGGGGAACGTACACCGATGCGGCGCGCCTCGCGGAGGAGACGAGCGAGCGTCACGGGTTCTACCTGGCTGGGGACTACGCCTTCCGGGTGGAGGGGCAGAAGTCGCAGGCCTTCGAGATCATCGAACAACTGGACTGGCAGGCGCCGGGTGCCGTGATCGTCCCCATGGGAGTTGGAACCAACATGGCGGCCCTGTGGAAGGGCTTCAAGGAATTCTACGAATTGGGCTTCATCGAGCGCCTGCCCCGGATGATCGGGGTGCAGCCGGACGGCTGCTCCCCCATCGTGGCCGCTTTCCAGCACGGAGCCGACCAGGTGACGCCCGTAGAGAAGCCGGACACCGTCTGTACCGCCGTGGCGGCGGGCGATCCGGTGGACGGCCTGAAAGCCCTGGCCGCCCTGCGGGAGTCGGGAGGATGCGGCGTCATTTTGAGCGATGCCGAGATCCTCGAGGCGCAGCAGCAGTTGGCGCACCTGGAGAGCATCTTCGTGGAGCCGGCTGGGGCCATTCCCATCGCGACGCTGCCCACGCTGTTGATGACAGGGCGGATCCGTCCGGATGAGGTCATCGTCTGTCTCGCCACGGGCAACGGGCTGAAGGATCCCAGGGCCGCCCTGCGCGTCCTGCCTTCGCCGGCGACCATCGAACCCACCATTGGCGAGGTGGACAAGTTCCTCAAGCTCCGGCTATACGAGATCCGTGCGGCCGGGGCCAAGGACGGCGCGCGCTGCCTCTTCGGCCAGGTCCCGTCCCAGCAGAAGGTGGTGGAGACCGTCCGGCAAGAGCTGGGGGTGAAGCTGACGGCGGATTACGCCCATCGGGTGGCGACCCTGGTCGCCGACTTCGTCCGGAAGGGAAAAGCGATCACCAAGGCCGACCTCCAGTACATCGTGGAGAACGTCCTCAAGGCGCGCAAGGAACAGCGGCCCATCCTGCAGGTCGAGGATTTCCAGGTCACGACCTCGATGAAGGGAAAGTCGGAGGCCAAGGTCTGGATCCGCTTCGACGGCGAGCAGGTCTCGTCCGCCGCCGAAGGGGTCGGGCCGGTGGATGCGGTGGTGAATGCGCTGAAGAGCGCCGCCGAGAGCCGGGGAAAGCTCTTCTTCGACCTCGTGGACTTCCAGGTCGAGATCAACGCGCCCGGCACGGACGCCTCGGTCGAGACGACGATCATCATGAAGGACACCAAGAACAATCGGGTGGTGGCCACCGGCACCTCGCCGGACATCATCGTAGCCTCTGTCAACGCCTTCGTGGACGGGTACAACGTCCTCTGGTCGCGGCAGAAGGAGTGAGGGCGCAGGCAGAGCCGAGCGCCGAGCGCCAAGGGCCAAGAGCCGAGGGCGGGAGCCGGGATGGAGAGGCCTTCCCGGCTTTCGTGTCTTTACGGCGGAAAGCCAGGAAGCGGCGGGCCGCGGCCGGATGGTACTGTTCGAGGTCCCGGCGGAGGGGGCAGCGTTCACAGCGTGGAACAGGCCGGCAGAAATCCTTGCCGACGGCCACGATGAGCGCATGATACTCGTTGTACAGGGCAGCGTCCGGGGGAAGGCGGCTCATGAAAAGCGCCTGCACCGCGTCGTAGGTGGCGTCCGGCCGGATAAGGCCGTGCCGTTCGAGGATTCGGCGGGTGTACGCGTCCACGACGAAGGCCGGCACCTGTCCTGCGTACAGGAGAATGCTGTCGGCCGTCTCCGGACCGATTCCGGGCACCGCCAAAAGTTGCTCCCGCAGACGTGAGGGGCGCACCCGGAACATCCGCCAGAGGTCCAGCCGGTACCGGGCCCGGAGGAAGCGGACGAACCGTTTGACGCGCGAGGCTTTTGTTCTGTAATATCCAGAGGCCCTGATGAGCCGGGCCAACCGGGGGGTGGGGAGGGTCGCCAGCGCCCGGGGAGTCAAGACGCGCGCCTGCCGGAGGTTGGCGACGGCGCGGGCCACGTTGGTCCAGGCCGTGTTCTGGGTCAGGATGGCCTCGACGATCACCTCGAAGCGCGTTCGGCCGGGCCACCAGCCCTGAGGACCCAGGACGGTGAGCATGGCCCGGTACATGGCGCGCAGTCGGGCGGAGTGATCGCGCAGGATCGTTTGACGAGATATACGAGGGGGAGTGCGGACCGGCATCGGCTCAGGACTCTCGCGCGGGACGGCGAGAAAGTCAAGGCGGAAACGGGCGGGGCTGCCGGGAACAGCATGCCGAAAATCCTCGCGGTGGATTGGGGGCGGGCGACTCTGGGCCTGGCGGTGAGCGATGAGCTTGGAATCACCGCCCAGGGCCTGACCAGCCTTCCCCGGGTCAACGAAAACAGAGACGTCGAGTCGATAGGCGCCTACGTTCTCGACCTGGGGGTCGAGGAGATCGTAGTGGGCCTCCCTAAGAATATGAATGGAACTCTCGGGCCTTCGGCCGAGGCCGCTCAGGAGTTCGCGCGGCTCCTGCACGATCGCCTGGAGATCCCGGTCCACCTGTGGGACGAACGGTTGACCAGCCTGGCGGCCGAGCGGACCTTGGTGAGCGCGGGGATGCGCCGGCGCGCGCGCCGCGCCGTGCTGGATCAGGTGGCGGCGACGATGATCCTCCAGGGCTTTCTGGATCGTCGGCGTGCCATGGCGGATCGAGGAGATTCCTAGCGGATGGTGACAAGCCTCATGAGCCGCCTCCGAGGGTTGGGCGCCGTCTTCCTCGCCCTGGCGTTGACGGCCGTCGGGGTGCGCACCTACCTCCAGTCCGATGTGGCCGGCCTCTCCGGCACGGTTACCGGTCCCCCGACCGTCGTATACATCAAGCCGAAGACCGGCGTCCAGGAGATCGCCCAGACGTTGCGAGACGCCGGCGTCATCCAGAGCGGCTGGACCTTCCTGGCGCTGGCCTACATGCAGGGGTCCCTCACGCGCCTCCAGGCTGGCGAGTACGAGTTCAGCCACGGGGTCTCCATTCTCGAGATCCTGCGGAAGCTGGAGGCGGGTCGCGTCGTCACCCACCTGGTCACGATCCCGGAAGGATTCACGGCCCAGGACATCGCTCGACTGCTGGCGGGCGAGCGGCTGGCGGATGCGGACCGGTTCATCGCGCTGGTGAAGGACGCCAAGTTCGCGGAGGGCGTCGGCGTGCCCGCCCCCACCCTGGAGGGATATCTGTTTCCCGACACCTATCGGCTCACCCGGGGCATGGGGGAGGAAGAGATCCTGCGCATCATGGTGGCCCGCTTCCGCCAGACGGCGCCGAAAGACATCGATGAGCAGGCCCAGCGCCTGGGCCTGGACGCGCACTCGGTGGTCACCCTGGCCTCGCTCATCGAGAAGGAAGCCAAGCTGAACAGCGAGCGGCCGGTGGTGGCGGGGGTGTTCTACAACCGGCTCCGGCGCAACATGCCCCTCCAGTCGGATCCGACCGCGGTCTACGGCGCCGCGGGTCCCCGGCACAAAATCACGCGGCGGGACCTGCACCGCCGGAGCCCGTACAACACCTACCTCAAGGCGGGGCTTCCTCCGGGGCCGATCGCCAATCCAGGGCTGGCATCGCTCAAGGCGGCGTTGAATCCGGCGCGGACGAGCTTCCTGTACTTCGTGGCCAAGAACGACGGGTCGCATTTCTTCTCACGGACGCTGGAATCGCACGCGCAGGCGGTCCGCAAGTACCAGACGCGGGGCGAGGGGTCGGGTAACACCGGGTCCTGAGGGCGCGGATCTATTCCTGAGAATGACGACCCCAGGTGGCGCATCGGCGATGCATTGCACCCCATGAGGAACTGGAGGACTGAATGAGGCCGTGGACGAGGCTGGCCCTGCTTGGCCTGCTGGCGGGAGCCCTGGCGGCCTGCGCCGGGCCCCAGGGCGATCTCGCCCGGCAGCAGTCCGCTCGGTCGCACTATGATATCGGGCTCGGCGCGCTGGCGGAAAACAACCTCAAGAAGGCGATCGGCGAATTGCAGACCGCGGCGAACGAGGACCCGCGGAACCCGCGAATCCACTATGCGCTGGGCAACGCCTACCTCCGCAACAGGCAGTTCGACGAAGCCATCGCCTCCCTCAGGCAGGCGGTCGAGATGAATCCTCGTCTGTCCGATGCGTACAACGACCTCGGCGCAGCCTACGTCCAGAAGCAGCAGTGGGACCTCGCCATCGATGCCTACCGAAAGGCCCTGGCCAACCCGCAGTATCTGAATCCCGAACAGGCGTACCTGAGCCTGGGAAATATCTATTACGTCCGGGGACAGCACAACCGCGCGGCGGAAGAGTTCCGGAAATTGCTGGACCTGTTCCCGCGATCGGCCGATGCGCATTTCTTCCTGGGTCGCACCCTCTCGGCCCTGGGGAACCTTGCCGAGGCGCGAGAGCAACTCGAGCAGGCCATTAAGCTAGAGAGTGGCATCCCGATCTACCACCTCGAGCTGGGGGTCGCCCTCCTGCGATTGGGCCAGCGGGACGCCGCGCGCCAGAGCCTCCAACGTGCCGTGGATCTCAACCCGGTGGGCCCCGAGGCCCAGCAGGCCCGCCAGTATCTGCGACAGTTGAACTAAGCCCGATCCGAAGAAGCTTTGAACCGCGGGTACCAACGGCACGGCGGTGGATGCGCCAAGAACGCCAGGGGAGATGGGCCGCAGGGAGGCGCCGGATGGGCGACGCTCATGCCCCACAAGGGGCCGTCGGGTTTTTCGGTTTCGAAGGCAGAACCTGGAAATCTTGGCGGACTTGGCGCGCTTGGCGGTTGAGAGTTTCGGTCTGCGGCTAGCCCCCACACTGTGCGGGAGGCGACATGACGATCTTCACGGAAGTCATCGAGTGGTTCGACCCGGATGGCCGGCAGATCGTGCATCGGATTCCGCAGGAGGGCTCGGCCGACATCAAGATGGGCGCCCAGCTCGTCGTCCGGGAGAGCCAGGCGGCCGTCTTCTTCCGCGACGGCAAGGACCTGGATGTGTTCGGAGCGGGGCGGTGGAGCGCTCCGGGGGCCGGAGCAGGATGTGATTTTCTGGTGCAGCGCCTGCCAAGCGCGGCACGAGGTGTTGGGGGAGGGGTTCGTGAAGCGGCAGGGCTTCATTGCCAAGGCCGCGCTCCCCTCGCCCCCTCTATATCTCCCCTGTAGGCCTTCTACGTCCAGTACGCCACCTCGTGGGAGGATTCGGAGCGAGAGGTGCTGGCCCGCCAGGTGCCTGCAGTCGAGTGGGTGTACGTCACCGCGTTCGAGCTGCACACTGCCTCCTACTTCGGTGATCCCGGCCAGATCGTCACCGAGAAGCGGATGCGCCTCGAGGCCGGACCTTCCGCCTCGCTGTGTGCGTGCACCCGCAGCCTGGAAGAGGTCAAGGCGTATGTCGAGCCGCACATCCTGGCGATCATCGATCGGCGGGTGGACGTGACCGGCCTGGAGTTGAGTTGCGCCATCGGAGAGGCGATCCTCTGGGGCGTGCCGTTCCTCGACGAGGGAGATGTCTTGCGCGACGGCATCCTGGGGCTGAAGATTCCGGGCGCCGCTCTCGATGAGCTGGGCGCCATTCGCGCCCTCGTCTGGACGAAGCGATGACCGACGGCCGGGCGGATCTCGTGGGCCTCCTTCGCGAAGAGGTGGAGGCTTTATTGCGCGAGCTGAGCGAGCCGCGCTATCGCGGGCGCCAGGTATTCCAGTGGGTCCAAGCCCGCCGCGCCCTGGACACGGACGCCATGACCAGCCTGCCGCGAGCCCTCCGGGCAATCCTGGCGGGCCGCGTGCGGATCAGTCGGCTTGAGGCCGTTCGCGTCCAGCGCGCGCAGGACGGCACCCGGAAATATCTCTTCCGGCTGAGCGACGGCGAAGAGATCGAGAGCGTCCTCATCCCCGACGACGGCCGCCTGACCGCCTGCATGTCGACCCAGGTGGGGTGTCCCCTGGCCTGCCGGTTCTGCCTGACGGGCCTCATGGGCCTTCGCCGGAATCTGCGCGCGGGCGAGATTGTGGGGCAGATCCTGGCGCTGCAGGACGGGCTGGAACAAGGCGAGCGGATCTCCAACATCGTCCTGATGGGGATGGGGGAGCCGCTCCTCAACTTTCCCCAGGTGGAACGGGCCCTCAGAATCCTCTCCGACAAGTTCGGCGCCAACTTCTCGTCGCGCCGGATCACGCTGTCCACGGCGGGGCACGTGCCTGGCATCCGGAAGCTGGCGGCGTCAGACCTGGGCGTCAACTTGGCGGTGTCCCTCAGCGCCACGACGGACAAGGTGCGCGACCGGATCATGCCCATCAACCGGCGCTGGCCGATCGCCGAATTGCTTAAGGTGTGCCGCGGGTATTCGTTGCCGAACCGGCGGCGGCTGACGTTCGAGTACGTCATGTTGGACGGCGTGAACGATTCCGGCGATGACGCGAGACGCCTAGTGGGCCTCTTGGGCGGGATCCGCTGCAAGATCAACCTCATTCCGTTCAACACCGCCCCCGAATTGCTCGATCGCCCTTCGCCACAGGAACGGGTGGAGGCGTTCCAGCGCATCCTCCACGACGCGGGGCTGACGGCCACCATCCGAGAGAGCCGCGGCTGGGAGATCTCTGCGGCATGCGGCATGCTTCGCGGGGAGAAAGACCGATAGGGACAGCGACAGAGACAGGGAGTAATTCGATTTCGCTGTCGGATTGGAAGCGCCGGGTTGGAAGTAACCAGTTTCCAACGGCGAGGAGATGGCCAGCGACGGCGTGAACGGGGTCAGCGAGGGGCGATGGGCACACCCCACCGCGGACGCGTGCGGGGGGAAGCGCCCGGAGGACCGTCGAGAGCCCTCTCGCGGTCGAGAGCGGGCCGCCGATGCGGGGTAGGCAAGGGGTTGCCGATAGTGTGCTGCTCCTCGCAGGCGCAGGCGGGCTGTGTGAACCAGCGTAGCGCAGCTCGCCCGATTCCCCAAGCAGAACCCTTGACTCAGGCCCCGCCGCGATGCCGGGACCGCGGGAGCCGCGTCCAGCCGGGCACCTGCAGGAGACCCGCTGGAGGGCCCCCGAGGTTGGTCGCTAACTCCGCTAAGCCATACTCAGGACTGGATCCGAAGCGGACGGTCGGGGGCTCGTCTCGCTGCCTCTCTCTGAGGGGGAGCCTCGGAGGTCTCTCCCTGGTCATGGATACCGTTGGCATGGTGGAACGTGACCACGCCGGAGGCGTTGCGCCCAGCCCCGCCACGGACTCCGCCCTGCTGCGGTCACGTCCCCCGCCGGGGCGTCGCCTCCCCCCGGCTTCGGGGCGGGGCCACCAGTGGATCAGGGCCCGCGGCACGGCGCATCGGAGGCACGCCCCCGCCCGAGAAGCCCCGCGACAGCGCTCGGCCCGGACCCGACGGGCGGCTGGGAGACCTCACCCCGACCAGCCCGCCGGGACGTCGGGACGGGTGATTATGCTCCCTACATCGCCTCCCACCCGACCATTTTCGGGGGCGATTTTCCGGTCAATTCGTGCATCTGGTGCTCAGGGATCGCCCACGGTACCCATTCCGCTCCGCAGTCCCGGCCACGGCAGCGCCGGGAGCGGGGAGCCACGGCCCGAGCTCTCGTGGGGCACGCCGGCTGTTCGGTCAACGAATCTAAGGATTTAGCGCAGTGGCCAGGCCCATGGCACCCGCACTCGACGGCTCGGGCGAAGCCCTCGTGGACCGCTTAGACCCGGACCGCGCGGGGAGCACACCCCCCTGCACACCCCCCTGCACACCCCCTAGCACAGGGGGATGCACAATGAATAACCGTATCAGAAATATGGTGACAGCCTTCCCCGAAGGGGTGTAGGCTCCCTCCTGATGGCCACCCACCCTGTCCAGGTCGCCCTCCCGATCGTCCTGACCGCCGCCGAGCGCGCCACCCTGGAGCGCTGGGCTCGGGGGCGTCGGGTCCCGCGCCGGCTCGTCCGGCGGGCCCGCATCGTCCTCCGGGCCGCCGCCAGGCTCTCCAATGCCGCCATCGCCCGGGCCTTGCGGACCGACCGGGAATGCGTCGGCCGCTGGCGGGCCCGGTTTGCCGCCGAGCGGCTGCCGGGCCTCCAGCACGAGGCCGCCCGGTCCGGGCGCCCCCCGGGGATCCCCGACGCGGTCCTCCCGGTTTTCCCTTTCCCCACCCAGAGGGGACCCGGACCTCGCTGTCGATTCCCGAGAAACTCCTTGACACTCCAGGGCAGCCTTCGTAAGATGCCTTCGCGGGGTGGAGCAGTCCGGTAGCTCGTTGGGCTCATAACCCAAAGGTCGCTGGTTCAAATCCAGCCCCCGCAACCATCGCCAGTAAACGGGTTAGGTGAATCAGCCTAACCCGTTTTTTGTTGATCTGAGGCCCGGAGGAGGAAAGGGGGAGCTCGGCCTAGTCTCTGATT
>Ga0181533_1000575_pt1 | contig 49822 bp, 53 predicted proteins | sample PEATcosm2014_Bin_45_FD_119772 | JGI IMG/M metagenome (GOLD analysis project Ga0181533, IMG submission 119772) | Peatland microbial communities from MTU Mesocosm Facility, Houghton, MI, USA - PEATcosm2014_Bin11_60_metaG | ecosystem: Environmental > Terrestrial > Soil > Wetlands > Peat | place... | reverse complement strand
TGGTGGAGCAACAGTCCGGAACTTCACAACCTCAAGCCGCTTCGTGGTGCCGGTCTTCTTGTCGTTAACTGTCATCCATACCTGTGGGAACGTGAAGGACTTGTACTGATCGAGCCTCTTGAATCGGGGATAGCCGACCTTGACCTTCTTACCGGCTTTCTTGTCCTTCACATCATGGAAAAACTTCTGGAATGCCTTGTCCACCCGTTGCAAACAGTCCTGAGCCACTTGACTATGCACCATACGGAGTGCCGGGTCTTGTTTCTTCTTGGCAGGAAGAGCGTTTTGCTGGTCCGTGTACGTCAGTCCCTTGCCGGTCATGCGATAGGCATCTTTACGCTCGGCGATAGATGTGTTGCCTAAGTGGCATAACGAGCCGAACCAATTCTCCATTCGGTACTCCTGCAGGTCTGTCGGGTCGGCCAGATACTTATGAGCCTTCTGTATAAGATTCCCGGTGTTGGACTTAGGCTTCTTTTGAGGTCTCAATATAGCTCCCTGCTACAATACTCAGGACGTAATACGCCCTGAGTATTTATAAAGATCTGGCGCCGTTTGTCAAGCGCCCAAACTGAAAAAATCCTAAAAGATGCAATCCATCCCCCACCTTGCAGACAAGCCATGCCGGAAGGGGACTTCTTGCACTAAAGATGTTAAACTTTGAGTATGGTTATTGCCTCAAAGGTGGCATATGAGAAACAATAAAAACATAATCTTAACAAGCGCAGTGAAACCCTCTGCGCGCGCCTTCATAAAAACAAAAAATCACAGGATTGAGTCTATATTAGGCATAGAACTCTTTTCCTCTTTAGGTCCTGATGAATTGCAGATCGTTACCGAAAAGATGACTGTGAAGGACTTTAAAAGGGGTGAAATCATCCTATGCGAAGAAGACACTAATGAGGTGATGTACATTCTGCTGGACGGTGAAGTCAAGGTAATCCAGACAGCGGAGGATGGAAGAGAAATGATCCTGGCCATGCACAAGAGCGGGCATTTTTTTGGGGAACTCTCGTTGATCGACGGCAGGACATCTCCTGCTTCGGTAGTTGCAACGAGGCATTCTGTAATAGCCATCATTTCAAAGAATAACTTCTTCGCTCTGATATACAGCCAGCCCAAAGTTCTCAATAAGCTCCTTCTCATACTATGTTCGCGATTCCGCGATTCATTAGGAACGATCCAGATGCTGAACTTTAATAATGCGCTGCAGCGCATTAAAATGCTATTCATTATGTTGTACGAAAAACATGGGAAAGAAGAAAACGGGCTGAAAGTATTGAACATAAAACTCACTCATCAGGGATTAGCAGAGATGTCCGGCATGAGCAGGGAGACAGTTACTCGAGTTATCGACAGATGGCAGAAAGATGGAGATCTTACTATCCTTAACAATAAATTGATCGCGCTGAACCCAGCTTTTTTTACGAATATAAAGGACATCAGAGTGCTTAATATCGAAAATAACTACGGAGCTGTTACAATGAAACGGCCCGACAAATCCAGTGCCGCTGACCGTGTGCCCGGGCAATGCAGACGGAGAGAAGATAGTCCAGCGCGTATTATTTAGTTGCACGGTTGTAGTCACTCTGCTATCAAGGATAGCAGAGCATAGGGGGTCGAGGATTCCCTTTAAAACTATGCTCGACAGCTAGGCTGTCTGAGGAGGAACTTATGCATATTGTCGTGGAGATCGATCGAACGGCAGCAATCAAAGCATCCAATCCAAAATTCGGATTCGTAGAACTCAAAGTAGACCTTGAACAATTAAGCCCGGAACAGCGGGAAGAACTGACGTACTGTCCGGTCTATGGAAAAAAAGAAGGGGCATTTATTAATACGAATGCCTTTTTCATGCCGACGAATAGAGAAGATTACACGATGCCAGATGATGTCTATGCGCAAATGCCCATTATCGGGCCTATCCCTGACCAAAAAGCTATCGCAACCCTGCTTGATATCAGAAAAGGCATGCGGGATGAAATGGGGAAAAAACTTGCTGACGGCAAGAAACTTATGGAGAAGTACAAAGCGGATGCCATTGAAGCTTTCTTGAAAAATGAAGACCCGCCGGATAAGCCCGAAGCTCACGAGGGATATTGTTCAGGTTCCTGCTATTGTCGTTTTTTGCAGTCACAAGAGTGGAGAAATTCTCCCCAAGAGAGTGAAGACGTCGACAAATATTATCATGGACGACCCAGAGGTTACTATAGAAACGACCCTGCGGAGGGACATTCGCAGCATAATATAACACCTTATTTAATTGGACATGCGCGTTACGTCATATCCGATAAATACAAAGACTTAAAGGTAAGTTACGATGAAGTTGACCTGGATATCAGTTTGGACATTTCCTTGAAAGATCCACGCGTAAAGAAACGCATATTGGAATTGGAGCGCGAGGCTGTGAAGCTGACAAACGAAAGTAAAACCCGCGCAGAAGAAGAACTCCAAAAACGTGTTGCCGAAAAGGATTTAATGAAGGCTGAAGAGGGGGAATGGATAGCACAACACGGGTCGGATCACTTAAAGCGTGTTTTCCGAGAGGGATATCCATATCAAGGTCAATATATTGAAGAGAGAGCTCGAACGCTTCTGTATGGGTCGGGTGTTGTTGTCGTAGACTCCCATGGTAACGCCAAATACGGAGATCGCGTTGCGCCCAGTGAAAGGGCATTGGATTACTGCGAATGGCTTAAGGAAAATGGACACAATGCTAGAGCTGTATGGGCTCAAAATATAGGTTCTTCCATCATCAACCAGGAGGCAATTATGGTCAAAGCCTTCCTTGGCAAACACAATGTCTTCATTGCCCATTTCGATATCCCCAGCAAGGAGGACAGAGATCATGAAGCCAGGGAGGTGCAAATACTGAGAAACGCAAGGGATCGCAGATTAAAAAAAGGAACATCCGAATAAAGCACGAGTGCTGTTTTAAAATATCGAAAGGAGAGAGGGCGGACCGCTTGTTCCATCCCTCCAGCCCTCCCTCCTTCATCCGCAAAATTAAATCGGCGTAGCAACAGCCAATACCGCCTAATTCCTATGGCCTGTTTCGTAGTCCCCTCTCATAACACGCCACCAGCAATTACTGCATAGCCAGATCAGTAAAAAAAACATTTTTAACCGCATTGTTCCCCAGAACCTGGTTTGCCGCCAAGGTAATCTCATCTTTGAGTTGCAACTTGCCTTCCGGCGATATTAAGTCACTGTATGCCTTGCTCGACAGGATGCTGATGACAGCATCTTTTATTTGTGCCGTCTTTGTCTTGGCAACATCTGGAGTAGCGCTGGCAAGTTCCAGTTGCATGGAAACCTTAAGGTATTTGCTCGGGTCACGGTCAGTAAGGTTTACTATAAGAGTGTCGAGGGGGAACATCACGCTTGGGCTTTTTTCAGCCGGCGAGGATCCCTTCGCTGATTCCTTCGTTGTATTTCCTCCTGCCGATTTGGCAAAATACGTGAAACCCCCTACCGCACATAACAGAATAAGAATCGCAACAGCTACCCCCCAAACAAGCTTCCCCCCTTTTTTCTTTTTACCCATAACCCTCCATCATGGTTGATATTTTCGAAATCTAACCAGCTGCTTTACGAGAACGTTTGACTGACCTATCTTCCCTGATATTACGGCCTCTTTCCCAAGTGTGCCCAATCCCTATCGATCCATGTCGATAATTATTTGTAAGATACTGCCTCGACAATGCCTGCCGAAAACGCATCCATTACGTTCGTATCGCTCAAATTCTTTTCTTCTTCCGGGTTTTTAATCACGCCTACTTCGATTAGCAAGGCTGGCACCGGCGATTTTTTCAAAACTACTAAATTGTCATAATAATAGATGCCCAGGGACGAATCAAATTCCTTGCGTTCGCCGGTAACGTCTTCAGTGTGGTGCAAAGAAGGAGTAAAGCCGGCTTGCCGCAGACTATGGGCAATTATAGACGCAATGGCTATCGAGTGCTCCGGATTCGCGTTTTTTCTCGAAACAAATACGGAGTAGCCAGCCGCGTGCCGGCTGCATAGCTGGTCCTTGCCGGATGAGTCTGTGTATTGCTGTAAAAACTGAGGCTGCACAGAATCGTGATGAAGAGAAATCAATAGAGAGCTGCCTTTTGCCGAGGCTGCCCTCTGGATCAGGGTAGGGGACTCTTCCCCTTTACGAGTCAGTCTCACAATATGCCCGGCCTTCCGGAGCGCTGAGGCAAGGCGAGCCGCCAATGCGTCATTAAAAAATACCTCACCAACACCGCTACATGATATGGCGCCGGGCTTCGAGTAGCTGTGGCCAGGATCCAATGTTATTGTCATAGCGTCGCAAATAGGAAGTAACAGGCAGAGAAGAAGCGCCGACGCCAAGAGTAATGCAGAAAAAAACGTATAGAACAGAAGCATCGTCCTTACCGATAAAGATTGCAATAGGCATGTATAATATCGAGTGTATCTCATAGGAAAGCTATCCTCCTTTCGCAAATCAGTTCTCTTTGCCTAAATAATATATACCGCTCGATTTCGGACCTGTCCTTTTTCGAAATATTAAGATAATCTACGGCCACGCTGTAACACCTGCTTTCATTGATTCGCGTGACCCTGTTAACACGAACGCTCAATTTGATGGGATCAAAAAGACCGCAATTATCCTTAAGGTGTACCGTGATTGACAAAAGGGACTGCTTTGCATAGAAGACATTGGAGAAAAAATGCAACCCGCCTGCACTGATATCCATCGTATGATGCTCAGCTGGTTTAAAAGCACACTCGCTTACATCTCCTTCTGACATTGCGCATTCTCCAGGAGTTGCACGCTGATGGACCTCGACTTTTAAACGCTCGGACAGCCTGAAAAACTCACGTCTGTTCTTGAGTTTCCCAGGCTTTTGTGGAATCTCATCATATTCGACAGTCTTTTTCGGCATAGGCAATCCTTTAGTTTTCCCAGTAAAGCATGGCTATTTTTGAAACTGTGTTACAGGCATCCTCAAATCACTCAGTAAGCAAAATACGGTCCTGTACCCAGGCTGGAAGATGAGCCATCAAACCCAATAAAAATATTGCTACCAAAATAAAATGGGAGACCCCAATCAAACGTGACCATATCGCCGCCGATATCGGAGAAAACATTATTGGCGAGAGAAGCGGTAATAGTATCGATATTGCCTATTAAGAATGGGACCGAGCCGGCGGGAGAACCTGACGCCCCCTCAATAGTAGCGGAAAGGTTTTCTAAAGATGCTGGACAGAACCAGCCCGAAGCGTCTTGGCAGTCCGGGAGAAGGGATCTCAAGTTCGCAGCAGGGAAAAACAGCCCGTTCGACCCAGTATCAATAAAACTGCCCCCGGCTGAAGTCGCGTCGGAATAAGATACATTGTCGAAAGTAGTGATGAAATCGCCATAACTGTCCAGATGGTACGTGGTTACACCGGAAGGAGTATTGTTGAACATGGTGCCGATACCGAGGACAACAATACCAGCCAGCGAAGGCTGCCCGCCGGGTACCACGTACGGAAGTTCCACAATCAACCCATTGTTGTCAGTAGGCAAACTGGTCACAGGGTTGGATACCTGGAGAGAGAGTCCGGCAGCAGCTCCTTCACAGTTTGTCCCGGTGCACGCATAGTACTGACCGTTGCCGTTATCCATTGCACAGTCCAGGCCGCAGTCCTGGGGAAAAGGTCCGACCCCGAGTATCCCGTTAAACCCTGCGGCAAGCGGCGTTTGGTCAGGATTTGAGCATACACTGGCAGCAGCGTCAATAGAAGGAAACGTATAATCTATTACCTGAATGGGGATATTTACGGCGGGCTCGTTCCCAAGAATAACGCTCGCCATCTTGACCGGGCCCCAGTCCGAGGAGCCGTCTGCAAACTGCACACATTCGGCAAGAGAGCCGGTGCCTATGCGTACAGCAGAAGGGACAACATTGCCTAATGCCTGCTTGAAAATTCTGAGTCCGTAGCTCCCGGTATCCAGCAATATACTATTAATCGTCTGGCAGGTTGAGGTCCCCGGGGTGCAGACTGTGACACTGACACACGGATCGTTTATATACCCTTGACTGATGGTTGGATCACAAAGAGCACCATTGACGGTTACTGGGAGCACGTTGTTAGCCAGGAAGGCCCTTGCGATGAATGCAGCCATCTGGTCCCTGGACACAATCTCGCCGGGGCTATATGTGCCGGTTGACGTGGTAATCCCGTTATCTCTCAAGTTCTGGACATATGTGAAGTAGGTATCTGTGGGAGGTACGTCGGTAAAGTAGGGGGTCGTCGTGTAGGTGAAATCCGATGTCGATTGCCCCGCCTTGACCTGCCGTGCCCTGACGAGGAAAGCAGCCATCTCGTTTCTTGTCACCGGGCTGGACGGAAGGTATGTGCTGACCATTGTTGTAATACCCATATCTCTCAGCTTTTGGATGTATTTGAAGAAATTGTTAGTTGCCGGCACGTCACTAAACCATGGTGTTTGTGTGTAAGTGAAGGTTTCCCCATACAGGGCCCTTATGATGAACGCCGCCATCTGGTCCCGTGTGACATTCTCGGAAGGACAATAGTCTCCGTCCCCACAGCCGGTGGTCACTCCTGCATTATAAATGGATCCAATGTAGGGGGATGCCCAATAGCTGGCAGGCACATCCGAGAAAGGGGCTGCCGCTGTCTGAGCAGAAGCCGGCGGCACCGGACATAAGATAAAGATTGAGAAAGCTAGTGTTAAGGTCACTGAGCGTAGCATGCCGTTATATCTCCTATTATTTGAGGTCATCGATATTTACTCCTGATGGGACCATAGACGTGACATACGCTCTGCCGTGCTGGTCCCTCATATGTCCCCATTTTTCTACAACAATCTGCGGCGTGCTCAACTTAAAAGCTCTCCTGCTGCCTGGTTTGCGAACGACATGGCTCAAGGCATCTTTGTATTCGGTGTCGTATACGCCCAGAATCTGAGTTAAATCAGGGTGTACACGCCCGTTCCAGGCAATTGCGAACACCACTCCGGCAGGAGAAGCATATTCACGGATGACAGATGAAGCAGATTTGGTCTCCCGAACGGTGTACCTGCCATAGGCTGTTGCGGGATACTGCCTTACAGACAGCTCCTGTTTGTCAGCCCCAGGCAAAGCTGCAGACTCGCCAAGGGCGGCCTCGGACTGCCGACCTGCCACAAAACAAGTTACTAAAACTACAAGGGTAAAGGGTAGTATGTATTTTCCAATTCGCATGCCGCCTCCTGAAATATGAGAGAAATGACTTCTATATATAATATTACCCGCAGGATACGTACGCTGACGGTTTCTGAGGAATTATTTTGGTATTTGGCCCTTCATCTCATCCCCCTCATAAAAAGCGTGATTTATCAGCGCAATTGCAAACTGTTTTGCAGCGCTTCCGAAAGTTGTCCAGGTATTCGTTAGGAAGGTGGTCCTTAGCAGCGGGGCGCAGTATCCGCTCTGGTCTTATCGGGTTGCCAAAAAACTAATCCTATTGCCAGTTCTTTGCCTCTCGCGGAAAGCTGATAATAGAACATATCACTCCAGCCTTTTGCCGGCAACCTTCTTTTCTTGCCCTCGATAAGACCCCTTTGTAGAAGCGAATTAAAAGTTTGTTGCATCAATCGTGGTGTTCTATCGACTTGAGGTGTCCGTCGGCTAATCGTCTGCTTCGCAATATCAGACGAACCTAACGGGTCAGCCAAATCTCTCATCACCGAGACCATATGTTTTTTCCCCTCTTCACTGCTCCATGAAGCGGACCACCTTGGGCGTCCTGAAGGAAAACTCAAAATGTGAACTGCAGGGTAGAAAAGCAACCATGCGATAACATCGCGTTGCCATGAAGATAATTTTATCGGCATGCTGGTACGACAGTCACTCATAAATCTAACGGTTCCTCCTCAATCTCGCTAGCCGATACGGCATCGGACTGCCATAAATCACCATTTACCACGAGATATCCAAACTTCATCTCACAGGAGCGCCAAATCACCAGGTCTACAGTTGCTATACGATCTCCGCTTTCAATTGACAGCTTTCTGCATAGTTCTGCTGGGGTAGTTTTATATCTCGCCGCAATTCTGACAAGGTGCCTATCGGGCTTCGCTACGTCCATGCCGATATTTTTGGCGAAGTGCCAGCGAATAATCTTCCCCTTCGTGTAGGGCAGGGAGACAATAAAATCCATCGTCTTTTGAGGGTCGCCTTTTACCTTGGAAAACTCCGCAAAAAGCTCGTCCCTCCGGTCCCAGGCATCCTGAATCGCCCGGCATTTCCCGGTATGCCGGAATATAGCAGGGACGGGCGGATAAATGCGCTTGCCGTTATGAAGAGCATCGAATACTCTGGCCTCTATCTGCCTTGCAACTGTGTATTTCATGCCTGAGCAGAGACATATCCAGATATACTGGCTTACGAGATCGGCGGCGTTGTCGGGCGGCCGGATGTTTTCACTCCACTTTATTTCATCAGCATATCCTGCCCTTATCACGTCAGCTTTGATTGACTGATATATTTCAAGTTCCATTTTTATTCGCCGCTGTGTCTTTTATCTGCAAACCGCACACTATTCCTTTTTAACTTAATCGCCCTTCCAGTAACATGCCGAGCACGAAAGCGTGTCCCATTTTCTTGCTCGGGTTGTTTTTAACCTGATCCCAATTCATATTCAAGGCACGATGATTGTAGCCGTCGAAATCCCAGAGCCACAATTCCTCTTCTGTCTCATACATTTCCTTCAGCTTTGCAAAAGCATTGGTAGTTTTTACAGCTGCTGCGTAAAGGGGGATGTATATCCTTGCCCGAGCTTCTATATACCCCAACTTCTCTCCTTCCCATAAAGAATATAAAGGGATAGTGCCTTTCCCGGCAGGATATCGATGCGCATAGTTATCGTTCCAGCCACTTTTGGCCCATTTCCAGTAATTACGGTTTGGGTTGCCTCCCGCATCGACCATCTCGATTCCGCCCACTTTCGCGTAAACCTTGCTAAACTGCCATGCGTTTTCCATGTTTTTGGAGGTGTATCCCTCAAATAAGTTGCAAGAGCCTATAAGGAATGGGGACAAGCCGCTGCTCCAACCCATCCTACTTGTCGTGTTGACTATTGTCTTCCCTATTTTATTATCGCCTCGCGGACAATCACGCGGTCCGCAGATATAAACTTTACTCATTCAACTGCCTCCTGGGTAGCGACTCGAACACCTAACATCCATCTACGTAGCATATCTCCGGCAATCCATGCAATTATAAGTCTCAAAATGCTGAACCTCGCTACACACGTTGGTTAACATTGCCCCTGTTTACAAATTGCGGTTGTACCACTTCGGCCAGGTGATCTTTTATAACCTTGTCCGGCACATCAGCAAACTCAAACGAACACCAACACATGAAAAATAACCAGTGAAAAGATCTGTTATACCTCCAGTCGAGGGATGGCTTCCATCGCCAAGAACTCGCCTTCCATAGCAACCGACATTTTAGTTCAATGCCTATTTTTATCCTCTTCATTTTCACCAGTTTGCTGCCGTACATCCAGTGTTTCGGGTTTATGATGCTGTGTTTGAGTTTGTCATAGTCCTCAACCACATATTTCTCCCATGAAGGACCGTGAGAATAGGCAGTCAAGGCCTTGTTCATTATCGCATACACGGCGTCTCCTTATTAATTACTTTCCTCGGGATCGTTTAAAAAGTCTGTCGACATTGTTCCTCAAACAGCTACCAATTCTGGTTGCTCGTCTCTTGCTGGTATTCGGATGCCTTTTTTATTTAGATATTTCTCTATCAGCATCTTAATACGTGTCTGATCGCTCTGAACCGTCTGCGGTCCCATGCCCGGGTCGTTGATTCCACGAGCTTGACTCGATTTCAATCCGAGGATATTAACAAGCAAAGGGTCTGAGCCTGAGTTAGATACTAGGAAGATCTGCGTGACGGGTGGATTTTTCTGCCCCTCTCTATCCAGTCGGCCGGCGAGCTGATCGTGAATGCCGGGGCTGAAATCAAGCTCACCCACCACATTGATTGATGACCGGTACTGAAGGTCATCAAGCCCTTCGCCTGAGCGGTTCGAGATTATCATTAAAGGGGTATCCCCGTTAATAAACCGCTGCTTGGATTTCTCTTTTTGAGTACCGCTTTCAGTGCCTGTATACCATGCCGGCTGATACTCTATAAAATGCTTTGCCCATATGTCGTACACGTCTCTATGCCAACCGCTAAGCACGATCGGCTCTCCCGACTCCAAGAGAACCTTTACGTATTCGGCCACATAGGAGGCCTTAGAAACTCCCGTGAAATGTCTTACCCTTAAATCGAGCTCGCGTGCGGCCTTTCCTCGTTCTATGAAACTGCCAGTGCTCGCCCTTATGGCGAGCTGTACCGCAATTTTCTCTGCGTCTTTAACAGCATCTTCGTCAAAGTCGACTGTCTCAATGATTTTATTCACTGGACCCAAGTATTGACCGACGTCCACTTTCCTCCGCCTCAGGAAGAGATACCGCTCTCGCAAATAAGTGCCTAATGCCTCAGGATCGCGGACTACACGCCCGTCAGTTGTCCATTCTCTTATAAATTCATCTTTTGACCCGAGGCAGCCAGGCTTAAGAATGTCCATTATATGGAAGACTTCGTCAGCGTAGTTATATACAACCGTGGCTGTGAGACCCAATGCCAACTCGGTTTGTTGAACTAAAGTGGCGGCTGCACATCCCTTATAAGATGCGTTGCCACGTCTCAGCTCTTGCACCTCGTCAAACGCGCAAGCCCGTACCCCTATGCTTCTAAAAACATCGGTCCATGCCGCGAGACAGGTATATTTAATTATGTAAACGTCCGCTGCGGGAAGGGAATAAGGAGTGCGTCCGTGAATGACATGAGTTGTCAAATTGCTGAATTCAGATATCTTAGTTTCCCACTGCTTCCAAAGATGCGTTTTTACTACTACCACAGCCGGCAGAAAACCGGTATCTACAAATGTCCCTATGCCCGCGTAAGTCTTGCCGAGCCCGATGTCATCCCCGAGCAAAAGAGACCTGGATCTTCGCACTAGCTCTATGGCTTGGGCCTGGTAATGACGAAGCTGCTGCCCTTCTCGTAACGAGTAGGTATGCGGAATAAAATCAGGCTTTAATATCCTCTCCATCTCCGACTGCAGTGCAAAGAAGGACTCTTGCTTGCCGATCATGATTGCAAGGTCTTCTTCTGAAATATCGAGAGGATATCTTTGCATGAACCACTGCAAATCCGCACATTGCTCGGATGTGTTCTCAAAATGATAAGGCGGGGGGAGATGCGTTGGAACCCTTCTGAATACGCTTTTTAAACGCATTATGACATGCGGTTCAGCCTCAGGGATGATCCATCGGTTGTCGCTTAGATATATCTTGCCGTATGTCTTTTTTATAGCCATGCCCTCCCCAGGTTAATCAAATATGCCGGTTTCCCCATGATACTCTCAGGCAATCCCATCGACCTATTCGTCAGCAGGATAAACTGAGTAACCGCCTGAAAGGCACAGTACTTTTCACACTGCCGAAAAATATTCCGGGCGCTCCCCTTTGTTTTTACTTCTACCCCAATGCCATCTACCATAAAATCGATGCAGGCTGCTTTTGATAAATGGTACTCCCGCTCAAAAGGGATACATTTCGCCAACAATAAGCCTTCAATCTCCCCCTGGAGCCTTTTCTCGTCGGCTAACTGGAAACGGCAACTGGACAAGAGCAGATAAAGACTGTTTATATCTATTGTCTCGCAAGAAGAGTTCAAATTTTTCATTATTCCCTCTGTAAGCTCTATCAAGATATACGACTATTAACCATACTCGACCTGTACCTGCGAACGATCTCAGCAACCTTTTCTCTCCCGATTTCGATGGCGCCATGCTCCAGCGCCTCTTGCCTCTTCGATTGAGACAAGTCGTAATGAGGGACGCTCACTGGCTGGAACCAGCCGCGGTTAAGACCTATCTGGTCGGCCATTGTATGCAATTCTTCGACAGTGTCGGCAAGCATGTGACACATAATGAAAGACCGGAACTTGTTTTGTGCCTTATCGACATACACCATGTAGTTAGTCCCTCAACCTTTTACCTCTCGTGATTCTTCCCAAGATAATGTTTCTGAATGCCGCTTCTGTTTGTCTTAGCAAAGGACAAGACACCGTTCATCTGCTAAGTCGCCTGTTAATAGTTTTGCCCCATTGATTAGCTGTTCTCGGACATCCTGCAATGTGTGATTATAGTCCAGCCCATCTTTATGCCGCTGCAAATACCCCTCGGGCATAGTAACTTCTGTATTTATACTCAACATAACTCCCGCTAAAGCGCCAGCCAAATCAGCGCCGGTTTGTCCGCCAGAGTATACCTTGACGATAGGAGAGAATTTGTGTACTTCCGATAAAACATTGTAGACCAACTTGTCCAGTTTAGACTGGGTCCACCCATGTTTTATAAAGGTGCAGATATCATTGCCAACAACATTTACCGTTTTATATCTGAGATTCCTGGTCTGAATCTCCTCAACACAGCACAACATGCTGTCCAGCGTTGACATCATGAGATCAATCTCAAGGTATTTAGCTCCAGCCGCTAACTTGTTTAATGCCACGCCATCGGAAGCGGAATCGACGACAAAGGCTATCGTGAGGTCTGCACAGGTGGCATTGTACCAGGTCCTGGGAGCATACTGCCGCAACTTATGTTCTCTTATGTTTAACATCTTTTACCCCCTTCTAGCTGTTGTATCTGTTTCGAGTGTCCCCATATAAACAAAATTACTCGTATGTGCCATGCCCATTAATAGCGATTTAGCTCCGCGATTAGGGTTGTCCATCCTAAACTTTCTTGATATCAGTTTCGCGTATCTGGTGATGAACTACGCCATGCAGGGTGAGAATACATTCTTCCGGAGCTTTGAGATCGTCGTCCTTTCTTGTCGAATCTAACCCCGACAGGACATTCCATATAGTAGAAGACATGCCGGAACCCACCACGACACGCTCTACCCTAAGTCCGCCTTTCCCCCTGAGAATGGACTCCAATGCGGTGACATCGCTATCAGAGAACTCCACTTGGGATATATCCTCCCTTGTGTCAGCAGCGCAATGCGGCCAAACCTGCAGGCAGTTGCCCGCATCGCTACACTTCGCGCCGAAATGTTTGCTGCCAAGGTGAGAACAATATACAGGTTCTTTTAACTGCTCGATAAGCATCAATCCGTTCATTAGCCCTCCAGTGTTATACGCGATTTTATTAATGAAATATCCTATGCTCCACGATAGAGAGTTTAGGGAGTGCCAGCAACCTCGTAGCCTTTATCGTTGCACGTTTCCTCCCAGGTATTAGGGTTGCACTCGACTGGAATCTGATCAGGCGTTACTGAAGGCGTTTTTTGAGCAAAGCCCTTTCCGGTATCGGATTTATCGCCGTTATGATCGTTATAACTGAACGATTTCGCTAATATGCTCGGATATTTGTTCTTTTCTTTCATGAACGAGAGCATTTCGCAAGCCGAGTATTGGCCGCTTTGCATTAATGATAGGAACGACTTAGCGGTTGTGGGGGATATCTGCTGCAAAGCTGTAATCTGTGCCACGTAATTATTAACGCATTTTTTTTCTTCTGTTGGGGACAGACCTTGAGCGTCGTCATGATTATACTCCCCATCCTTTATTAAGGAGACTATTTCACAAGTCTCATAATTGCCGCCCCCCATTAAAGAGAGAAAAGCATTCGCGATCGCAGGAGAAAAAAGCTGCAGTTCCGTTATCTGACTTACGTACTCATTTACGCAGGATGATTCATCATTATCTCCCGGTTCGACCTGGTGAGTATCTGTCCGTCCATCACTCACTGGCTCAGCAGCATCTTTTGTCGCTGTCAAAATAATGGCAATCTCGCTACCAACAGAGTCTTTCGCTGGGGCCCCGAATATCCCTGCAGTTATGCTGTCCCTTTTGATTGTAAATCCGGTCAGAAGCAAGTTCTGTCCCCATTTGATACCCATCGATGCCTGCATATTTGTAGACGCAGTGTCAGGCGCAGTCGCCGGCTGGGATCCTCCAGTACTGTGCATAGACACAACCTCGGTCAAATCAACAAAAACATCGCCCGCTAACGAGTCCGGCTTAATATCCGGGAGTATCTTTATCTTGAGCCCGGACGGGACGTATTCCTCAATCGTAGTTTGGACAGGCGCTTTGCCGGGCTTAGTTTCGGTCTGCTGAGAAAAGTATGGAACATTCTCCACCACGTTAGCATATATAGGCTGCCCTTCGATTACAGGGAATTCCCACGCCTTCTCAATCAGCACTTTACCATAGTTGGCTAAAATATTTAGCAAGGCAGAGCCAGAGTTTGCAGCCTCAGTGTTGTCATGTTCGAAACTGAAGACGTTGGGAGACAAAGAGTTGCCATCCATCGCTTTCATGGTGAAGGTCTTTGATGTGAGGTTTTTTGTTACCTCGCCCCAATCTATTCCGGTAGGGTGATTGCTCGCAAGATCGACCCTGACCACCTCAACCTTGATTGTGACACTTCCCTCCCTCGCTGCCTTGGCTCTTCCTGTTTCGAGAACCTGTTGAGTTCCGGGCTGAAACTTGGTTGATGCTTCTGCAACAGCAATCTCTGACCCTGACGACTGAATGTGAATTGGCATGCAAGCATCAGATCCGGCGGCATAGTCTGATGGGTTCGCTGGGCAAAAATCGCTGCTTGCAGCAAGAGCCGCTCCAAAAGGCAAACAGAGTAAAATGACGGCTACAAACGTAAGTCCAAATGCGATAGACCTTTTTGTGACGGTCCTATTTTTTTTCATAAAGCCTCCATGCGAGTCTTTCAAGGATATGGGAACCCAAAGTCCCCTAACCGACCCTATAAATAATAATACTCACTGACTGCGGTTCCCATGAGATTAATTGCGCCGGATATCCAAAAATGAGCTAAACGCCTACATCCCTCTCAAAATGTTTGTTTATCAAGTGGATAAGCTCTTCATATAGAGAGGGAGAGAGATATTCCGGTCGTAAACAGGTGATTTTTGTATGCCTGAACTCCAGTTCATACTAATTCCTTAACTTTCCATCTTCGAGGTTGGATAAGGTCATGAAACAAAATTGGACAAAACTTATTCCCTGTTTCATCAATAACATGCCCTATAGCGCCACTGCAGCTTGCACACAAGCCCAAAACTTCATTGACATAAGGCGAATAGGTTTGCGCGATTCTGTGCTCCGGTACAATGCCGGGGAGAAAACTATCCTTTAGCCATATCAGCTTGCCATTTTGTGCAACAAGAACCATGTAGTGGAAGCCCTGCCTGGCAATTTCTTCGGCCCATTCTCGGTTTGGCCAATGATAATTGCTGCTCCCTTTATATTTAGCCCAATCCGCCGGCAATAAGTTCAAACCTTGACGCCTCAAACTATGCAATTTTCACCTTGCAAACAATACATTCCGGAGCCACGGGGTTTGTGTTATTCGCGTGCGGACATCCATCCATATCAGTAGTCACGGATGTTTTTTTGGCGCAATAGAAGCTCTCATTGTACTTGACGACGGCCCGGACAACAGATGGGCGCATCGGACGGGCAGGTGATTTTCTCCTCGGAGGGCTATCTAATTCTGCTCTCTTTGCCTCGTCACAAGAATGCAAAGAAGTCGGCGAAGAATTAACTCTGCTGTCAACAGCCCTACTAACAAAATGGCCATATGCTTTTGCTGTCGCTATCCTGCCTTTAGGGGTCCTCTCTATGTACCCTTCTTGCAGTAAGTATGGCTCATATTCATCTTCAATCGTTTGCCGGTCTTCGCTCATAGCTGCCGCAACAGCGTCGATTCCAACTGGACCGCCGCGGAACTTTTCAATGATCGTGAGGACAAACATCCTATCGTTTTCGTTTAGCCCGAACTCATCAATCTCCATAGCTGACAGGGCTTCGGCTACGCATACAGTATCGATCGCTACTCCATGATCTGAATGTAAGAAATCCCTTACACGTTTAAGGAGATGTATTGCCGTGCGTGGCGTTCCTCGAGAGCAGCGGGCTATGGAAAAAGCAGCGTCTTCCTTAATGGCCCAACCTGAAACGCCTGCGGCCCTTGTAACAATCTTCGCCAACTCATCAGGGGAGTAGAAGTCAAGCCTGCAGTTTATTCCAAATCTGGACCGTAACGGGCCTGTGAGCATGCCCGACCTTGTGGTCGCTCCAACGAGTGTAAACTTCGGGATGGGCAGTTTAAGCATCTTGGTATCTTCTCCACTCCCAACAATAACGTCGAGGCAGAAGTCTTCCATGGCAGGGTAGAGAGCCTCCTCCACCAATCTGGGCAGCCGGTGAATTTCATCAATAAAGAGAACGTCATTCTCGTCCATACAGGCGAGTAATGCCGCCAGGTCTTTTTGCTTCTCCAGGGTAGGCCCGGCAGTCATTTTGAAACCCACCTCGAGCTCTCTGGCTATAAGTGAAGCCAGAGTAGTTTTACCTAAACCTGGAGGGCCCGAGAACAAAGCGTGGTCAAGCGTTTCACCTCGGCGCTTGGCGGCTCCGATGAATGTCCCAAGGTTACTCCTTACTTTTGACTGGCCGATAAACTCCGAAAGTGAACCTGGCCTCAATCCTGAAGGCGATCCTTTCTCGCTATTCGCGGCTCCTAACTTCGTATTTATGCCCTTCATCGACATTATTGTCCCCCTTTGCGGATACTATCCGTTCAAAATCGTGCCAATCTGCGATCATAGCGATCACCTGCTCATCAGGCGTTCTATATTCTCTTTTACTAAAATCCTTGAGCACCTGCAGTAAATGAGGATACGTGGAGAAATCTACCTTAATGACCATCTTGTCATTGTCAACCACCTGGGGCTGCTTATGGCGTTTGGATTTTTTCTTGGTTTTTCTATGCTTGCCATTTAAAGCACATTTCACGGCAGGAGACGGAGCCACTGGTTGGTGAGAGGGATGCCCGTTCTTGTTGGCCAAATGTTTTATGGCATCGGTAATAATCACCGGCAGGCTCTTCCCGGGCGATAAACAAACTGCCTCAACAGCCTTTGTTGCCAATCCCTTTTTATGTGACATATTTACCAGAGCGGATATCGCCTCAGCAAGAACCTGTTCAGAGTATACCGGACATACACCTCGACTACTCTTCTTTGTCTTCCGTATCGGCTTGTTTATGTCTCGCTGACAACGCGTGCAGAGACCATTCTTGACAGCCCACTTCCTGCGCCCTTTTTTAAGGCAATGGTGACAACACCGTTTGTCTGGTATTTGCACCCCATCCGACATTCTTTCATCCTCCTTGCCAGCAAGACTAAGGTTCGCCGCTGTTATACCCTCTCTCATCAGACCCCATAATAAATAATACTCAGCAGATTCAGATTTACGGCAATCGTAACTTTATAATCGTTTGTAAAGATTTGGGGATGTTTGTCAAGGGAGTTTTATTAATTTTGCAGAATAGCCTTTTTTAGCAGTTCGGGCATCACTTTATGATTTGCAAGCCAGTTTGGGCGTTATGCGGGTTGCAGGGTTAAAGGATTCCCTGGCGTTTCCAATGACTTATTCTATAAAGTTATTTCTTGCGAAAACAGTGATGGAGCGTCGGTATCTCCTCCTTTCGATACGAGTCGATGCGAGTATCTTCGATTCGCTGCGAATCGTATCGACAAAGCACATTAACTGTATTGCCAATATTGTCCGAAACAGGAAAAACCTGTAAATACAATGGAATCCTGCTTGGAACAGCAGACAAGTTAGATAGACAACTGTCCGTTGCTCATATTTGTACTCGAAGCCTGTTCCCAATATACATTTTTTCGCTTTTGGATTGTTTTCCGCAAAAAAAATAGCAAAAAGTAAAACTAGGGACAAATGCATACTTATCTCACCTCAGCATTGAAAGCTCCGTTGGAAGCACTGGACTACAACTTGACGTATCGTAAGGTTTTTGTTACTATTAAGCAATATTTTACACAGACACAAAAGGAAATGTATTTGGCATGGAAAAACAACAAGGACGTTCTATAATGATTACCGAAAGCGGCGTAGATAACTTAAGTCGGCACCTATTGTCAAAAGTCGAGAGTTTGGTTCTGTGGCATTTAGTTAAAACCATGCCTATCGATGGCGCTGTTATATCTAAAGCAGACATGGAAAGGGAACTGAAAACGTCTCGCGTTCAACTGACGAATGTAATGAAGAAATTCTGCGAAACGGGATTCTTGATCAGAGGCCCTCGCATGGGACTTTCATACCATTACAAGATTAATCCTCTTTATATTACATTTGCTTCGCGAGGTGAAGATTAGATTAATGAATCAGATGAGCGCATATGAATATAGGCAGAAAATATTCAACCTCAGCAGGGAAGGTCAAATCTCTGCCGCGTATGAAGTCGCTAGAGAGGGGTTGACGCTTTACCCGGCGAATCCTTTTCTCCTAAGTGACGAAATTTATCTGATATTTAGAATAGGCAGGGTTAAAGAAGCTAGGCAGAAAGCCGAGGAGCAGTTCCAGATATTGAAGGGTAACGCATGGTTCCTGCGTACTTACCTTTCTATCCTCCATAAGGACGAAGCATGCGACGATATCCTACGATTAGCAGACTCTGGAGTGCTGACACAAGACTTCCAGGTAAAAGCTAAACCAGATTATTTTATAGCCGTCGCCAAGATTATCGCGGGCGCGGGGTTTAAAGATAAGGCGATCGAAATATTGAGAAATGCGCCCCAGTCGGAAGAGACGGACAAGGAAATTGAACGATTATTAAGTCATAAAGGGAAGGGTGCCCCTAAAAGAAATCCTTATGAAGAAAAATATAAAGGCAAACGATCGTCCGATGTGGTCAGGGAACTTGAAATGACCAGGCTGCTACCGGAATATAAGGGCGATTTCGACCTTCATCACCACCTTGCTGACAGATACAAGAAAACAAAACAACCCGAGAAGGCGTCCGAGATATACAAATATTTACTCACAATCAGGGATGATGATTTCACTCGAAACAGGCTGGGGCACGTATATAAGGATATGGGCTTGTTCGACGAGGCTCTTGTCTGCTTCAAAGAAGGACTGATGAAGGACCCGCTCAAAACGCATCTCCATACAGCGCTTATCGATATTTTCGTGGAGAAGAAAGACCCGGATGGTTGCGAGCGGTTCATTCATGATATCCTTGCAGTGCATCCCAAAGCCGGGCGATTATACGGCGTAATCAGGAAGGTGAAGACGCTATGCTCCGAATAAGAGACATTGCCAAAATTGAAGAGATAGATCCAGTCATCAACTTGGAAGACGCTGATTTGTGCCCCGACAAGATTATCAATACGTTCAGGTTCTCAGAAGAGATTAACCAGATACTTGATGACATCTTACGACAGATGGATTCCGGTAAGGGGCGGGCCTACTTCCTCAAGGGTGGGCGGGGTAGCGGTAAATCCCATTTCGAAACCTACTTAGAATTAATATTTACAAGGAACCTTCCCTCGCTGGACAAATACCCAAAGGCAAAAAGCCTCAACATGAAAATTATAAGGGTGTCTCTCCTGAGGTTCCCGGCAGTAAAATCATTTGAGTCTATCCTCCAGACTGTCTTGAAAGATGAAGAAGTGATCAAGGACAGGGATATTTTCTATGGGAAACATTTCTCAACGCCGACTACCCTTGTCATTGATGAACTCTCCGATTTCCTTTCAAGCAAAAGCAAGAACGTATTTTACGAAGATGTCAGGACTCTGAATTATCTGGCAGAGTTCGCAAGGAACAAGCCTTTTTGGATTGTAGCGGCGCTTCAGCAAAGTGTAGAAGAAACGGGGCAGGTTGACCCTGAGCTGTTGGCCAGGTTAAAAGACAGGTTCGGACATCACAAGCTTACAGTAGCGCATATCGAGGACCTTATCGATCAGAGGGTTGTTATTAAGAACAATAAGGCAGACGAAGTCATAAAAACTTTGTTTGCTTCTTTCAGGAAAAATTATCCGAATACCCAGGTAACAGCCGAGGAATTCAGGAAGACCTATCCTCTGCATCCTGCGACTGTGCAATTCCTTCACGGCTTGGAAGCAATCTATTCAGCTTCAAGGGGCATTTTGCAGTTCGCGTCTGCCGAGGTCCATAAGATAAAGGATAAAAAAGCCGATGATCTAGATACCCTTATAACGGCGGATGTTATTTTTGATCATTTCTCCGATCGTATCCGTGAACTGCCGGACTTTGCAAAATTGGTTGTAGTTTATGACTATTACAAGACACATATAAGAGAGATCCTCGCAACTCCCGATCTGCAATCTGCCGGGCTTGCCGCCATAAAAGTCCTTATCCTGATAGCAATATCACCGATTGAGAAGTATAAAAAAGATGCAAAGGGCATTGCTGAGATGCTTGGCAAGCAGATGAGTACGATATCCCCTCTGGTCAATTACCAGATGATAGAGGAACTCGTTCTGGATCCGCTCGTAAACCATCAAATGTTCATTAAGAAGGACGGGTTTGATTACTTTATAGATCCAAAAATTGACGAGGGGAGTAGAACAAGGGCCAAAATTAAGGCCCAGAGAGAGGCCCTCTCAGATCGGGCGTTACTGATGAATCGCATTTACAGCATAGTCAACTTGCCGCAGTTGCCTTTACAGGCAATCGGAGACGGCAAGTTCATAACCTTCACCTGGCAAAATAGTACAAGGCAGTGTTCCGTGTATAAGTTCATCGGTGAGGCGTTCAGGAAAACGGATATGGACAGGGCTCTCGCCGGACTGAACACCAATTTCGATGTGCGGCTTATTTTGTTTTCGCCTTTCCTCGAGGATAAGACGTTTTATCAACTTATAAGAGACGCATATCCCCCGGAAAACTTGCCTCTGGTCGTTTTCTGGCTGGCGAGAGTCCCGACTGATTCCGAGTTGGCTTTTATCGAATCCTACGTTTCCAAGAGGCTCCTGCGCGATGAAATCCCGACACTTGATAGCGATTTAAGGAAAGATGAGTCAGAGTTTTACAATACCGTTACAAAATTATACTACGAGGGCAATATTATTACGGCGTCCGGCAGCAGTTTTACTGTAAATGCCAGCGGTCTCAGCTTTGACAAGCTCATGTCTCCTCTCTTTGATGAATCCCTTGCCCAAATACACCCGCGGCACCATGAAACAGCCCCAAAAGGGGAGGCCGCGTACGTCTCTACTCAGCAGCTAAACTCACTCTATAGTCACTTTATAAAACCGGGAAAAATTAGCCTTGATGATGCTGAGAAGAAGGGGATCAATACTTATATAACGGGACTTCTAAAGCCCATGGGCCTTGCCATGCGCAAGGGCGCGACTTTCCATTTAGGAGTAGAAGAAAACAATGAACTTGTGTCTTTCGTCCTTAACTCTATCCGCCTGGACGACAGTATGCATAATTTAACTGCCACGTTGAAAAATGGAGACTGGGGGTTGTCCGACATACAGGTTAAGCTCCTGGTTGCCTCGCTTATCTGCCTGGGGCAGCTTATAGGCTATCGCGACACTGAACCTGTAGAGCTGACGAGCTTTGAGGCTCTGGCCCAGAGGGAAATTAACAGGCTTAAGTCTGGCAAGGGAATATCGCCAGAGCTTATCAGTTATATAGAATACGGACGGTTCATTTGGGGTGAAGTCGGAGAAATGCCTACTCCGTTGACCTTGAGGACAATGTGGGAGAGCGCAAAAGAGTATGTCAGGAAAACTGATAAACTCTTAGGTAGCATGGTCACTTTCGAGAAGCAATATGGCAGGTCGCCTGTGTTTAAGAAAGTAAATTTTGATACGGTCTTAATTAAGCGAATGGCCATGTTTAATGACGCTATAACCCTCACAATGCCGGCTACGGCAGGGATTGAAAAATTTCTTATTTACTTTAAGAACAATAACGACGCGGAAGCAGATTATTCTTACCTGGTAAAGCTCCACAAACTATTTGATGAACAGTTCGATACGCTTTCGCGTTGCTATGCTTATCTGTCTGACCCTTCGCTGAGGCAGATCGAACACCACCCCTCACTAAAAGAAAAAAAGGAAATGCTGCTTATCCATGCAGACGAATTCTTTATGTCTATGGATAATTTCGACGCGTTGAAACCCGAGTGGGAAAGTTTTTGCATCGAATTCTCAAATACCTATGCCCAGGAGCATGATGATTACTATGGGAGAGATACCTTTAATCTCAAAAAGGACATTGGTGAATCAAGTGAGGCAAAAACACTTAAAAAAATATCGATAACCGTGAAAGCGGCCACGTTCGATTGCGAATGGTTTCAACTGCAGCCTGAATTTGAGAAGCTGCCTGATAAATGTTGGACTGATGCAAAAAGTGACCTGTTCGAGCATCCCCAGTGCCGGTGCGGTTATAAAATGGGTGCTGAACCACCTGTAATAGCCACTGATTTAAAAGAACGCTGCGCCGCGGGCATTTCAAATTTCGTCAGATTCCTGCATTCAAACCGGGAACGACTGGAGTCGTATATTTTAAGCGTCAAGAACCCTGTCACCCAGAAAACCCTCTCAAGGCTGATGGCGCTCAATATCGGGAAGGTATTGGCTTCCGTGGCGATACCTCTCCTTACTGATGAAGTGCTGACAGAACTTAACAATGCCCTCAGCAATGGAGGGTGGATTGTAAAAAACATAAACATTGACGATTTTGTAAATGCTGTTCGTGGCCGGCGCTTCAGAGTCGATGACCTCAAGGAAATTTTCTTTAAATGGATGGGGGATCCGGAGGAACAGGCGATTATTCACATTAAAGATCAAAATGTCTCTCTTGCAAGCATCCTGAAAGAGAGCATTGCCAAATACGGCGAACAGGGAGAGCGCCTTGCTCTGCATATTGAGCGCGAGTTGCTGGACCATCCACACTTGACCATCTCTGACTTCCGACAAGGAGATGTCTCCCTCCCGGTTTTCGATAAGATCAAGTTCGAATTGTACCATAAAGAGCAACTGCTAGATCTCTTGGAAAAGGAAGACATTACTGCCCTCAAGAAAAAAATACGCAGTGATATATTTCATCGCGCATGGGGGAGGGCTATTTCTGACCAAACGTTCCAGACAGTTATAGACGGTGGCGCAAAGAGTCTCCTTTCTATATGTAAGATTTATGGTGATGCGGCTAAGTACCATGGGGTCGAACAGATCTCAAAGACGCTTGCCCCAATGAACCTCTTGTATCACAGGCTTAAGTTCGATAATTCCAACAGCCTAATTATTGACGACGATATTGTCACTCAGATAGAAAACGCATTTAATAAACTTGAAAAGGAATACGCTAAATCTCCGGAGAAGTTTTCAGGAGCTGAGGACGGGCAATACCTTGTCGGCTCGCTCGCCGGTACCGTGCTTGTCTTCGACGGGCTAAGGTACGACCTGTGGATAATGCTAAGAGAGATTATCCTGGCGGAAGGCTGGACTGTCAAGGAGATTCCATATGTTTTGCAAACGCCGACTACGACCGTCAATTTCAGACAGACAATAGGTATTGGAGAGAGTACGGAAGGGCATATCAATGGCAGGAGTTTCGGCTTATTCAAATGGGCAGAAAAAGATGCCGGTCGGAAGGGGTTAAAGCAGTTCCTGAAGAGAGGCGAGGATATAAAAATACTTCATTTTAATTTCATCGATTCAAAGATGCATGCGTCAACGATGGATTTATACCCGCTTTTCATGCTTATCAAGGACGAATTCGTGAATGGGGTACTTCCCATTATGCGAGACATCCACTCTTTTATAATAGTATCCGATCACGGATTCACTGCCGCCAACAAGATAAAAGATCGCTACCTCCATGGCGGCGACTCAGTATGGGAAAGAGTCTTGCCATTTGTTGAAGTCAGAGGGTGACCGGACCGGCAAAATACACTTGATAATGACTCTTATCGAGACTTTTATTTCAGCAGGCACGCTTTGTGATATCATTCTAAAGACACCCATCAAGCATATGCGATTCTTGACAAATAGCCATTCCCCGATCTTGGTGCTTACTGCAGCCCTAACTCTTTAATAGGGAACTGTATTTTCCCACAGGACCCTATCATCGCCCTTTGAGTTTTCCTACTGGGCTTTAAAAATTCTACCACCTCTTTCAATCGATTCTTGTCAAGGGCGTTTGAAATAATAGCACATTGTTCGAGGTCTTTAAGTTGCTTGCTCCTGTCCCGGCGTCTTGGAGCAATGATTAGCTTGTGGACAAAGAAAGCCTCCGGAAGCGGAACCTTTATTTTGATATCAGTAAAATCTGCAGTAAAAGGAAAAGCCAAGAGAATATCGATAAATGGGAGCGGGATAGCTGATAAGTTCCATTTCTTGATAGGCAACATTTCGTCCTCGCGTCCACCTTGACGATGCCCAATAAACTCGACACTAAATTTTTTGCGAGAAAACTTCCTTATGCCAGATTGCAATAATATTGGGAGATATCCTAAATCGATCATTATTTTGTCAATGTCGGCCACTGTTGTTCTCGGTTTTGTCTCGTTAGCAAACTCAATGGCAAAATCTACATCCTGCGTTCGAAGAACATAGTTAATTCCAAAAGATTCTTGGTACAGCGGCATAACCCAACTTCCTACAAGCATAGATTCATTCAAGAACCCAACCGTATAGAGCGACGACAAGAGTTCCCACACATTATCCGCCAATATGTTTCGGTTGGTAAATAAAACATTCACGATGCTGCTGCCTGCCGCCCGCCGACTCGCATAAGTTTATGCAGATATTTAATCCGCGACTTATAAGAACGAATCTCATCCTCATATTTTCCCCGCAACTCCAAAGCCTTTGCTACATCGCCTAAATGATTCTTCGGGATATGCTTATTAATTACTTTCTTCCCGTCGCGGAATATGAGACAGTGGTAGTGGTACTCTTTGTCCTTATAGAGTCTCTTTCTGAGATTAATAACGCCACGGGGAAGCCCTGAAGCCGACTGTTTGAGTCCATTTACAGCCTCAATGCAGCGCTCCATTTCATCCTGCAGCATACCACTAATGACTTCATCCTTTTCCGCTACATTCATAGTTGAAGTATACGTGATGTAGTGGAAAATGTCAAGAATTAATAAGCATAAGTAAATCTGGGCGAATCCCTTATACACTGTCCATAAGAAACGTTATGGACAGTGTATAACAATGCCTGTATAATAGTGATATGAAAAAAAAGAAGGATGAAAAAAATCCAAGGACTCTGCCCAAGAACCACGATTAAACCTTTCAGCCTTCCTACCTATATCTGAGCCCGATAGATACAGCACCATTGCTCAGTGGGCAGCCTGGTACTACAATAATCAGGTCGAGGGCGTAGGTTCCCCTCATACTCGTGAGGCAAAATTGCTGGACCTCCAGAAATTCCTCTCCTTTATAGGCGGAAAGAAGCTGTTACCAGAGTGGCACCTTGCGGATAGTCAAGGATTCATCGAAATGCTTAACACAAAGAAAGCGGCGGCATCTACTGTATATCGCATATTTGCAACCCTGACGCATTTTGCCAAATATCTCGAAAAAAAACGGGTGCTAGATCCCGACGACAACCCTCTCAAGGGGGTGCAACGCCCGCCTAAACAAGGGATGGTACCCCGACACATAGCCATATACGGGCCGGGCCGTGTCCTTTATATGGAAGGACAGCCAGCTTACGACCTGCTGTTCGAAGCAGCCATTGAGGAAATAACGCTGATGCAGGAATGTGGCCCGCGTCGATACCCCAGGAGGGTCTGGCCGTATCGCGATAAGTCCCTCCTGCAGTTTCTGTATCACACAGGGTTGAGAGTGTCGGAGGTATGTAACATTGATTTTCGCCAAATGAGAGATCTCCCCCATATCAAAGCAAAAGAATTTGTAGACGTGCGTTACAAGGGCAACAAGACCCGGACAGTATTCCTTGATTCGGTCGCTACAGAAGGGCTGATCGATTATCTTATAAATGAGCGCAAAATGGGAGCCGGTCCTCTTTTCCCTTCCCCACAGATCAAAAGTGATGCAACCCTCTTAAAAGACGACTACACAATGGACGAATACGAGTTAAGTCGCCTATCCAGAGGATCCGTAACATCCATACTAAAAAGATTCGGCAAACGTGCGGCCGGCAAGATCGGCCCGGGCTATGAATTCGAAATCCACCCTCATCGGCTCCGGCATGAAAGAGGATACACACTTAAAATGGCTGGGGGAACCCCCGAAGACATACAAAAGGAACTGGGGCATTCAACTACCCAGTATGCAGCGCTGTATTCACAGCCGGGCGACAATGAGCGGCGCGAGTGGCTCAATAGTATCGGAAAACAGTTGCAAGTAGACAGTAAGAGGGGATAGGATAAATAATGTTAATGCCCTTGGGATTAGAAAAACAGTACTGCTACGACCTGGAAGATAACATGCCGCCATATTCTCTCATACCGAGGGCGCAATCAAAAACAATGGGAAGACATTTTGGTCATCGGATGAGAATATTTAGTGCTTTCGATGATAGTGCCGAAACCAAACTTGACGCCATGTATAAGAAATACCATCCGCAGCTGACAGAAGGGTCGACTTATTATGGCGAAGGAGCTATAGTTTTCAATACAAATAAAACGCTACAATGTGGATAAGAACGCCATTTAAGAAAAATATTATTGCTCCTGTATATTTCCATGAGCTAGGGCATTTCCTGCAAGTGTGGTTTTACAATGGCGACGTTCAGGAATATATGGAATATGCAAGAATCATCGAAAGGACCTACCGAAAAATTGAAACGGATTGGCACGAATCTGTTGCGTTTTTGATAGGCTCTTGCGCTGCCATGTACTGGGACAAGATACACGACACGGATTACTTCACTATGTGTCTGCCTTACATGGAGGATGAATCGGAATCTCCAAACAGACCCTTTTTAATACTTCGTTCTATTATCCCGCTGCTGGGAAAACGTGCTGACGAAATAAAAACCTTCTTAAGCTCCGGTTCAGGGAACGAGGGAATACTCGATGCATATGCCAAATATTTAAAAGAATCAGTTTTCACTGTTGCAGATAGTCTGATTTGAAATAAATAAGGGATGGTGAAACATGGATCTTACCGAAGAGTGGATGAGTAATTATACCCGGAGAAGTCATCTACCACGACTCTGCATTGATCCAAAATCCACTGTTACAGGTCACCCCATTATCTTTGTCCGAGACTTCCTAAAATATCATCAAGCCCATATCTCTAAAGCAGATGCTGTTGAAGAACTTTTCAAAGCACATTATAAGGCGAACCCCGCTCCCGACTCCTATTACTACTACAGGCATAAAGAAGAGTTTGATAAACTTAAAGCCCTCATGGAATTAAGGGCGAGCACGTTCTTGGAGCTGCTCGTTGCTAATGGGTATTTAACATCTTCTTCGGATGAATATGGGATCGAGTGGAAAATCACGGATAAAGGTTACTCTCTCGGGTTTTCGTATGCCTGCAAGCCGCTGTCGTACGTTTCCGCGAAAAAGAAAATCGAGAACCTGCTAAAATTGGTAGAAGATGTCAGGTTATCAACAAAATTTCTTTACAAGGTGAAGGCTCTGTACGTTTTTGGGCATTATGCCGGTCAGGCTGACCAGATCGGCAGTATCGATGTAGCAGTGGGGCTTGAAAGTAAGTTGCGGGACAAAGAGAAAACGGCCAAGATTGCACAAGCAATTGCAAAAGATGCCATAAGGGAAGAAAAGCGGTATTGGAGGGGTCCCTGGAGAGGGACAGCTGAGGCAGTGGTTGGTGAATACTTGAAAACCGCCGGTAGCAGGCACATAAGATTCTTCGATCTCTCGTCATATGTATTAAGTGAACTTAAGGCAGTTAAAATATACGAAGACACCGATGCCCCTTCCGATGATAACGCCCTGTATGAGGCAATCCGGGATAACAACCCGTTTGTCGAGATGGACAGGCCAACTTACCTGAAAAGTAAAATCGCCGAGTTAGGCTTTCTCATATCCTCGGATAGGGGATTCCGGTTTCTTGACCATACGATATATTATTCAGTAGGGTTATATTTACATAAAGGCCATCCTGAAATCTTGTTATTAGGGACCAGGCCAAAGGAAGGCAACTATATTCTTGCACATATAGGCGAACTTATTGTGAAGGGGCGAGTTTTTGAGCCTATGAAGGTTTATTCAGATGTCCTTGATGGGAACAAGATCGTTTTTCGTGAGCCCAGTGAAGAATCATACCATAGAAAACGTATGGCTTTAGCCCAGGAAGTATATGGCGACATGAATTATCCAGTCTACCAAGCCGTTTTCGCAGACAAGGAAGGCAAATTCCCGTGGGAGGAAGGCTGTAATGAGTCTTATGCCGAATTACAGGGTTTCCCTAAAGATGAAGTTGACCCTAAAATAATTGAAATGTTCCATATGCGGACCTCGCCGGCGGGCCAAGGGGAGAAACTGTAATGAGGAACAATAAGAAAACAGAGACTTTTTATCTTATCGCAAAAAAGAATATTGATCCGGGCACTGTGATACACGGGCGTTTCGTTCTCTCATATAATATCGGGCATTTTGAGACTCAAGAAGTCCTGGAGAAGAAATGCATCCCCATATACACTTCATCTGATTATGCAGTGTTAACGTCAGTAGCATTTCATCCTCTTTACCAAATAAAGGATAAAACCTTAGTAAAAAAAATGAAGATAATTAAAGTGTCGGGCGTTGCACCGCCTAATGATATCCCTGGTAAGTATTCTTTCATTTCTGAGGGTGAAGTCACCCTGCCAGAGTGGGTTCATAGCGACAAAGAGAATAGAGTCAGATTGCTGTTTGCCAGTCTCTGCGCTATGCACATTTCGAGCAATCTGGGCGATTATTATTTTAAAGGATTAATGTTGCAATGCCTTATGACAGCGTTAACTCTTGCCTGTAAAGGGGATATTACTTATGCCAGAGACTTTGTATTATTAAGTCAGGAGCACATGCACGACCTTTCAATTCATGCGCCTTATTTATTTGACTCCGACGGACTATGGAGGTCGCCACTAAGTGACGCGTACGAATCGGTCCAGAATGTCTTTCGCGCTTTGCTATACAGTGTAGGAGGAAAGGAACATAGTTGGCATTGGCACGAGTGGAGCGACAGGATGCATGTTGCATATTACAGCGCTGCAGCTGCGTCTATTGCAGGGAAACACATTCACGACGGCAAGATTATGCTCAGATACGCAGATATAGCATGTGCCCTTTCCGGGGTTAATGAGGCCCGGGAAGAACTTGACATCGTCGCCCAATATAACGAGAAATAAGAATGTTTTATTGAATTGTGCGACAAGTGGGCTATCCCATTCAGGGATGTCGCACAATCAGGATGAAAGTCAGAGAGGAGTCCATCCATGGCGGCAGACTATGAAGAAATGACGTTCGTCCAGAGGGTTAAGTCTAGTGGGTTTACCGGAATCCACATGTACAATGAGAATACTGTTTACCCAAAATATCTCGGTCTGGATTCGCGACAAGATTATAAGTTGAGGGCGTATTTGTTCTCATACTCAGGGAATAAGGTTAATAAGATCCTATCTGAATTCCTGCAGTCTGCTGGTGATGAATGGGTCAACACATCTAAAGAAATCGGCAAACATCCCTGCATCCAGTCCCTGAAATCGTTTTTCCCTGCCAGAGGTGAGAGTTTTATAGATAAAAATAATGCCAGGTTTGTACATTACGAGAGAGTGGGTGTGTATTGGGGCGAGCGGCTGATAGCTTTAGCCCATATTAGGCATGTTTTCTCTTGCCCAATAAATTATTCAATCCGTCACCACACGGACAAGGATGACAATTTCGGAGAGTACTTTTTACAATTAATCGACAGCTGGGTATCGAAGAAGGCAGAATACGATGCGGTAAAAATATTATCCGAGGTCATTGCTAAAAGAGCATTTAAGCATCTCGATCAAGTAGATTCTCAGCTGTCTCACAACTTGGATGACATATATGGTCAGGGATTGGTTTTTTTAACAATTAGTATTTGCAAGTGCGACTGCGATAACAGTGCCATATTGGGGCCAGTAATGACGAACCTACTTCGTTATGCTCGACCAGACGTGTATGGTGACATAACTTTTCCAAAAAGACCTGAATGGTCTCACATGCGCGTCGGATCAGATATAATAGTTGGCGAATTATCTGAGGAAGACGACAAGGAGATCAAGAAAGTATTAATGGAGGGACCGAGTGTCTTGCGGCCTAAACCTCTAAGCCGACCTGCTCCGGGGAAAACGCAATTGTTGTTTGAGATCAGGGACAAGTCTTTAGTCCTGACTAGTAGCGGGATGATTGGCGATATGGATGATCATGTAGATGGTAATCCAGTGCTTTGGAGGCTGCTTATAGATCATGGGACCAGCGTTTTCTATGCGGAGCCTGTGATCCGTGATAAGGATAGTGTAGAACAATTTTTCCTGAGGGCATGGAAACGGAAAAAAGACTCGATTTTTGAAGGAAAGCCGGAGGAGGTCTCCGTGCCACGAACACTCCTGAAAAAATATGCTGCTTTAGATCAATTTCTCTCCCGTAATCACGTTGAAATGGTACATCCTTCGAGTGGGTTTACCTCGGGTCTGGCGATCGCGAGACATTGGGCCGACAGCACTTATGGAGCATGTCGGGGTAAGTTGATAAGCTATCCCGAGCTTCTTTCATGGTCTAAGGAGCATCAAATTATTGTCCACGGTAACGGTTGGTTCAAAAATGATCCAAGAGAGGCTTTATATCCGGGAGTTGCCGCTATGGATAAGTTTGGATTTGGAGGAGAGGATCACTTTGGTTGTTACTTGAAACCTGACACGCAGGCATTTGTGAAACTAGTCGCCCGTCAGGACGCAGAAAACCTCTTGATGCGCCAAAATGTTGATAATGCTTCGGATTCTTTGCGGGCCAGAAGTGAAACTTTTAAGGAAGACGAAACTATCGACTTCGCAAGCTTTACGCCTAATTATCGTCTCCGCGTCCTGCGTAATTTGTCCTGTTTGACGACAGAAGAGTTTGCACCTGTTTTGGGTTTTGCAAAATCGTCATCGATCGCTTCATTGGAGAATGGCATTAGAGATTTGCGGGAGGCCGAGATACGAAAAATAGCAAGCTTCTTCGGCGTAGCTGAAAAATGGATCGGAGATGGCATGCCGCCTATGTTCGCATTCGGAACAGGTTTCTTAGACATGAGACCGAGGAACGAAGCCGCGCTCCTATATGTCCACATTACTCTGCGTGACAATTTGATAGCCCTGTTCAGAACTAACGGCTATGTCGAGTACAGAGATGTTCAACAGAATACCAGCTCTGGGAAATTTAATCTTATCTTCCTGCGCGACAAAGAAATGAAACAGAGGCTGATTATACGGATATGGGAGCCGTCGATTTATAATACTTGCTTGTGGGTATGCCGGGCGTGTAACCTTATCGGCGAAACACAGCTATCAAACTCCTTGGGCCCACCCTCGCATGTGGTGGTGGAGGCCGCTAAGGTCGTTGGTAAAATGACAGCAGCAACTGATCCTCAGGAAAGAAATCGCTATATAGAGCAACTTTTCCGTGAGTTCATGACAGGCTGAAGAATCTGACATGTACGAAAGCGCAGAGACAACAGAAGGAAATGTTCTGTTGTCTGATGAAATTTTAAAAAAGGCTATTGACCCTGTCACAAGGAGGTTTCAAAAAAAGGCTGCTATGCTCAAGGGTAGTAATAATAATTGACTGAGCGCTGGGGTCCAGGGGCGTGACCCCTACTGTCTGCGGGCAAAAAAACCTATTCCGGGACCTCCGCTTATTCAGCACGGTCAGTTCAATCAAGGCAACGAGCAGAGAGGAGATGAAATAATTGCAACTGGTGGCCGATGAGATGAACAAATCCTGCATGGACAGCGTGCATCGGCAAAATGTCTTACTCCTACGGTCGTATTCATAATTCTATCTGCTCTGCTAAAAATGTGATAGCCGACTTTATAGCTTTAACAGTCAAAACGAGATCCAGGTCTCCGCAGGTTGCGGCACCCCGGGCGTAAGAGCCGGCAACCCATAAGGACTGTGCCTGAAATATGTGGTAAAATTCAAGCGGCCCATCCTTTGTGTGAGCTTCGCATATCTTAAGCTCAGAAACTCTTTTGCAGATCTGCCTTAAAGAATGGGTTATACGATCCCGTGACCTTCTTTCCCCAGTATTCATGACATCATCTCCTTCAGTCGAACTATAACACCATCCCGTCTATGAGCATTTATAGTAAACAACAAAGCACTTGTCAATCCTCAAACGTGTGGAATTACGCATTTTCCAGTGATTCCGCCTCATCGAAATCACTCCCCATTGAATACCTTGGCACTTGTGTCGTGTCTGCATGCCCCAGTGCAAACGCTATAAATCTCTCGCCGTGGCCAGCTTTCCTTAAATTGTAGCCTCTCTCGTGTCTAAGTGTGTGCGGAGACACACGGAAGACATAACCCGCCGGCAGATATAACTGTGTTGCCAGTTTTGCTATACGGGCTAGAATCTCCCACAAATCCTTCTGATGCAGCCGCTGGCCGTTCCTACTCTGGAAGATAAAGGGAGACTTACCAGAACGTTCTTTTGAGGCCAGGTAAATATCGAGATGTTCCAGACCTTCTTTCGGGAGATAAACCTTCCTCGTTCTCTTCCCTTTGCATTTTACATTATGGAGCCAGCATCCCCCGGTAGGAACGTCCCGGTCCATTTGCTTTAAGATAAGCCCACAGAGTTCATCGGCGCGCACCCCAGTGCCATACAAAAAAGATATTATGGCGATGTCCCTCAGCGGCGCATGATACTTCTTTGCCTTATCAGTATATGACTCCGCCGCCTTTATGAACATATCGTACTTCTCTTTGCTAGTGTATTTCGAGATGTCCGATGAAACATTTGAAAGAACGTCCAGTCCGCGGGCAGGGGGGAGTTGTTCCCGATGACGTTTGGAGACCCCATTCAGCGGATTATCCCTAGCTTTCACTGCTTCTTGAATAACAAGAAAAGTCCAGAAATTGGAGATTGTCGCATAGATACGGTCGACAGTTGAGATATCCAGATCCGCCTCGATCGTATCAATGAAAGACTGGCTGCAAGGTTTGTCCCACGAAGTCAGATCTCCACCGGGCTTTCGCTGTATAAAGAACACAACGAATTTCCAGAGGTCATACATCTTTGAACGTGAAGTATGGACGGATTCAACATCAACAACCTCTTTTTTTAGATACCAACGGACCCATGCCAACAAATCAAGTCCGCAGGAAGGCGCTTGTTGGGTCGCGATCTGCCGACGCACCCAGACTTGGAGAGATATATCGGCCGGCTTTAGAGGGAATCCTTTCTCAGTGTCAATAAAGGAAGGTGGTGGCAATGTCTTCTTTTTAAAACAGATACTTGGCAGTTCTTTGGGATTATAATAAAATTGGTTCCTCATGCGGGCATAGTACCATATTGCGTATGATAAGTAAAGTTATCAGTCACAATATGGTACTTCTTGGGGGGTGACGGGAAAAATAAAAAATTAATTTCATGGAGGACTCTTCACAGATCCCCTTCCCGTGCTTTTAAAATCAAATTATGTTGGCTGTAAACGTAGCCCATATGCGAACAGATTGCATGTAATCCCACAAACGGTTCATTTTCTCATCTGACACGTGCTGTCGAGGTTTAGCGCCCTTAAGTATTTCTTTCGCAAATGGATGCATCAGTTGGTGAGCAATTAATGATTTCACGCATTTTATCCGATCGGTCTCTTTTATCCTCCCTTTAAAATATGCCAAAGTAGCATCTAGGTCCAATCCCAATCGCACAAAATGCGGAGGAGTACTCATCTCGAAAGGGCTAATCCCTTCCTGAAGCTCGACCATTTGAGGTCTCACTAAACTCATGAGACAGGTAGGATCAGAATTCTTATCGCCCTCCGCTATCAGATGCAAACCGCTCAGCGCTGCATCATCTTCTTCTCCTACCACTCTTAAAACTGCCTCCGATAAGAGGTTTACATACATAAACGAATTCTGTAGAAAAGTGGCAATCGCATTGTTCATCCCAATGGCGAGTGTGACAGTGGGGAATCCTGAAAAATCTGTCGTGGTTATGCTCCATAGGTCTTTGTCCTCCGCTGTTGGCCCTGGAGGAGCGGTAGGCATTTGGAGTTTTTTAATATGAGATTTCCAATCGCTAGAACCATGAATGTGCGCCCAAATGTTGTAGAGTTCGCCAATAGAGATATCTACGGCGGCCTTTTTTAATTGGGAATGTAAATGTTTAACTTGTTCCTTCTCGCTTACTACACGTGGATGGTCATAGGTTTCAGACATAATTCACCTTTGAGAGATTAGAATTTTATCTCTGTGCAGCGCCCGTAACTGACAGAGAGGCACATGCCCAAAGAGCATGTAATCTCGGCAAAGGGTGCTTCAAGTGCGGCGCTAGTCGCTTTTTTCGATGACGGGCAGCTGGACCCCGCACGGCCCTTAAACTCATTATTATAACACAGCGCTGTCAACGTTGCTGGCTCTTACAATAATGGAGAAGATCACCTGGGTTTTGGCTGACTCTATAAAACACATTATATTCAGGGAAAACCTGTTTAATTCTTTCATGTCTCAGCTACGGACTGAGATGGGATACTATTGCTGCCGGAGGAGCCGCCAAACTCCATACCCTCTTATTTGTCAGACACCTGTCGAGGCCAATTCTTTTTAATAACTTCCTCAGCATCTTTTCTCCCTACAGCTATTGCAAACTTTTTTGTTTCGGATACGGTAGAATGACACCAATGGTCAGCCCACGGTTGCCCAAACGCGTGCCAAGCCAAATCACGAGCCTGGTATCTGTGTTCATTGAACCATCCGTTACCGGCAAATACGACCTGGTGCTCAAATGACCATTTTTCAAGGGTGCCAAAAGGTATAGTATTCTTTACATACGACGCAAAATCCTCTACTTCATTTACCCATAGCTGTCCAATCTTGATGCATGATGCAAAGCCACTATGCGGATGAACAAGTTGTACTCCTTTTTGTTGGAGTATCCCTTCTATGTTTGGCAGACACGCCATATGTCTTCTGGCAATAGATACTTTTTTGGGCTTGCCCTCGAATATCAGGTTAGGTTTCCTCGCCCAGGCACGCGCTATGAATCCTTCAATATCTTCTGTTTCCCCGCAAACCGGTTCTACATAGAACACCCTCGTAGCATCGTCTACTAGCAAATACCACAGTATCGGCTCGACATCCATCTCCTCCGTTATACGCATGAGAGATCTATTATCTGCCATAGTAAAAGACTTATCTGTAACAACAAGGAAATGCTGGAGTTCGCCAACAGGTGCCCTTGGTGTAATCGGCTTATCCTCAACTGCCGTGCCCCTCTTCAGGGCTATGTGAATATCCTCCATATCATCGGAAGATATGGGTTTTAAGACAATACTGGTTAAAAGGTCCGAATTATAAAGCCCGATATGGTCAGTAAACAGCTCGCATGCCGCACTCATTAAATTGGCAGACACTATCCCTGCAATAGGAAGAGGTCCTTTGTCTTCCCTTTTTGTTTCTACCGTAACAAACCAATAAACCGCCCTGTCGGGCGGATTTGTATCGTCAGGGTCAGGTAATGCGCTGTCAGCTTCCTGAAGATGCTCCAATGCCCGACACGTTATGGCTGAAGCAAGCGCATGGTCCGCCCCCGGCATACTCTCCGTGGCAAACCAGGAGTCAATAATCTGAACCTGGAAGTGAGGAAATCCGTCATCCGGGTCTTCAGGTATATCATAATATGAATAATTTGTGGTTGCAGATAAAACGTATCGCACATGAGAGAGAGCTATTAATTGTGTTTGTTCATAGGAGTGGTAAACTGCAATTCTCTCATAGTGAACAAACCGAGCCTTACCCTCTTTAATAATAGATGCCGCCCTGGCGGGATAATCTCCACTAAGCCGCCGGAGGCAGGAGTGGTCCTCGATAGTATACTTTGACATTCCGTCCATTGTGGCGGCCGTCTTAAATGCTTCAACGTATTCTGTGGCCGTTTCTTTGTCGTATGGGAGGAGATAAGCTGCATATTTATGCGGATAAAGACGGCAGTCTATGAGAACCGGTTTCCGGAGCGGCCTGCCGCCCTGCCGTCCGGGGACAAACCCCCGAGACTTCAACCTTAAAGCAAATGTTTCAGGCCCTGTGGAATTATAGTAACTCAATAGCAAACCCTTTATGCTTACTCATCCTCATCAGTCCGGCCACTAGAAAACCCCTGCAAGTCAGCACAATCTCCATCAGAGCCTTCCTCCCAAGGAAACTTCCCGTTCTTGTCTGCAAAAAACACCTGATATATCGGAAACCCTATATCACCATATACTTCTTGTGCCACTTCCATCCGTTTTACATCATCTTGCCTCTCCTCATCGGTTTCATGAAAAACAATAGGGGTTTGATCAAAGACATCTGAATAGACCTTCATGGCCTCAAAAGTACGGCCTTCAACAACAAGACGCCCTATACGTGCAATGATATAATTGCCTTCCTTCGGTCGCGGCCCCAACAATAATATTTCAGGATGCCCTTTCTGTAGGTACAGTCCTACCGTATAATATATCCTACTATCAAGACAGGTAATCCCAGTATCAGAGGATATTACAAAGCCGTTTTTGGCGATCTTGCTTTTAATGTAAGTCACTCTGTCCTCAATATACAAATTTTCATGGCATATCGCCTCGTACAGACCGTTATCATCTGAAGGACTGGCTGTGTCTTCATATATTTTCATTGGTTTGAGTTGATTTAAAATATAATCTGAGGCATAGAAAAGCCTTATGTGTTTTTTGCCGGCTAACTGTAATTGTTCTGCAATCCCTGCCTCTGCTTTCTCAAACCAGGGATCGCGTGTAAACCATCGCCTTTCTCTTATCGCATTTTTTGATATTGCCCTTTTTATCTCGTTGGTTTTCCCTTCGTCTTGCAGCTTGCTCTCCATCTCTACCGCTACATCGATGCTGCTGACCTGATCGGCCTGGGTCGCATAATGCCCGAAAACATATAAACGTTTTACCTTATACAAGAATTTTGGGGACGATTTAATCTCATCCACTCTCTTCAAGAGAGCGTCCACTCTCTTTTTTGCTGCTTTATAGGGCAAAGGCTTGCCAACGTATGCGTTTGCCATCAGATAGCCTTTTTCGGTTAAGTCCCATTGCCTGTATGGTTCCTGAAATGTGCATGTTATATATCCATTGACTTCGAGCAAGTCCATAAAAGTGCTTGCCCTCAGCCTGATTAGTTTTTGAAGTTCTTTGTATTCTTCGCTAACACGATACGTGTAAGTGTCCGGCTCAGGGTGTGTCTTATAATGCTCCCGGTAGAATTCTTTGATAGCATCATCTACTTGGAGCTGCATTCGGTGCCTTTTCAGAAAGTCTCTCACAAAGACAATAGGATAGCCAATGACAGCATCTATTGGGTCAATGCACAGCCTCGGCAGGTGATAACGCCTGTTAAGTTTAATCTCTTCTTCGTTCATCCCCTTATCCTTGGCTTCCTGGGTTGTCTCTATATAAGGCAATACCTTATACATAAATGTTGACATGCCGGGCCTCAAAGGGGCAAAACCCAGAGCGCTCCAAAATGCCTTGAGACTGGCGAGCGCCTTTGAAAAAGAAACATTGAAGGTATCAAAGCCTTTAAAACGCTGGTCATGAAGATAGTCCTTTGAGAGAGGGCCAGCGTGCAGTATCATGAGTCGAGGGCTTGCGGTACGAAATGAAAGGGACAGTTGATCCAATGCAATTCCGGTTATGCCTTGTCCCCTGAACTGCGGGTTTAGGCAAACCGTGTCCAATAGAATGATATCTTCCCCGTTATATTTCGGCTGCCCAGGTTCCAGAAAAAAAGTCTCGTACAACTCGCTCCATTCTCCGCTAAAACCTTCCCATAAATTAAATGGATCAGCACCGGGCGTATGCTTATATACCTGTGCCCGTATCATTCCAATAGCGTTCTCCCCTTGATATCCTTGAGCAATAATGTCAATGTCAACTTCGTTGATGTGTCCTTTATGAGGGTGCGTCAAATATTGTTTCCCCTCTATATAGTCCAAAGAAATGCTGTTTAAAAGCAGGGCGATTCCAGAACCAATTGACGGCCGTTTTTGGGCCTCGGTTTTTTTAGACATAAATCGATATCCCTTTCAAAAACATTGTTAATAAGTTTATCACAAAAGTAACCGCCATTTGAATTTCTACTTACCCTTCTTAGATTAAAAATAGTTCCATTCTCTACCTATTTATAACGATTTGGGTTCGTTTGTCAAGTACCTTAAATCCCCTACCTGACTACTTCCCCTGCATGTTTTCTGCAGTAATATCATTAAGAACATCTTTCAAAATACTGGTTATTTCCAGTAAAAGCCCCAATTTTAACTCGTTGGCTAATGAGCTATCCTGGCCCAACGTCTCTCTTGCAATTGCAAGACGCGTTTCCAGTCGCTTGACCACCACAGATAATAAATTAGCGGGATTTTTGCGTGTTTCAGCTTCCAACAATATCCCGGCTGCAATATCTGACAGTTCATCTTTCTTTAGATACCCAACATCGCCTGGACGGCGTCCTTTTGCATTTATGATTTTTATTAATTCTGCCCGAATGTTCACACGCTATTTCCTTATTTCCTTTTAGTGTCTAATGCATCCAATCTTCATGCGTTGACTCAATTGTTGACCTGGGCAAACAGCAAAACTCTCTCCTGTACGGAGCGGCGCGATGTGATTATCGATTCTTTTGCACTTTAATGTAACTGGGGGCCAAGCTCTATGACAGTTGTGCTCGTACTCTCGTAATGTTGGCTGACGCCCGAGTTTCTCTTATTTATATATTACTCAGTACACGCTCTCTGTCAATTCTATATTTCTCGGCCAATATATCGAGCAACGGGTGGAGCATTGCGGCGTCAAGAGATCCTACAAAGCTCTGCTGAACATAGGAGGGGCATTCTTTGTCAGCGTCCTTTTTATATATTGCTTCCGGCTCGTTGCCTTGGGCAAGAATCTTCGGGCAACTGTACCATATGTCACACGTGAAACATTTTGCGACTTTTGTCTCGGATGAGTAGTTGTGAATCATCTCTATTTCGATGTATTGCTTTAGCTTATTTGCGTCATAGCTGTCCAGGACGTTTAACCGTAACGTTGCTTGTTCTATCAGCCTTATTTCTGCGTCAAGAATTTGCTTGTGTGCCTTCACCCACACTAGACGCTCATACCTGACGGATCTGTGTGCGAGTTGCCGATAGGCGATATCGGCTTCGGTTTTTGTAAAAATTGTCGTCATCTCAGCTAATAAATCATCTTCGTTCTCGAAGAACTCGTACGCCTTCAGCTTTGTCCCACGTATCAGCTTCATAGCAGAAATTATATTATTGAAGTCCCTGTCTTCTGTGCCAAGGCATATATGCTGCATGTCAATGATAGTGTTATCACCATTACAAAGGTTGTAAATAACATTAATGGCAGCGCGGGCTTTATAAGAGCCTGAAAAGCAGAAATTAAAAAGATTCCTTATCGCTTGCGCGTCAGGATCATTTGCCCACTTTGGCCTTAGTTTGATGTCCATTCGATTTTTTCTCCTTTATTATTGTTCCTCCCAGGGACGTGCGCATAAATACCATCGTTCTTTTTTCGTTCGAGGAACGCGACGTTCGAAAGGTTCACTAAGTTATGATCTTCAGTCTCTACCCACATATTATTTTTACCCTTTTTTTGAAGTTGGTGTCCCATCCCACATCCGAGGGTCAAACGAGAAGGGTAGCGGAGGAGTATGAATCTTAATTTTAGCAAAATCTTGGTGTGCCGGATTCAGTATGACGTTAAACTCACCCGGGGTGGGTACTGCCGGCACCCTTAAGACAGCGGTTCGTTTTTCCACGGCCCATTGGGTGCCCAATTCCTTTGTATACTGCAAAGGCGGAACACAGTCCCATTGGTCAGGCAGTGTTGCAGCATCAATTGTTTCCACAAAAACGTCGGCGGGAACATCAATTTGGAAGCGGACATATGATATATAGCGCCCACGCGTCCTGATCCTCATGAAAAGTTCCAGCGCCGCCAAGGATAAGTTCTCCGAACAATAAACCACAGCCGTCCCTAAAAGATTCCAGCGTCCGGGAGCTGATCGAGCTCCATCCCCGGAGAAAGCTTCCGCTTCCCATTTTTTGTTTACAATGCGCCAGCAACGCATCAAGCCAGCACACCCTTGTCGATACGGCGAAGCAGACTTTCAACTTCTCGCGCGCCGGCCTCCGTCTGAATGACTTCAAGCGGAATCCTGTCTCCCAAATCGTATTGTGGTTCGCGGAGCCATCCCCTAGCTTCTTCTTCGTTTTCGAATACTTCCGTAGCAATCGCGAAAACAAGTGCCAATCGGTATAGGCGATCGCTGGCTATCATGTCAAACTTCTCTTTCGCTTTCAGCTTCCTTTGGATAGTGCGGCTTGTAACCCCGATCAATTCCGATATCTCGCGGTCTGTTATCCCCAGGCTATCTTTAAGCAGTCTACTTGAGCTACTATCAAAACCTTCCCTAATGAAATGATCAGGTGACAGGCCCCTAATGTGGGAGCAGAGGTAGAAGGAATAGGCAGGGTCAATCCTGCTCGGGCCATGTTCTAATAAATGTTTGGGGTTTTCTGAGAGAGCATCTTTCCGTTGCTGTTCCATCATAACCTTTAAAATCTGTTTCACCCCGAGAAGAACCAGAGCTCTAAATTCTATGGTCCAGTGTTCGCAGTATTCATCCTCGCTTGTTTTGCTGGGCATAGTTTAACACCACCTTTCTTATATGCGACATTTGTGGAAATGATATACGACAATTATCGCATATACATCACCGATTACGCAACCCCACCCGGAAACTCTCGTATTCCAACGGGAAGGGATGAGATAACAGCCCTTTTTATCTACGCCGTAACCGCGTCCACCGCTTTTCTTACCTCCTTTGCAAGAAGCCTTCGCTCTTCTTCTTCCTTATTAACATCCCTATGCCTGTTCTCTGCCAACATAATGCCTATCATGGATTCGTCCTTCAAGTGGTATCTCCTTACAGCCTCTCTCACCGCAGCATTCGAAGCTATACGACGATAGAACGACATGGACTCCGGGTGCTTGTCCCAGTAGGGCTGTGTGTAATACATAAACTCCTGAATGTGCGCAGGTGTACGATGATTACTCATAATTTGCTTGCCAGCGAGACGATCATCTCTGCCTGCAAAGGGCTCTGCTACCGCCAAACAGAGGGTCATTGCCTCAGAAAACAATGAAGCGGCTTTGCCTTCATCCCCATGAGCAAAAGATTCCGCTGAGGCAGCCAGATACGCCCATGCATCTCCGGTTCGCTCGGGGCCTTTTAAGGTGAACAATCTTGACACCGAGCCACGCCCACGATTAAGACGTAATGTAGAGAGGTAGTACCGAGCTCCGAAACTGTCGCTCTCGACAATCTTGCGGTGTGCTGATAACCAGCGATAAGCCAGGGCGTCTTCTCCGGCGTTTAGAGCTATTTTGCCACCCCAGAACAATGTTGCCGGCCAGTAAAAGGTATCACTTCCGAATTCATAGTTAAAAGAAACCAACCTATGATCGGCAGCCCGCTTTTTATGCGCACCATAAAAAAGACTAAACAGCCGAACAGCTTTTTTTGCAAGTGGCAACAGTTCCAGAGCGTACTCTTTTGCGTAACGTTTAAAGCGCGGATCCGCATCAAAAGGCCTCTTGTTGGAATCCCAGAACTCATCCCACTGCGATTGGAACAATATCCTTGAAACAGAAGCAAGATAGACACCTAATACCCAAGGATTGTTGGGGTGTTTTTGATGAAGGGAGAGCCCTCGTTCTGCACCTTCCAGTATCCTCTCGGATGAGTTGTGCTCATCTGGTATAATCTCAGTGACTGCATCGTAAATAGCCTTGCCTAATGCCGTAAAGTAAGCGACAACCTCTCCCTCGGTTGTCGCGTCAATACTAGCATAATCAAATACGGACAGGGTTTCCCCATCACCTTCAGTCCCCATTATAACCTTGTGCTTATCACGTACTTGTTGGAATGCCTTACGATGTCCGCCGGGGGTTTGGAATAATCCTATCTCCCTTGCGTCCCAAAAGCGTCTATTGAGATCATTAACTGTGACTCCCTTAAATTTAGCCACAACAGAGAGAACAATATTCTCACGGCGTCCCAAATCAATCATAGGCTCCGATTTATCTTTTGATACTACACGCGCCATCCATTCTTCATCGTAAGGACCAGGTGATTCACATGGTTTTTGAAGGTCCACCTGAAGTTCATGAAGATCCGCGTATCCGTAAATGCGGGCGAGAATTTCCTGTGCTTTCTGAACGGGTTCTTCGAGGATCGCTGATAAATTGCGGGCGTACTTGGAAAAGTCTTCTTTTGATGCCGGACGAAACTTGGCAATGCTCGGTTTATTGGAAATAGTAGCCATCTCTGTTCCTCCTAAGGCGCACTGCTTTATGCTGAAGCATTTGTTGGGGGTGACTAACGTCCGGTGCCGGAATCCCAGACGCCCCTTTGCTTCAACAGTTTTACCGTTAGGAAGCAAAGCTACCGTTTTTCCAATGCTGGCTCCCGTCTCGGGTTCTGTGCCCAGGTTTTACCCTGCTCCGGCATCAACGGCTAAATCCAGCAGCCGTACTTCTTGATTTATTATAAAAATAAAACAGAGAGAAAATGCAAGTTTATGTCCGCCCCTAAAGTCCGAAGCAACATACCTCTGCTATAGCCCGTAATCGGTGGCAATCGGACTTTCGCGTGCTAGCTGCATGGCTTCGGTGGTCGGTACCGAATGCAAATCTATAATACGCGACTTATCTTCTGCAGAAACAACGACTTCGAGCATAACGGACCTCCATATATATTTTTACCCGTATCATGTTTGTATTGCGCGAAAAAGTATACAGTTTCGAATCGCATCGATTCGAAGCGATTCGCGTCGAATCAAAAAAACATCCTATGTTACGAGACTCCGCCGTTCAATTACATTTCTGTTTCGGATGGACAGTATAGCCTCAACCTGCACCATCCCATTCCAGAAAAAATCTGTCGAGGAAAGACATCATGTACTTGTGACCTTCCTCAGCCATTCGTTTCGCTGTCTCCGTATTTAGCGTATCTTTCAGGAGGAGAACTTTCTCATAGAAATGGTTAATAGATGTTGAAACGCTGTTTTTGTATTCATCAGGGGTGGTAAACTTGACGGGCTTGATATCCGGATCGTAAATCATCCTGCCTTTCGCCCCGCCATAAGCGAATACCCGTGCTATGCCGATGGCGCCAATCCCATCGACTCTCTCAGCGTCCTGGACTACTTTGCCCTCTATCGTTCTCGGCGCCTCCGTCCGTCCTATGTTTTTACTGAATGAAAGATTCCGGATGATTTCGCAGACATGTGCCTGAATATCTGCAGAGATATCCAATTGCTTTAACCACGCACTTGCCTTAACAAGCTCGTCACTGTTAACGCCAGCGTTAAGTTTGTAATCATCGAGATCATGCAGCAACGCCGCCAGTCCGACAACTAACAGGTCCGCCTTCTCTTGTAAAGCTATATCTTCTACTATCCTCCTGACACGCCATACATGCCACCAATCGTGCCCAGAACTCTCTCCCTGCATTATTGACCGCACATGCTCAGAAGTTTTCGCTAGAATTATTGTCTTGCATTCCACTTACGCTTCTCCTTTTGGGGACTTACAGGCACCTGCGACGCAGGCCCACGCAAGATATCTTTACTCAGTGTCCTTTGAAGTCTCTTGGTATGATAACCCCCTTTTAATATGTCCCATTCGGATCATCCATAATCGCTTTTGTGCCAGTGGCGGTATCAAGCTGACTATAATAGATATGAAGTCACCACTTGAAATCCGGCCAGTCAATATCCTCATTAGCGTATGCATCGAAAGCATTACTAGGGATGCGCCCCCGATAATACTTCTGCTTACTCACAAAATCAAACATCACGTCGAAACTCTGCAGCACATCGGGCAGCATCTTTAATCTCTCTTTAGGCGGCAAATCGATGAAATAGCGACAGCGACTATTAATAACGTCTTCTATATGAGAGGGATGAATCCCAATCGTGTGCATAAGGCGTATAATCCCATCCTCTTGCCCCGGCAAAGCCTTCCTTACAGCGCACTCAATTAGATATTCTATCCCATATGCTACTGCCTGGTCTCCTCGTGTTGTTGGCACGAAAGACATAGACGCACGAAGGATCCCTACTTGTGCTATAAGCACAGGCCATAGAATCTCCACTCCATAGATGGGGCATTCATCGTCAAAAAATTTCAGAGTGCTCTTTCTGCGTTGACCGTCATACGCCTTTCTAAGATCGTAAGCAAGGCCGAGAAAGAAACCTTCCTTGTTTTCGATAATCGGACTGCTTTCGTTAATTTGATGTACAAGGTCATACATTTCATGCAGCGTCCAGGTATCTCCCCAGACGATAACTCCAGCATGCTTTGGTGTAAGCTCAAATTGAAGCATCAGAACCCCCTTTGATACTTAAACGTATTGCATTTTTTACAATATAATTCTATGTTTACCTATATACTGATTGATATTTTATTTATATACTTTTTTACAGAGGCAAGAGATATTCTGCCGCGCTCGGGAGTACGAAGTCCCCCTGTTGCTTGTAGCTGTTTAATGCAGGGAAGCGAGCGCCCGAGCATTAAAGATGCCTCTTTCAGGCTAACAGTTAACTGCCTCCTTTTTTTATAACTGTTGACACTTTTAAGGGTTACCGCGTTTCTACTCACTCTCGCAATCGCCCCTTTCCTTACGAGATATTCCATATGGCGGTTCCCGCAATTTAAAATAGCCGCAGCTTCTTTCATGGAAATCAGCCCTTTCCTTTGTCTCACCAGCTTCCTGACTGACTCAACATCGTATGCACCGCTGGGTATCCGCCTGAGAAGTCCCTGTTTTCTTAATAGCGGCAACTTGTCTGGCTTGATATTTAACAATCTCGCAACCTCGTGGCAATTCACAGGATATTTTTTATCGTTAATAAGATCAACGACAGATTTGCGATCGACTGAACGTGGTCCCGTTTCTTTAATCACGCCTTTTTTTATCAGCAACGTCAGTTGCCTTGCCATTCCGTTGCTCCTGACTCTTGTTATATGCTTTTGCCACCAGGGATTCAACATCTCAACCGCATCGCGCTTACTGATTTGCGCCTTTAGTTTATCAAGATACTTCTTTATGGAAGAAAGGCTCAGACATACGTGAGCGGATTTACGCTTAGCAGATTTGATATCTCCCCTCTTTAACAAGCGGTAAACCTGCAGATTACTGCATCCAAGCATTGACGCAGCGTCTTTTACAGATATTGATGATCTGTCGATTACTTTCGTCATTTTCTCCACTGCATCGGCATTTATACAGTTTTCGTCGTCCATCGGGTACAAGCAGGCACGAGGCGAAAAACAGTGCCAGCCGTTGTACTCGTTAATGGCTTTAACGGATCATATCCACCTGGGCGGAAAAAGAGATTAGCTTCCCCGAATCGGCTACTGCAGGCCCGTTTCCCTATATGCCCACAATCTCCACAAAAACTCGAGAGAGAATATAATTAGCCTTAAGGCAAAGTTGACCAATACAAACAACCCAGCCCCTGCCATTGCAAACCATACGATTTTAACAACCAAACCCGTTGCGGAGTTCTGATCATCCGGTGCCGACCACGAGGCTGTTGACGCCCTGAGCTCGGTAGCCCATGAAGAGCGCGACAAGCCACCTCCCCCAGCGTATACTGTGAAAATAATTGCTCCCGCCAATGATAGTAGTGCCCAAGTAATTGCTTTCTTTCTCACTTTTACCCCCTCTCCGAATTGGATAATCAATCACAGAATCCCGTGCCACATCTTCTTTGCCCGTTACCCGGGGGGCAAGTCCTACTTCAGGTAATCAATATTTTGCGATGATGCCGGTATCATTTCCTCTCTAATTGATTGAAAGACATTTGAGAGTGTCGCATACAAGACCGCGATGACAACAAAAAACACAATACCAAAAATGAATATGACAAAAATTTGTGCTGCCTGACTTGATGGCGCCCCGCGGACTATTTGGTCTATGTATTTTGTAACCAATGGGGCGTTCAGAATAATACCACTATTTTCTACCAGAAGTGTCTCCCCACTATCCAGCACCAGCATAACTCCCCGCTCGGGCACCGTACTTATGACGGTACCCAGGCGCACCATATTATGATTGCTTAGCAATAATTTCTATATCCCCGTTTACTGAGGATATCCCACATCATGCAACGCCTTACAAGCTTCAGCCTGCTTGTGCTTGATTGCAGCATCTACTATCGCTTCTCCTTCGCCCTGTGTAAGCATCCTGTGAGCAATAACCGCCCGCCGGTATTGCTCGGCAACAGGGTAGCTCTGACAATACGCCAAAACATCTTCGCATTTATCTGGAGAAATTTTGTCTAGTCCACTACTGAGTCGACGACTAATGGCTATAGAATCAGTCAACCGAATACAAGTTAAGAAACCGGCTGCAGCAAGCAACGCTAAAAAGAGACTGTACGGTTTTAGCAATCCTAATACAAAGAAAGGGGAGCCGGGGGGAGGTTCACACAGAGGGCTACTGATAAATGCGCCAAAAGACAGCGCTATTGCAGCAGCCATTAGGACATGTCTTGCAATTCGCTGCTTTTTCAACTGATTCGAGTATTTTGCCTTCTCTTGATGTATCTCCGCTTCTGTCGGTGGCTGTTGAGACAATAAGAATTCCATACCCCTCCCTTACTGCATCTTCTCTACGGAAACCAGAATTGAGGAACCAGGACCATTCACGAAACGCCACGGCTCGCCCGGCAACTCTTTCAGGGGAACCATCATATCATGACATTCCACATTTGGGATTTCAACTGGATAGCCGCCAGCCTCAAACTTTGCCATCTCAATAAGCCGAACGAACTCGACATGGACAGCATGTCCAGTGCTGTCTTCTTTCCAAGAGAGAGTAACTGTGGTCCCGGTATTAAGTATTTCTTTGGTTTTAGTTAACCCCGTGCATTTACCAGTATTGTCACACCCGGTAAGTGTAGCCAGTGGATCATCCTCGTGGGCCGACATCCAGCCTGGGTATTGGGCTTTCGGCATTGTACTTATTATTACCGATCCAGTGTATTCATGAGGCTTAATATCTTCAACAACTACGATCTTCCCTGCAGTGAGAGTAACTCTCTCTTCTTTTACAGTTGTTATCTTACCAGCAACATCTTCCTGGTGTATCTTCACCAGGTATATCTCAGATAGTGCGGCTAGGCCAGCATAGGCATTTCCCCACGCAAATCCACAGGCAACAACTATACAAACTGCCACTATCAAGAATTTTCTCACAATGTATTCCTCCCCTTTTTAAACTCTCTGGCGGGGATTACTTCCCCACAAGAATGTCGTCCACTTCCGCCTGTTCCAATTGTTCGATCTTGCTGCTTCTTACGTATTCAGCAACGAATTTTTTCAAGATGTCAAACGGGATGTCCATTGTTTTCTTAGTTTTACTGTTGATTATTGTGACATCCCCGGAATAATCACCATTGTGATGAAAAAATAAAAGGCTTATACTTTTGAGTATGCATATGATTAAAGACCTCCCTTTAGCATTAAGTGTTACGATACTAGTCCTGCTCTTATGGCCAATAGCGTTTATCTATTGGCGTCAGCGACAATCTTTAAGACCTCGTAATGCCGCGCGCTCACTCCATCAATCTCACGTAATTTAGCGACCACTTCTGATGTTGTATGCGCCGGCGGCCTGGGGTTAACCCTCTGCGAAATATATCCGTTACTTATATAATAGTTATAGGTTACAACGGCTGAGCCGCAGCAAAGCACATAATCTATTACTCTGTATAGTTTCTCGATATTCCGCGTTACCCACTTAAACGAGTCTGCATAGAAGAAAGAGACTTCACCGTTTCGAATAGATCGCAGAGCGTGGACAAGCTTGGCATCCATATCGCCACTGATGCCGCTTAAGCACGTCGATGCATTTTTGTCAGCAGCCTTTTTCGGGAACATCAGGGGCTTCGTTGTACGGTCAGCGGGCCAATAACAATTAACAGATGCGGAGTCTCCTAAATACCATAACGCCTTGTAAGCAAGTGGATATTTGTTGACAAGGCGTATATAGATATCCTTGAGCGGCTCCGCTCCGTCGTTCGAGAAAGCCTCTAAATCGAGGGACTGCAGGTGTTTCGCAGCACCCTCAGTGATGTCTCGCATGGCGTTCTCATCAACTTTTTGCGGGCTATCCTTTGTCGGCTTATAATGCAGAGCCTCGATCAGACTATTTCGTACAGCTACCACAACAAGGGCGCGGATATCACGGTCCACATCACTCGGGGCGTTGAACATCGCTTCTTCCATACCGTGGGCGAGGAACGCGGTACGAAGCGTCTCATCGTTCCAGTGAACAAGTATCCCTCTCACTCTCTGCTCTATATCTTCGGCCACTGTTTTTGCAAGCGATTTATCGACGCTCAAACTTCTAAGTTGCGAAACAATATGCTTTAGAATTATCATTTTGAAATCTCCAATTAAATCCCCGGCTCGTATGGGGCTCGTTTGTACGGCATGCCTTTTGTTCATCAAATAAATCCCTTCCCCTTAAGTGGATTCATTCATGCCCCCTATTAGCCCAAACTTCTGCCATAATTACTTGATCAAATGGTTTACACTCTGCAGTAGGGTTTATTGAACACGATTTACAATTTCTTTCATCATGTATTTTCGCTTCACTGCAACCTCCACAGCGTTCCGGGTCAATACTATCACAAAGAACATCCATTATATGCGGACTCCTATTTTGGTTCCGAGATACCACAGACTTCTTTTTGTATTTTTCGGTGGAGCCATTTCGGATATACTCCCGTGAATCGAATCGAAAACAAGGACATCCCTAAATAACTTTTGTCGGCTTGGGTTAAGCTATTATTGTTCAGACGTTGCAACAGCTTTATATCTGAAATAAGAACCAATACGCCTGCAACAGCTCCGATCCCAGGGATAATACTTAACCTCCCTGCCCCTGGATACAACAGCGGAATGGGGAGACAGATAAGGAACATTACAGTACCCAGTGTAATTACCAGCAGTTGGTATTTAAGTCTTATTTTTACTTCTTTAGAGGCTATAGTATCAATGTAGCAAGTTTCTTCCATGATAAGCTGATCCTCCGTGAGTTATTTGTTCTTGTTTATTTTCCTTTTTGACACCTTTTTTTGACAAGCAGACCTGTTAGAACATATAACATGCAGTCCCCTGCCTAATCGTTTGAACTCGGCAAGCGATAGGCTGCGAGGGTAGAAAAATCTGCCAGTGAGATGCTTCTCCCCAGGGTGTAATTTGCGATCCTTGACGTTCAGGACAAACACCGGTCGCAGATTATCACTTTTAACATCCGAAGATGCCCTACCACAAAGCTCACAAGGACGGTCTGACAGTTCCCTTATTCCAGGAACTTGTAGAATTCGCTCAGCCATCCCTTTGGGGGACTTAGGGAGATCGCTAACATTTACCGTTATCGGCTCATCTTGACATCCTCGCCGCCCTAAAGTAGCAGTGATTCCCTGGGGAGCTGAAGCTTGCGCTGCAGCCCTGGTAGGTTCCCGCTTCACAGAGGCGCTTTGAGAGCCGTTCTCTCCACAGGCTAACACGGCATGCCCTGCCGCTAAAATGTTTATTGCAGCCACATGGTCCGCATTGGCGGTGTGTCCGCAGTTGATGCACCTGAATACCGCTTGAG
>Ga0181533_1000573_pt1 | contig 49863 bp, 42 predicted proteins | sample PEATcosm2014_Bin_45_FD_119772 | JGI IMG/M metagenome (GOLD analysis project Ga0181533, IMG submission 119772) | Peatland microbial communities from MTU Mesocosm Facility, Houghton, MI, USA - PEATcosm2014_Bin11_60_metaG | ecosystem: Environmental > Terrestrial > Soil > Wetlands > Peat | place... | reverse complement strand
TTGCCGTTTTAATCTCTATAGAGCGCGCAATCCTATTCCCTTCGATCTCAGCATATTTAAGGGTCACCTTGTCGCCCACTTTAATATCGGAAAGAGTTTTCTTTTCCTTATTCATCTTCACAATTGTTTTGTCATCAGCAGTAATGACCACTTCAGCCTTTTTCCCTCTTACCGTCAAGGTCTTGACCGCCACATCGATGGTAACGACATCTCCTGTAATCTGTTTAACTATTACCTTATCGGCGGCAATGGCGCTGCCTATCATGAAAACAGCGAGAAGAAAACAAATTAAATACAAAAGTGGCTTTCTCATAATGCCTCCACCTTAAATTGAGTTAAGTATAAATAAGGGCAGGTGTTGGTCCAACCGTGAACACCTGCCCTTCGTGATATGAAAGAGATTACTATTTCGCCGGAGTAGCGTCTTTCTGCTCTGTTGTTGTCTTTTCTGTCTTCTCCATTGTCTTCTTGGTCTTCTTCTTCTTAGCCTTCTTAGCAGGAGCCTTCTTCTCAGTCTTCTCCATCGTTTCCGTTTTCTTAGTTGTGTCAGTAGTTGTAGTTGTATCAGCTGCGAAAGCTACTGTGGTCATTCCGAATGCAAAAAGAACTGCTATTACCAATGACATTATTTTCTTCATTATGATTCACCTCCTTTTTCTTCAATTTTTGCTGCTTACCAAGTTATAAAGCAATAACTGTGCCATTCAGAAAGAAGAGGTCTTTATCCAACACCTAATCCCAGCCAGGGATAGGGTAATTAAACAAGTTCATGCCGTTATGGGGAGGGAATCGATAACTTTAGGCAGCACTTCACGGACTCAATCCAGATAAACTCACGGCGCCTATTGCTGCGGATTATTTCCTTTTTCAGGGGACATATCCTCATTTGAGGATATGTCCTGGATGCCAAACTTCTCAAGCCTGTACCAAAAGGTCTTGTAAGTCATACCGAGCAGCCGTGCCGCCTTGGCTGCTACATTGTTCGATTTAAGCATGGCTTTTTTAATAAGCTCCTTTTCGAGCTCTTCAAAGTTTATCCCATCGTCAGGCAATTCAAAGTTTATGGTACCCTTTTCTGAAGTAAGCCGCAGTTCGTCCCTTATATCATTGAGATTTATTGTTTCTCCGTCTCCCATTAGCACGGACCGCTCAACGACAAATTCAAGCTGCCTGATGTTGCCGGGCCAATGGTAATCCATCAGCGCTTTCATTGCTCCATCGCTCACTCCTCTGACTTTTTTCCCGAATTCCTTATTATATTTGTCAATAAAAAAGCTTGACAGTGCCGCAATGTCCTCTTTTCGTTCTCTCAACGGAGGGAGCTCAACAGTCACAACCTTGAGCCGATAATAGAGATCATCCCTGAATTTGCCTTTCCCGACTTCTTTTTCCAGGTTCTTGTTGGTAGCCGCTATTATCCTTATATCAACCTTAATGCTGTCCTTTCCTCCAAGCCTTCTGATTTCCTTGTCCTGCAGTACCCTCAATATCTTTGTTTGGGTCAGGAGCGGCAGGTCTCCTATTTCATCAAGGAAGAGAGTGCCCCGGTCGCTTGCCTCGAAAAGCCCCTGCTTGCGATGTGTTGCGCCTGTAAAAGCGCCCGGCTCATAACCGAACAATTCGCTTTCTATAAGGTTCTCAGGAATAGCCGCGCAATTAATTGCGGTAAAAGGGCTTGTCCGTCTTGTGCTGTTATAATGTATTGCCTTTGCAATGAGTTCCTTTCCCGTCCCGCTTTCTCCGTATATCAGGACAGTAACCGCTGTGGGCGTGACCTTTTTAGCTATTTCAATGACCTCTCTCATCTTTTTGGAGTTGCCCACGATGCCTTCCATTTTAAATTTGCCGTAAAGCGCATCTTGCAGTCTTAGATTGTCCTTGAGCAGTTGCATCCTCTCCACCGCTTTCCTGATGGTGAGGATTATTACTTCTTTATCGAGAGGTTTTGTGAGGTAATCAAAAGCGCCTTTTTTGATAGCTTCAACCGCAGATGAGATAGTGCCGAAAGCCGTCATAATAATTACCGTTGGTTTCAGACGATCTTCCGGCAAGGCATCCAGAAGTTGTACCCCGCTCATGCCACCCATCTTCAGGTCGGTTATCACCACATCCGGAACAAGTGTTTTTATATGCTCAAGTCCTTCCTCGGCAGAAGCTGCGGTGAATGTTTCGTAGCCCTCATCATCAAGGATGGTTTTTATTATTTCACGCTGGCGCTGCTCGTCATCTATAACGACTATGGAAGCCATACAACCTCATTTGCTCTTTTATTGTCCATTAATCTTGGGGCGGGCAATGGAAGGGTAAGCCTCACTTCACTCCCCTCTCCAACAACGCTATGCAACTCAACTTTGCCCCCATGTTCTTCCATGACCCTTCTGGTCATAGGCAGGCCGAGGCCGAGCCCGTCTTGTTTCGTCGAAAAGAACGGCTCAAATATCTTTTCCAAATCCTCCTGCTTGACGCCTTTGCCGTTATCGCTGATAGTCAGGACAAAAGCATCATTTACAATCTCTTCTTTAATTCTGAGAACACCGGCCTTCTTCAACGACGCCATTGCGTGAAAGGCGTTGGTAATGACATTCAGAATGCAGGATTTAAACAGGTCAGGGTCCACATAAAGCTCCACGTCTAAAGAGTTGTCCCTGATAATGTTAATGCTGTCAGCTTCCGCTTTTGCCCAGATCAGGGCGAGCACGTCTTCCATCAGCACAGTAAAACTCAGATATTGTTTTTTCAGCTTGAACGGCCTGCTGTAGTCGAGGAAATCGCTCACCAGCTTATTGAGCCTGCGTATCTCCTGTTTTATCCCGCTGATGAGATGATCAAACCTCTCCTTTTCTTCCGGGATGCCGGGTTTGTATTTCTCACCCAGATGATCGACGCTAAGATTGATAAAGTTGAGGGGATTTCTTATTTCGTGGGCTATGCTCCTTGAGAGCTGCCCCAATCCTGAGAGATGTTCAGCCTCCCGCAGACGCTCCTCAAGGGTGCGGGTTTCCCTCAGCTTGGCGACCATGAAGTTGAACGTATCAGAGAGCTGGCCGATTTCATCATTGCTCTGCACAGGTATGCTCTGGTTAAGGTCGCCGGCAGCAACCCTCATTGAGGCGTCAACCACTCTCTGGATAGGGCGCGTATATCGCTTCGAAAAAAACACTATCATAATAATACCGATTCCAAAAACAAATATTGTCGCAAGAATTCTCTTGATCGTGTTCGCTCTCAGGATGTCGGAGAAATCGTCCCTGTTGACTCTCAGGTGGACATATCCGTATTGTGTATCGCCTGCAATGACAGGCACTATAACGTTATAGGTATGGCCTTCATCCGCCGAAACCGGTTCGCCCAGTTCAGCCTTGATAATAAGCTCCTTTTTCTTGTGAGTCATGGCCTGCCCTATTTTCGCAGGATTGGTGCTCGCAACGATTTCATGCGCATTACTGATGATGGATATCTCCTTGACTCCCTTAGCATTCAGTTTGGTCAGATATTTGGACAGCCGCGCCTCATCAGTGGAGCCTGATCCGGTCACTTCTTCAACTCCGATCTGAATTGCTTTGGTAAGCTCTGTAGTCTGGCGCTCTACTTCGCGGGAAAGGTCCCTCTCGGACTGAGAATAGAAAAACAGAAGCATGCCAATCATAATAAAACTCAGGAGGAGCATCATCAGGCTAAGCTTCTTGTTCAGCGAGAACTTAAACGAATTGCCTTGAAACATACTTAATAATAACATATACTCAGGGGCTCCCGAATAAATAACTTGTGCATTCAGGCGCTCAGATTCAGGTCAGATTTGGCTGATCACCGGGGAAAACCGCAGGCGTAGCATAGTTACGTTCTGCACCCCAAAAAATCCAGCGATTTTTCCGGGACCCCGCCGGATTTTGCGACTGAGGATCGGGCAAAGAAGGCCTGCATCTGAGATGCATCAATGTGCAAGTTATTTATTCAAGAGCGGTAAGCTTGAATTTATTTGAAATTGATTCTACTATACCTTACAAATGCTTGTAGAAAATGCTTCTGCAATACTTAAGAGAATGAGTCATGCTGCAATGCGCGCCGGCAGAAGCCCTGACGGGGTAAAACTAATTGCCGTTACAAAAACAGTGGAAATTGAAAAAATACAGGAAGCCGTGGACATAGGCCTCAGAATTTTCGGAGAAAACAGGGTCCAGGAAGCTCAGAAGAAGGTCCCATGTTTGAAATCCGGAGTTTCAGATTCAGGGATTGAATGGCATCTTATCGGACACCTTCAGCAGAACAAGGCAAAATATGCTGTGCGTCTGTTCGACCTTATACATACCATTGATTCTGTTGAGCTTGCAGAAGAGATCAACAGACAGGCAGAAAAAATTGATAAGATACAGAAAGCGCTTGTTCAGATAAAATTATCCGGAGAGGAGACAAAGCACGGGGTATCCGAAGAGGATTTTCTCTCGCTGCTTAAAAGAGTAAAAGGGATGAAGAACATACAGCTTAAAGGATTAATGGCCATACCCCCTTTTTTTGATGACCCTGAAAAAACAAGGCCGTATTTTAGGCGGTTGAGGGAACTCAGAGACAAGGCGGAAAAGGCAGGTTGCGAGCTGAAGGAGCTTTCTATGGGCATGTCCAACGATTTTGAAGTGGCGATAGAGGAAGGGGCAACAATGGTGAGAATAGGAACAGCGTTGTTCGGAGAAAGGAGCGTTTTATGATCGGCTTTATCGGCGGCGGGAAAATGGCGGAGGCATTGATAAAAGGTATTACATCTAAGGGAAACAAAAATATTTTTGTGTCCGAGCCCTTAGAGGAGAGGAGGCTCTATCTTGGATCCACTTACGGGATAAAAGCCGCCGCATCCAACAAAGAAGTTGCCGAGGCCTGCGGGATTATAATCCTGGCAGTAAAGCCTCAGAATATGGCGGCAGTGCTTGATGAGATTGCGGCCTCGATAACGGGAGACAAAACTGTGGTGTCCATAGCCGCAGGGATAACGCTCTCTTTTCTCCGGGAAAAACTAAATACAAAAAAGCTTGTCAGGGTCATGCCCAACACCCCGGCTATTGTTCAGGAGGGCATGTCCGTCCTGTCTTTGTGCGAATGCTTCTCCGAGCAGGATATCACAGCTGTGCGGGAGATTTTTATGTCTGTCGGCAAAGTGCTTACCCTTCCTGAAAAATATATGAATGCAGTCACCGCGCTTTCGGGCAGCGGGCCCGCCTTCATTGCATTATTTACTGAGGCGCTGGTCGCAGCCGGCCACCATATGGGACTGGCCAGGGAGCACGCCGCAGAACTGGCACTTCAGACACTTATCGGGACTGCAAGTCTTCTCGAAACAGGGATGCCGCCCGAAAGACTCCGAGAAATGGTGACCTCGCCCGGCGGGACGACTGCTGCCGGGCTTAAGGCATTTGAAGAGAAGGGGTTGAAAGACATCGTTGCAGAGGCATTGCTGGCAGCGCTTAAAAGAGCAGAAGAATTAGGCGGCAAAAATTAGGTAGAATAGTTAGTGACCATACCACTTACTCAAATAATTCTTAGCAGGAGGGCACATGTTTGTTTTTGGTGATTTTATTGTAGCCGTAGCCAGGATCATCGATTATATACTGGACATATACAAAATAATACTGCTTGTCGCCGTACTTCTGAGTTGGGTCAACCCCGACCCTTATAATCCCATTGTTCGCTTCCTTCATGCGGTAACCGAGCCGGTGCTCAGGCCTATAAGGAGATTGATAGGGTTTACATTCGGCCCTATAGACATTTCACCGATCATAGTATTTTTAATTATTATGTTTGCTCAAAGCTTCTTTATCAGAACACTGGTAAAATTAGGGTATAAATTAGGAGGTGGCTAAGATGCGACTTACACCGCTCGACATTCAGCAAAAACAGTTTCCGATGCGCTTCAGGGGTTTTGATGTCGATGAAGTTTATTCCTTTCTCGAATTGGTGAGGGAGCAACTCGAAGAACTCTTGAGGGAAAACGCTTCTCTGAAAGAACAGCTCGCCAGGGCAGACGAGCAAATGCAGGAGTTCAGGCATATGGAAACGACCCTGAGGGAAACGCTGATAACTGCCCAGCAGCTGGTTGAGGATTACAAAACAAATGCGCGCAAAGAGGCGGAGCTGGTCCTGAAGGAGGCTGAACTCAAGGCCGACTCCATGACAAAGGGCGCCCAGGAAAAGGTGGTAAAAATACACGAGGACATCGTCGATCTCAAAGGTATCAGACGCCACTTCAAGGAGGAAGTCAAGCGGCTTATCGACAGCCATATGAAAATGCTCGAATTCGACAAGGAAAGAGAAGGAGAAGAATCGGGTGAAATATAGTGCGCTCAAGGGCGTCCAGGACATTATGCCGCCCGATATTTATATCTGGCAGCGCATCGAGTCTTCGGCAAGAAAAATCTTTCACAATTACGGCTTTCAGGAAATAAGACTTCCCATAATTGAGTCTACCGATCTTTTCATACGGAGCATCGGGGAGACCTCGGACATCGTAGATAAAGAGATGTATACCTTCCCGGACAAGGCCAACCGCAGTGTCACTCTCAGACCGGAGGGAACGGCGCCTGCGGTACGGTGTTATGTGGAGCACAATCTTAACACCCTGCCCTCTCCGCAAAAATTCTTCTATACAGGCCCGATGTTCAGATACGAGCGGCCGCAAAAAGGGAGGTTCAGGCAGTTCTATCAGATTGGGGTCGAGGCTTTCGGTTCGGCAGAGCCGTCTCAGGACGCCGAACTCCTTAGCATGCTCAAAAATCTTCTTGAGCAAATCGGCATCGGTGAACTCAATTTTGAGATTAATTCCATCGGGTGCGATGCATGCAGGCCGGACTATAAAAATGCACTGCTTGCATTCTTTGGAGATAAGCTTTCGGAGTTCTGCCCCGATTGCGTGCGCCGTTACTCGGTAAATCCACTTAGAATCCTGGACTGCAAAGTGGAGCGCTGCATAGAACTGCGTCAGGGCGCTCCTGCCGTGACCGATTATTTGTGTGATGATTGCAGGAAACACTTCGATGAACTCCTCTGCCTGCTTCAGATGCTGGGCATCCGCTATTCCATAAACCCTAATCTGGTGCGCGGCCTGGATTACTATACGAGGACCGCTTTTGAAGTCACCAGCGAGCATCTTGGAGCGCAAAAGGCGGTTGCCGCCGGGGGCAGATATGACAGGCTAGTTAAGGAATTCGGCGGTCCGGAAACTCCTGCAATAGGTTTTGCCATCGGCATGGAACGGCTCGCTGCACTGCTGAAAGAAACCTCCGAAGAACGGCAGCCTGGGCCAAAGGCATTCATTGCAACTCTGGGCAACGAGGCGGAACGACAGGGCTTCAGAATTGCCGAGGCGCTGCGTAAAGAGGGTCACTACGTTGAGCAAAATTATGGAGCGGCCTCGCTCAAAAGCCAGTTGCGCAAGGCAGACAGGGTCGGCGCCGAATTTGCGATTATTATCGGGGAAAATGAACTGAGAGCGGGCAAGGCCCAGTGGAAAAATCTCAGCACAAAAGAACAGGGAGAAATAGAGTTCAACAATCTTGTCCCTTTTTTCCGCATTAAAGCCCAATAAACCAGAATCCACCACCTAAAACACCGAACCACAGAGAACACAGAGTTTTTCTCTGTGCTCTCAAGGCCTTCAGGAAAAGAGAAAAAACTGAACGTTAGCTAGAGAGTGCACAGAGATTAAAGTCATATCTGATGTTATGTCTTCTTAAATCCATGAGTTTCTCTGTGTCCTCTGTGGTTTGATGGTGAATCAGGGTAAAGATATCTTCTTGTCACTAGTTGAGTCCAGGCACACTATCCCACCACATCTAACCTTCTGACCCGCAGCTTCACGCCCAGTTCATCAGCCAGCAACCTGCACTTATCAATGTCGACTCCCTCTGTTGCCACCACCGTTGCCTGGACATCCGGTATTAAGAGCTTTGCCTCCCTGATGAAACTGATCACTTCCTGAAAGGCGTTCTCAAAAGCAGGCTTGCAAACCTGACGGTAAGTTTCCTCGTCCTGCGCATCAAGGCTTACCGAAAACACATCTACAAGTCCCTGCAGCTCGGGAATGATGTTCCTTTTGTATATAAGGTTGCCGTGACCATTTGTGTTTATCCGCACCCTTCCCCCTTGCTGCTTTACCCACGCGGCAACCGATTTTACCGTGTCGAGCCTCAGGAGCGGTTCCCCGTACCCGCAAAAAACAACCTCCTTGTACCGTAAAGGGTCTCCAATAGCTTCAATCAACTCCTCAACAGAAGGTTCATGTTCAAGCCGTAAATTGTGCCCTTTCACAAAGTCCGTCGTGAAGCGGACGCAAAAGACACATTTGCTCGTGCATATGTTGGTAATATTCAAATACAGGCTGTCCCTGATCTTATAGGCAATTTGACCTGAGGGCAGTTCACCGATATGAAAAAGTCTCTTTGCATTGAGTGTTGTAATCCTGTCTATGTCCTCCAGGGACACGCCCCTCAATTCAGCCAGGAAGCGTGCCGTATGCACTACAAAAGCAGGTTCATTCCTCTTACCCCTGAGCGGTACGGGCGCAAGAAAAGGGGCGTCTGTTTCTACCAGCAGACGTTCATCAGGGATTATTTTAGCTATCTCACGCAGTCCTGACGCATTCTTGAATGTCACCGGCCCGGCAAATGAAAAATAGAGGCCGATTGCAAGCGCCTTTTCAGCCATATCCCGGTCCCCGGAAAAGCAATGCATCACCCCCTGTTCGATTCCTGAATCTTTAAGGACACCGAGTGTGTCTTCCTTTGCCTCTCTGCTGTGAATGACTACGGGAAGACCCATCTCCTTTGCAAAATCAAGCTGCTGCCTGAAGACAGCGCGCTGGATTTCCCTCGGTGAATAGTCGTAATGATAATCGAGCCCTATCTCGCCGATAGCCACCACTTTCCTGTGAGCAGACCATATCTTTATCTGATTAAAAACCTCCGGGGTAAAATCTTTAGCATCGTGGGGGTGCATTCCCACGACAGCAAAGATGTCGTCATGCTCTTCTGCTAGAGCAACAGCGCCCTTGTTCCCTTCAAAATCGGAGCCAATTGCAAGAAGCGCTTCCAGCCCGGCTTTCCGGGCCCTTTTGATAACATCATCCCTGTCGCCTTCAAAGGCGTCCATTTCAAGATGGCAGTGGGTATCGATCATAGTTCAGCTCCGGCCTCTCATCTCAGCACGCGTTCATCAGCTTTTGGTGAACTGCGATCTATTATGATAATTTAAGAATGCATTTTTGAGCAACTGCCGGAGGCGGGACAGAGCGGGCGGGACCGGAAAACTTGACGAGTTCATGAAACTTCCTGTATTTTAAATATTCATCTTATCTTCACTTTATCGAGGGCCGTTAGCTCAGTTGGTAGAGCAGCTGACTCTTAATCAGCGGGTCGCAGGTTCGAATCCTGCACGGCTCATCTGATTTTTCAATGACTTATCCCGACCTTTAATTTTTCCATAGGTGACTTTTATAGGGGACTTACCTCAAATCCTCATAATTCTTTGACTGCTTTCTTGGTGCTGCCCCTGAGGCTTTAAGAAGTCGTTAGCGCCTTTCACTCGGGAAGTCTGACCGCTTTTTCCTCTGTTATCGTTGATACCGCTCCTGTTATTTATTACATAGAGGCCCATCCTGAATTCGGTCCTGTCACCAAAACATAGGTCTGAGCATCTTCTTTCCACAGCCCCTTTCCGAGGCCGTAAAGCCCTTTCCAGTCCATCTCTTTTTTCACTGCAAGCCCGGTCTTCCTGAGATGATGAGCAAGCTTTTCCACCAACTTTAATTGTTGCTGGGGCGTAAGTTTCTCTATCTCTTTTTCTATCTTCTCCATGGCAATTACTTTCGGCATTCTCCACCCCCACTTTTAAGCCCTTATGTTGATGTTTCTATCATATCACAAATCCTAAGCCTGGACGCACATTGTCCTTTCAAAATGGCTCATCCCAAACCCCCTCATACGCCCATTCACTTGGAAACTCTATTGTTACATTTTTAAAGGGCCGGAATGGAAATTTATAAGGTAAAAATTGTAGATTATCTACATACGGTTCCCCTACAAAACAGTAACAGTCATCCTTTTGATTCTCTTTTTTGTCTTATCTGTAACGGCGTACTATAAAAGCAATACTATCAGTGATCAGACTCTGAGAATGGTATATTTAATTGGGACAATTGCCTCTGTAATTGGCTTGATAATAGTATTCATTCAGATAGCCGCTTTAAGAAGTATAAGCCGTCTCTATTCAGAAAATTGTCCATGCTACAAATGTAATAATGACGGCAGCTCCTAAAACTGTAATGCGTTTCTACGGCGATACACAATATGATTTCGGTAAAAACTATCAGAATCTTCTAGATTACGTTCAGAGGGTCAGGTTTTGTGACGTAAATTAAAAAGACGGGGCATGTGTCCCTCGCTCATACCAGCAAGATAGTCGGCAGTGCAGGTTTAATTCGTGCCCCAAGACGTGATCCCAAAGCATTCACCACTATTCCGATATTTTGTGATTTGACAAATTAATTATATTCTGTTATTGTTGATAACGGATATCATTATCGTGAAAACAGGTATGATTGTAAACAACGCCAAAGACATTTTCAGAAGCTACATAAGAGAAAAGGGACTGCGCAATACACGGCAAAGAGAAGAAATTCTCGATGCGTTCTTTTCCGCTGAAAAACATATAACAGTCGAAAAACTTTTTGCCGTAATAAGAACGAAAAATCCCGGCATAGGATACGCAACCGTCCACCGGAATTTGTGCCTGCTGTGCGAATGCGGCCTGGCTGACGAAATAAAAATAGGAAACCAAAAGACCAGATATGAGCCTAAATTCGGACAAAAGCATCATGACCATCTTATATGTTTGAAATGCGGGCGGTTCATCGAGGTCAATGACAGTAAGATAGAAAAACTGCAGGAAAAACTCACGGAAGCAAACGGTTTTATTCCTGTAAGGCATAAACTGGAGATATACGGCATCTGTAAAGAGTGTAAATAATTTTTTACTTTTTCTAATGATAATGAATATCAATATTGAAATGAATCTTCTGATGCATTTGCGAAAGTCGCAACCACAGAATAAAAGGCGGTAATTACAAATGGCCCTATTTAAAAAAAGCAAAGCATGTCATACGCCACAAGCCGATTCGCCTTCATGTAAAAAAAAGGTGGCTTTGATAGGCAACCCGAACGTGGGGAAGAGTGTGCTCTTTAACGCGCTTACCGGCGCCTACGTAACAGTATCGAATTATCCCGGGACCTCGGTCGAGGTTTCAAGGGGCGCGGTGACAGTCGAAGGACAGCATTTTGAGATAATCGATACACCGGGGATGTATTCTCTCCTTCCGATAACAGAAGAAGAACGCGTGGCCAGGGAGATACTTTTAACGGAAACCCCTGATATTGTTATTCACGTGCTGGATGCGAGAAACCTGGAGCGCATGCTGCCCATGACAATCCAACTGATCGAGGCCGGTCTGCCGGTCATCCTGGTAGTCAATATCATGGATGAAGCAGAGCGGATGGGGCTCAATATCGATATATCGCTCCTTGCGAAAAGACTCGGGATTCCGGTTATAGGGGCGGCAACAGTGAAAAAAAGGGGCATGCCGGAAATAAGGAAGACCATCGTCAATTTCGCTTCTGAAAAGCATAACGATTTCAGTTACAACAAAAGGCTTGAAAACGACGTAGCGGAGATCGCGGCGTTACTGAAAGGTGATTACAGGCTTTCGCGCAAATCGCTTGCCCTTCTTCTCCTTCAAAGGGACGATGAAATTGCCGGGCTGGTGAAGGATACCGAAGGGGCCGGCTATCCGGCATTGGAAGAAAAAGTCAAGGAGACGATATTTGAGCGCAGGACGTCCTTTCATCAGGACCTCTCGATGGAAAGGCGAAGGATCATAAAAGGACTGATAAGGGATGTTTTCAGCGAACCTGATAAAAGGAAAATCACGCTGAACGAAAGAATATCGCGTTTGACGGTCAGGCCTCTTACAGGTATCCCAATACTTTTCTTGGTTCTATATTTCGGGCTTTACAAGTTTGTCGGAGTTTTCGGCGCCGGGACAGTAGTGGACCTGGTGGAACAAAAGTTTTTTGAGGGGTTTTTCAACCCATGGATTACCGGAGTAGTTAAGCATCTGGTCCCGTGGGAGGTGATTCAGGAACTCTTTGTAGGAGAATACGGCGTAATAACATTGGGGATACGATATGCAATCGGCATCATACTCCCTATTGTGTCGACATTTTTCCTCTTCTTCTCAATACTGGAAGACAGCGGCTATTTCCCCAGGCTGGCCCTCCTTGTAGACCGGGTGTTCAAGATGATCGGACTTACCGGCCGGGCCGTAATACCGATGGTGCTGGGCTTCGGCTGCGACACAATGGCTACCATGGTCACGAGGACCCTTGAGACAGTGAGGGAAAGGGTACTGGCAACCCTTCTGCTTGCGCTTGCCATTCCCTGCTCCGCACAGCTGGGGGTCATCCTCGCCCTTTTATCCAAGACAAGGGGAGCACTGCTCGTCTGGGGCGCCTTTATGCTCCTGATCTTCCTGTTGGTTGGTTACCTGGCTGCAAAGGTGCTGCCTGGGGAAACACCTGTATTCTATATGGAGTTGCCTCCGATCAGGCTTCCACAGTTGTCGAACATCCTGACAAAAACATATACCAGAATGCAGTGGTACTTTTTGGAGATACTTCCGCTGTTTATTTTAATCTCCATGCTTCTTTGGCTCGGGAAAATCACCCATTTCTTTGAAAAGGCTGTGGCGTGCATGAGCCCTGTCATGGCATCTATCGGGCTCCCCAAGGAAACCGCCGTAGCGTTTATTTTCGGGTTTTTCAGACGGGATTACGGCGCAGCAGGGCTTTTCGATCTTCAGGCAAAAGGCTTGCTTAATCCGCGGCAACTGACCGTTGCAGCAGTTACACTGACCATATTCATTCCATGTGTGGCCCAGTTCCTAATCATGAAAAAGGAACGCGGCATGAAAACAGCATTGCTGATAGCGGCTTTTGTCAGCGCCATGGCATACGGAAGTGGCTATATTCTGAATAAATTTGTTCTTATGACCGGAATACTTTAATGCGCTGCGGTTTTTGCGGGTTTGAGTTTAAAGAGGAAGAGGGCTTTAAGGGATGCAAAAACTGCCCGATGAGTTCCGGTTGTAAAATGGTAAAATGTCCCAGGTGCAATTATGAAAACGCTCCCGAGCCTTTAGTGGTGAAGCGGATAAAAAATATTTTCAAGAAAATACAGCTTTTCGCGCAAAGGCGCAAAGACACTAAAAAAGAATAATATAATGATAATATAATTAATAGGCTAAGAAGTTCCCTTTTAGTAGCCTACTAACCTTTTATTTTGGGTTTGCTTGGCGTGCTTTGCGGCTTGGCGTGAGATCGATTTTCTTAAGGAGGGAATGATGAAACTTTCAGAAAAGGCTGAAGAGATATTGGAAGCGATGTGGGTTGCCATTGAGGAAGAGGGCGCAGATTTTGCCGAAGCCGAAAAGATCGGTATCGACCCGGCAGACCCGTCTTATAAGGAGCTTACAAGTAATACGCTTATTGAGATAAATGCGGGGCATATTTATTTTAGCCAGGACGGCAGAGAAGAAGGGCGCAGAACTATACGGCGTCACCGTCTGGCAGAACGTCTTATAATGGATGTGCTCAGTATCAGGGGGGCGGAGGGAGACGAAAAGGCATGCGAGTTTGAACATCTTCTTAAAGAGGGCGTAGCTAAAAAGGTATGTACAATGCTGAACCATCCTTCAACTTGTCCCCATGGCAAACCGATACCGCCCGGGGATTGCTGTAACGAGGCCAGAAAAAGCGGGGACCTGGGGGTATTGCCGCTGACCGAGTTCAAGTCCAATGAGGAGGTCGAAATAGCATTTATACAGACAAAAGACTCCAAGAAAATGCAGAAGCTTATGGCAATGGGAGTCTTACCCGGAAACAGTATCCTTGTTTTGCAGACCTTCCCTTCACATATATTTCGCATAGGATATTCAGAATTCGCCATTGATTCTCAAATGGCGCGGGAAATATTCGCAAGACGGACATAACTCGGAAGGAAGGCAGGAGAAGGGGAGCACTTCTTTTTCGACGCGCTGAAACTGATATGTATTTAACCTGTCAAGCCCTGGATTAAGACATCCCACTCCTAATTTATAAATAAATATGTCTGCCGGGCCGGAGAAACCTTCACAAGCTTTCGGAGGCCCGGCAGATTTCCTTATTGAGGCATGTGGAATGAAGGCAGGGCATGAGCAGCAATAAGCGACGGTAGATCACTCTGATATACGCGGGTTGGTTACCGCATGACTTGTCTTAGTCGCGGAGCTGCCTTGGTCTACTTGCGAGGGTCATCCAAGCAAGATGCCTCATAGTTTCATCAAGGGTTCTCCTCACCAGCTCCTCATGTCCCGTCTTCATTCCGTATAACCTGTCCTCCTTAATTGTGGCTCTGGGCCACTGGTTTTCCAATTCCTTTAGCTTAACCCACGTCGCTTAAGGTTGGACAGGTTAAATGCATTATGTCTACTTCCATTGCCAAATCCCAATTTTTCCTTTGTAGCAATATGCCCAGCCGTTTTCAGTCCGGGCTCGGCGTTACTCGCCCTTTTCAGTAGAGCCGTGCATCGCGTCGAAAAAAAAGTGCTCCCCTTCTCCTGCAATTTATCATATTGGGTCGGCATGGGTCAGCTTGTTTTTACTTTGTATCAATTTATTGACCGTGACGTCTTACTGGCCACCTCCTAAATATGTTATATTTAAGAAGATGAGCAACCTGTTTCAAAAAATAATGATCGATGATATTGACATGCCCGTAATGCCTGATATTGCGATGAAGGTTTTTTCCATGCTTGATGCCGGGCATTTTTCTCTCATGGAATTTGAAAATACCATCCTGGAAGACCAAAACCTGACGATATCTATTTTGAAGATAGCAAACGCCCCTATTTACAAAACCGGAAAATCTGCAAACACACTTTCCGATGCAATTATGGTAATCGGGCTGGATAATCTTCTGGCGCTTGTTTCTATTATCTCCTTGACCAAAGAAATGTCGGGCAAATATCTTGACCCTGAATTGATGCGTCATTCGATTGCGGTTTCTTCAGCATCTGCACTGCTTGCCCAAAAGATAAAGGGGTTGAAAAAAGAAGAAGCACTGGTTGCAGGCTTAATCCATGATATTGGGAAAACCGTTCTTTCAGTCAATGCCAATGAACAGTACAAAACGATCAAAAGCAGGGCGAAAAAAGAGGGGAGACCTTTTATAGAAATCGAAGATGACTTGCTTGGATTCAACCACTGCAATATCGGGAGTATCCTGGCTAAAAAATGGAAATTCCCGAAGATTTACGAGTATGTCATAAAAAACCATCATGAAAATAAGGTGAAGAGACGCTCAATAACTGACGGTACTTTGTCTTACGAAGATTTGCTTTGCTATGCCGTAAGGGTTGCAGACCACGTTGCATTGGATGCCGATGTTGGCGTTATAAAACCGTTCGAAATGAGGCTTTCTGATTTGATGAAAGTTTTGGACATAGATAAAACTACTTATGACGAGATAAAAAAAGAATTAGGGCCCTTGAAATGAAGAAGCCCTTTTGATGCCATACGTAAAATAAATTACAAGCCCCAGCACAAGCCATACGACAAGCCTTATCCATGTATCTAAAGGAAGTCCTGTCATCAGATATAGGCAGGAAAGAATGCCGAGAATTGGTGTTGACAGTCCGCCCGGGGCCTTAAATACCCTTTTAATTTCAGGGTGTGTAAACCGCAACACCAGGACACCCGTGCAAACAATCACAAATGCCAGGAGCGTGCCTATGCTCACGAGTTCGCCCACAATGCCGATCGGGAGGAGGGCCGCCAGCACCGCGGTGACGGTCCCGGTCACAAAGGTAATAATATAGGGAGTTCTGTATACCGGGTGGATCTTGGAGACAAAAGGAGGCAGGAGGCGGTCCCTGCCCATGGAGAAAAAGATCCTTGTCTGGGCCAAGAGGAGCACCAGTATGACCGAGGTCAATCCGGCAATCGCGCCCACTTTAAGCAAAGGAGAGAAGAACTGAAGCCCCATGGCATCAAGCGCTACCGCAAAAGGGGCCGGGCCGTTCAGTTCAGAGTAAGGCACCACGCCTGTCAAAATGAGTGAGACTATCACGTAGAGCACTGTGCAGATAAAAAGGCTGCCCAGAATACCTATCGGCATATCTTTCTGGGGACTTTTTGCTTCCTGTGCAAGAGTAGATACCGCATCAAAACCTATATAGGCAAAGAAGATGACGCCGGCTCCTCTCAGTACTCCGCTCAACCCGAATACCCCGAACTCCCCCTTGTTGGGCGGGATAAAGGGGCGCCAAAGCGCAGGCTTTATAAAAAAGACGCCCACTGCGATGAACGCGAGTATTATGGCAACTTTAATGATCACTATAACTGCGTTCAACGTCGCCGATTCCTTGATGCCTATCGCCAGAATAATGGTAATGAAAGCAACTACTATAATCGCCGGGGCATTAAAAAGAGCTCCGGTAGCGACCCATGCGTGACGTGTAATATCGTAATTAAAAGGCGGCGAGGCAAGAAAAGCGGGAATAATAATACCCAAATCCTTAAAAAAGCTCACCAGGTATCCCGACCACCCGATGGCAACGGTTGTCGAACCTAGCGTGTATTCCAGTATAAGGTCCCAGCCTATTATCCAGGCTACAAACTGTCCCAGTGTTGCGTAGGCATATGTATATGCGCTTCCCGCCATCGGGATCATTGAGGCAAATTCCGCATAACAGAGACCGGCAAATGCACAGGCAATACCGGAGATAATAAAGGAAATTACAATGGCCGGGCCTGCGATCTGTGCGGCAGCATGGCCGGTCAGCACAAAAATACCGGCGCCTATGATAACGCCTATCCCCAGAAGAACGAGGCTCACGGGCCCAAGCGATCTTTTAAGCCCCTGCTTTTCCTCGAAAGCCTCTATAGTGAGATCGGACAATTTCTTTTTTAAAAAAAGTCTTCTCATTTGCCACGACTATTATACCTAAAAGCTGTAATAATTCCACTATCCATGGGGGTTGGGTAGTGGGTTATCTAAACGGAACTCGTGCATATTCCCAGCTGCAAGACCGCGGTGGGTCTTCAATGCATGCCCCTTTCCGGATAAAAATACGTTGAGAAAATCAACTGAGATAGATAGAATAAACAGGGACAATCATACTTATGTTAAAATAGTAAATTAGGAGCCTTGTGAAATCTAAACCACCTTTACAGCCTCTTACAATAAAAGGTAAAACCATAAAGATACCCATCATACAGGGCGGGATGGGTGTTGGGGTTTCGTTGTCCCCGCTGGCAAGCGCGGTTGCCCTTCAGGGAGGTATCGGCATCGTTTCGAGTGCCTGCCTTGACCGCATCCTTTCGAAAAGGACCGGGAAGAAATTCAATACCTATGAGGCGGCATACGAAGAGGTCTCTCTCGCAAAGGCTGCGGGAGGCTTTGCAGGCATAAATATAATGGGCGCTCTTGTGCACGATTTCAATGATTCTGTGCGCGGAGCACTCGATGCCGGAGCCGACGTGATTATTTCAGGGGCCGGCTTGCCTCTGACCCTGCCGGCCATTCAGCAGGTCAAGGATACCGCCCTTATACCAATCGTCTCGTCCACAAGGGCACTCGACATTATATGCAAAAAATGGGAGCGGTTGCACTACAGGCCTGACGCAATAGTGCTTGAGGGGCCGCTTGCTGGCGGACACCTGGGCTTTAAAATGGACCAGGTAGACCTTGAATCGAACACTCTCGCAAATCTGCTGCCCCCGATCAAGGACATGGCAATAAAGTACGGAGATTTTCCTGTAATTGTCGCCGGCGGTATATACACATACGAAGATATCGTAATGTTCATAAAAATGGGAGCGGACGGAGTCCAGATGGGTACGCGCTTCCTCGCGACGGATGAAAGCAGCGCTTCCGGGCCCTACAAACTCGCAGTACTAAAGGCCAAGGAGGAAGATATCCTCGTTGCCCACGACCCAGGTTCACCCTGCGGCCTTCCCTTCAGGGTAATCAGGCAATCACCCATGTATGTGTCCGCTCTTAACCGGTTGAGGCCCCCCAAATGCGATAAAGGCTATGTGCTGCTTAAAGACAGCGCCGGCAAGTTCACTATCTGTCCTGCAAAAGAAAGCAACGAGCACCATTTCTGTATATGCAACGGACTCCTGAGCTCTGCGGGCTATAACCCGGATAAAGAGGAGCCGCTTTATACTGTCGGGACCACTGCTGCCCGTATTGACCGTATAACCTCCGTCAAAGAGCTTTTCGAAGAACTCACCGGTACAGCAACGTAGAGATGATCAGAGGATCGGAAGGTTAGAGGGTCAGCTTCCCACCTTTAAAACATTCCAAGCCTCCAACCTTCTAACCCTCCAACCCTCTTGACTTATGGTCCGGTCCTTTCATGCCGTATTCCCGCGCTATTTTGTCAAGAATGCCGTTGATAAAAGATGCCGATTCAGCGGTAGAATATTTTTTTGCTATCTCCAAGGCTTCGTTTATGGTCACTGCGCTCGGGATGTCTTTCCGGAATAATAGTTCATAAGCGGCGAACCTGAGAATATTTCTATCGATACTTGCAATCCGCGCGAGGGTCCATTTCTCTGCAATTCGCTGAATTGCAGAATCTATCTCTTCAAGATGCATTATAGTACCCGTTATAATGTCCCCTGCGAACAGCTTTACATCCTGCTCGGCATCGCCTGCCTCGTTCCAGAAAGACTCAATCTCTCCTTTGAGTTCTCCTGGTTTTGTATAACGCCCAGGCTCTCCTCCGGGGCCATCAAAAAAATCTATCCTGTACAAGAACTGTAAAGCATATTCTCTTGCCTTTCTTCTCTTCATCTGTCAGATCAAAGCCTTTTAATCACCTGCGCCATTTCTATCGCGGTCACCGCAGCGTCCCATCCCTTGTTGCCTGCCTTGGCTCCTGCGCGTTCGACTGCCTGCTCGATAGTATCAGCAGTGATAATTCCGAATGCGATGGGGACCCCTGTTTCAAGAGAGGCGGCTGCTATGCCTTTTGAAACCTCTGAAGCTACATAATCAAAGTGCGGGGTTGCTCCCCTGATCACAGTTCCAAGGCATATCACTGCCTGGAAGGTCCCCTTCGATGCCAGTTTTTTTGCAATAAGTGGAATTTCAAAAGCACCGGGGACTCTTACCACTTCGATATCGTCGTCTTTGGCGCCGTGCCTTAAAAGTGCATCGGTAGCGCCTTCAAGGAGTCTGGATGTGATAAAATCATTAAACCTGCTTACAATGATCCCAAACTTGAAACCCTTTGCCTGTAGATCGCCTTCTATTACTCTCATGGCATGCCTCCGGACAAAATGTAATTGCAATAATAGTTCACCCCCACCCTACCCCATCAAGGGTGAGGGAAGTCTTAAGAAGCCCCTTGCCTCTGGCACGAGAGGGCTAGGGTGAGGGCGATGAACTCTTTATATATTATCATATTAACGTATAGCGGTTAGCGTTTATTGCGCTTCCTGTATAAATGTGTTGTTTATTGCTCTTTTAGCGCTATAACGCTGAACGCTGTACGCACAACGCATTAAGCTGGGTAAAACAACTCGAACCTTCGAGTTCTGATATTTATAAGTATGCCGGCGGCAATAAAATTGCTCAAAAGCGCTGTGCCGCCATAGCTGACAAATGGTAACGGAACGCCCACAACAGGCATTACGCTGAGCGTCATGCCGATATTAACACAATAATAGACAAAGAACATAGCGGTTATGCCTGCCGCCAGGAGACTTCCAAACTCATCTTTTGCGCGGTATGCAGTATCAAGTCCGCGAAGGAAAAGCAATAAATAAATGCACATAAGAAGAAAGCTGCCGATAAAGCCACTTTCTTCAGCATAGACGGCAAATATGAAATCCGTATGATTCTCAGGCAAAAATCTGAGCGGACCCTGCGTCCCCTTGAGGTAGCCCTTGCCTAAAATACCGCCTGAGCCAATAGATATCTTAGACTGGTTAATATGGTAGCCGATCCCTGACGGGTCAACATCGGGGTCCATAAAAGCAACAAGGCGGTTTTTCTGATAATCCTTGAGTCCCTCCCAAAATATGTGACCCAGAAAAGGAACTGAAACAATTGCTATGATCAGCACTACGGTTATAATCTTTTTGCTCACGCCTTTCGAAATTGACAGCACTATGAATAAGGATATCATAAGAATAGCGGTCCCAAGATCCGGCTGCTTTATGAGCAAAGCAAGGGGGAGCAGCGCAAACATAACAACGACCTTCGCCGACATCTTCTCCCCGGAAGCGTTCTTGCGGCCCGTAAGATATGACGAAAAGCCGATAATGAACATGATTCTAAAGAATTCCGACGGTTGAAATGAAAAAAAACCTATGCTCAACCACCGTTTGGCCCCCATGCTCGACCTCCCTCCAATAAGAACGGCGACGAGCAGAAAAAGACCGATCCCATAAAGCTGGTAGCCATAACGGTCCAGCCACTTATAGTCAAAAAAAACCATGGCAAAAAGGGCGGCGATACTTATGATAAGCCAGATGATCTGCTTCGAGTAAAAATCAGGGTGTACGCCAACACCCGCGGGCGGTCTCGTTGCGCTGTAAATCGTTATCACGCCGATCAGAGATAGACAAATAATCAGGCCGAAGGTCAACCAGTCAAAATTCTTGATTAAGCGGCGGTCGATCTTTACACTCATTCCCGGACCTCCGGACTATTTTCCTTTTTCTCCTGAACTTCGGAGATACTGCCTGCTTGAGGAGATAACGGGGCTTCGGCTTTAGCCGGTTTATGTTTTATAAGATACGCTTCGATGGCCCGCTTGGCAATCGGCGCTGCTGCCGTGCCACCGTGTCCGCCGTGCTCAACAAAAACCGAGAGAGCTATTTCCGGTTTATCGACAGGCGCAAAGCCGACAAACCAGGCATGGTCCATATATTTCTCGCCTGACACCCCCCGCTGCTTTCCGACGACCTGTGCGGTCCCGGTCTTGCCGGCGATTATAACAGCCTGCGACTGAGCGGAATGCCCGGTGCCGCCGGGCTCATTCACCACTCCTGCCAGCGCCTCCTTTATCGTTTGTATTGTTTCAGGCCTAATACCAACCTGTCCGACAGGCCTGCTGCCTCCCTTTATCAGCGAGAGAGGATAAAGAGTCCCCCCATTGGAAAAGGTCGCCATCATCCTTGCCATCTGAATAGGAGTTACGGAAACATATCCCTGTCCTATTGCCGCATTATATGTTTCTCCAAGGTACCAGGGCATTTTCTTCTTCTGTCTCTTCCATTCAGTGTTGGGGATCAATCCGCGCCGCTCTTTGATCATAAGATTGATACCTGTATCCTTGCCCAGACCGAGGGCGGTTGCATATTTATAAATCTTATCTATGCCCAGCCTCCTCCCAACTTCGTAAAAATAGGTGTCGCATGATTCTACAATTGCACGATGGAAATCGATTGGACCATGCCCGCCCTTTTTCCAGCATCCGAATGTCCATTTCCCATAGTGTATTCCACCTGTGCAGTTGATCTTTTTGTCTAACTCAATGGCCCCTTCTTCCAGTGCCGCCGTTGCCGTAATTATTTTAAAGGTCGACCCCGGAGGATACTGACTCTGAAGCGCCCTGTTGAGCATTGGGTTTTTCTTGTCTTCTATGAGCGACACCCAATCCTGGTACTTTATGCCCCTCGAAAACACATTGGGGTCAAACGACGGAAGACTTTCCAGTGCAAGTATTTCTCCAGTGTCAGGCTTTATCGCCACTAATGCGCCGGCCTTGTCCTTAAACTCATCCTCAACAGCTTCCTGGATATCAATATCGATGCTAAGGGTGATGTCCTTCCCCTTGACAGGCGGCCTCTGCTGAATAAGCCGCAATTCCCTGCCGAGGGCATCGACCTCTATGATCCGTTCACCGGGAGTACCCCGCAATTCTTTATCAAAGACCTCCTCAACGCCCCACTGCCCTATTAGGGCATCCGGAGGAAAATTCCTGAAATCCGGGTTCTCAAACTGTGCAGGCGTCAACTTACTCAAATAACCGATAACGTGGGCTCCGACTTTGCCGAAGGGATATTCTCTCCCCACCTCTGTCTCGACAAAAAGGCCGGGGAAATCCGATTTCCCTGCTTCTACATGTGCAATCTCAGGAAAGCTCAGACCCTCTTTTATCTTAAGGGGGATGAACGGGCTGTTGTCTTTCCTGTTCAGCTTCTCCGCAATCTCGCTTTTTTCAATGCCGAGAAACTTTGCAAGTGCGTCGAGGTCCAGGCCCTTGAGGCTTTCGGGGCTTATGGAGACACTGAAAACAGGGACATCTTTTACCAGCGGAGTCCCGTTCCGGTCAAAAATAATTCCTCTTGGGGCAGGAGTTTTTACAATTCTCAACCTGTTGCTCTCGGACATGGCCCTGTACTTGTCACCTTCGATAACCTGAAGCTGCCAGAGTTTGAAACAAAAAAACAAAAAAACTGCGACAATGATATAAGAGCCCCGTTGTATCTTCTTCAACTGCATCAGGCGCACACCAGGGGAAGATGCCCAATATCCATAAGGAAACTTGTCAGGGACTTCTTTTGTCTCACGCTATTTGTCCCGGGTCATTCACGGCAGTAAAAAAATCCCAAAAGGGATGTTCATAATAGACTGAACGAACATGGCCTGAAAAAGTGTTGCGCCGGAGACATGAATTCCTGTAAACATTATCCGGGAGCAGACCACCACCATTCCGTCAAAAAGGGTGAAAATAATAATAACGATCGCACCCCACAGCGGTGTCCATTTAAATATCATATCGGTAAAAACAACCGGCGTCATCAGCCCCAGCAGCCCCTTGCTCAGGAGTCCAGGGCCGATTATGGAGCCGGATATAACATCTTCCATCAACCCGATAATGACCCCGAATGCTACGCTTTCAAATTCTGCTTTGCTTCCGGAATAATCACGATCCGAGTTGCGCTGTTGGCTTTTCAATCCGAAATAGTAGACAAGAATAACAGTAAGATTGGAGAAATACCGCATAAAATAAAACTGCGTCTGCAGAAGAAAAACAAGCAGGGCAAGGACTATCCATTTCAGCGCATTCATTTCCAGCCCTCCAAAACCCAGTTAACTATTGGGGAGCACCCGTTTCAGCACAATGACGTCTTCCAGCTTTGCGCTCGACTGAAAAGGCTGTACCTCTATGTACTGGAAAAATTCTATCCCTTCTTTTTTCACTTTGCTGACCACGCCGACCGGCAGGCCCTCGGGGAACATCCCGTCAAAGCCCGACGTTATTACCACTTCTCCCTTTGCCACGGTCTCTTCGGGAGGGACATATTTCAGCATACAATAATCATGACCCGCCCCCGACAGGACACCCTCGTGCCGGCTATTCTGCAGCCTGACCGCCACGGAAAAGTTCGGATCCTTCAGGAGTAATACGTCCGAAAAGGAGTCCTGCACTGAATAAACTTTGCCGACAAGGCCTTGAGGCGTAATGACCGCCATGCCCTTTTCTATTCCGCTTTTCCCCCCCTTGTCAAGAATAACGATGTTAAGCAGCCTGTCCGATCCTCGCGCTATGACCCTGGCTGCCGTCACAAATCTCGGCTCCTCCTCTTTGAACGGCAGCAGCGCCTTAAGCCGTTCGTTTTCCAGAATTATCTCCCTGTATTGCTGTTTTTCGAGCAGGAGTTGGCTGACCTCTTTCCTGAGCAGCTTATTTTCCTCAAAGGCACTCCGCAGCCTTCTAATCGTTATATCGGCGTTCGCCGTAAATTCATTGAGTGCATAATACGGATAGGATATTACCGCATCAAAAAAAGAAAACGCCCTTTTATTGTGATTGTGCTGGTAACTCATTAGTGCAAGGGATGCCGAGACAAGGACAAACAGAATAAGCAGTCTCTTTTTACCCTTTGACATTAATTAGTGCTGATTGCGACCTTTTGAAGAAGTTCCAGCTTATCCAGCATCATTCCGCACCCTCTGACCACCGCTGTAAGAGGGTCGTCGGGAAGAATCACCGGCACTCCGGTCTGTTCTCTGATCAGGATATCCAGCCCTTTCAACAAAGCGCCTCCTCCTGCCAGAACAATGCCTTTGTCAACAATATCGGCAGCAAGCTCAGGTGGGGTGTTTTCCAGCGTGACTTTGATAGTATCCAGAATAAGCCCTATACTTTCCTGCAGAGCTTCCCGTATCTCATCCTCGGTAATGTTGATCGCCTTGGGGATGCCGGACACGAGATCCCTTCCTTTGATTTCCATGGGCTCAGGGTTACTGGTGGGATAAGCCGAACCAAGCTCAATTTTTATCCGCTCTGAAGTCCGCTCCCCTATCATTAAATTATATTTCCGCTTGATATAAGCCATAATTGCCTCGTCCATCTTGTCGCCGCCCACTCGCACCGCCTTGCTGTAGACAATTCCGTCAAGTGATATCACCGCTACATCGGTGGTCCCGCCGCCGATGTCCACTATCATGTTGCCCGACGGCTCGCCGACCGGAAGTCCGACCCCAACCGCTGCTGCCATCGGCTCCTCTATAAGGTAAACCTCACGTGCCCCCGAAGCATGTGCAGCGTCCTTGACCGCGCGCTGTTCCACTTGTGTGATACCGGACGGTACGCCGATTATCACGCGTGGAGAGACAAAGCTCTTCCTGTTGTGCGCCTTTGTAATAAAATATTTAAGCATGACTTCCGTTGCGTCAAAATCCGCAATGACGCCGTCTTTCATCGGCCTGATAGCAAGAATATTCGAGGGGGTCTTCCCAAGCATTTCTTTTGCCTCTATGCCAACAGCTACAGGGAGTTTATTGTCTCTTCTGATTACCACAACAGAAGCCTCGTTGCATATGATGCCCCTCCCCTTCACGTAAACAAGTGTATTTGCTGTCCCCAGATCAATCGCAAGATCATTCGAGAACATACCAAGTATCTTATGAATAAACACGCTGCATACCCCCTTTCAGCTTTTAATGATGTTGAATTTTGAATGTTAACTTATTGTATTTTTCATTAATTCCGCATTCAAAATTCGCCATTTAAAATTTACTTTGATCACCCTTCAACGACTTTGGTGTTCGCCAGCTCATCGCCAAGCCTCATGCCCTCCTCATTGCCCAGTATCAGCAGGAACTCAAGCGCAGTGATGAGCAGAGCAAGAATCCATCCGAGCAGCGGTATCTTGTACAGAAGGAGCGAGAAGGTAAAAGTGATGTTTCTCACTATCGAATCCCTGAAAGTCCCGGGATTTCCGGTATCCGGCGAGATCACTCTCAATCGAATTATCTTCTTCCCCAGACTCCTTCCATCAAAAAGACCATCACTGATAAGAAGGTAGGCGAGGCCGGCAAAATACCCCACCTGAGGGACAGCCTTTATCGCTAGAGCAATAATAATAAAATCGACCAGCTTTGCTATCGCACGCAGCAATAAGCCAGCCTTTACAAAGTCCCCAGGCATTGTTGATAATACCAAATTACCTTCAATTTTTTCAAGGACATTGGTGCTGCGGGGCCTGCGTCAGATTTATGGGTTTGCAATTTTGTCATTGCCTCGAAAATACCCACTCACCCTGTAGGTGAGCCAGACTCTCATACCGGTCAGTCCCCAATCATTCAACTTTTGCCATGTCCGTTTGCGTTTATAAGTGGTAAATTTTAATGTGTTATGCTACTATATTGCTCACTAATATAATATATTATGATATAAATATCTATTTGCACTATTTTATGATATACTTCGTTGGAAAAATATAATAGATAAGCAATTAATTTGATATAACTATAGGGGGTTCTTAAATATGCTACAAAAAATGCAAAAGCTCTTAATTTTCCTGCAATTGCTGATAACCCTGACCATAGTTGCACCCTCGTTTTCACTTGCGGGAGAGATTCTTATAAACCCCGGGAAATTCGATCACTTTAATATTAAACTTCCTGAAAAGATCGTCGCCGGAGAAGAGACCACCTTAAGTCTGCAGGCAGTAGACGCCTTCAACAACGTGCTTTTTAATTTCGGCGACAATGAGCGGGAGTTCAAGATATGGGTCACCGGATCGGCTGAGGTTAAGCCAACATCCTTTAAATCATCATCATTTTCAAACGGTGCGTTGATCGTCACGCTGTCGGACAAGGTTGCCGAGTCATTAACTTTTGCTATCCGTGAGAGCGGGAGTCCTATACCAATCGTTTCAAAAGACCTGACAGTTTTCCCGAATAAACTGACTTCCTTTGTGATAAGGTCCCCCCGCATTGCACAGGCTGGTGATCCCTTTGAGTTGAAAATAATCGCAAAAGATGCATACGGCAATACAGTATTAGACCCCATTCCCGGAAAAAACATAAATCTTATCTTCAAAGGCGATGCAGACCTCAAAATCGATATGCCGTCGATACCCGATCTGAAGAATGGATCATGTTCTATTACACTTGTATCGCAAAAGTCCGGGTCGGCCCATATCGAAGCCAAGGACCTGATTTCAGGCAGTGTCGGAAGCAGCGATAAGATCGACATCAACAGCGGCCCCGTGAATTCATTTAAACTATTCGCTCCGAAAGACGTCATTGCAGGCGAGCCTTTTGAGGTGTCCATAGTAGCTGTTGACCGCTTTAACAACGTGGTGTCAAGCTACGGGTCCGTCGGCAGCGGCGTGTCAATCACCTCGACCGGCAGATTAAAGCCTTTCCCTTCCACGATCCCGGCCTATGAGTTCGTGAACGGACAAGCAAAAGTGGATCTGCGCTATGATATTGCCGAAGACGTAGCAATCATCGCCACTGAAAACACCAAAGGTCAAAAAGGTTCGACAGAGATGATTCATGCAATATCTCCTGTTCCGGAACGGTATGAGGTTACTACACCCGAAACAGCAATAGCCGGTCAGAAATTCAAGCTCAAAGTGACTGTCTATAATCAGCTTAACCATGTCATCAAGAATTACAATCTCGTTGGCCCTGACGTGCTCCTGACCACCACTGGAAGCGGGACACTCGTGCCGAACAAGATACCTGCATCCGAATTCATTAATGGCAACGCAGTGGTCGAAGTGCAGTACAACAAGTCCGAGGCCTTCACAATAGCGGCATCCTCTGCAACCACATCAACACCCTCATCTCCTGTTCAGCTGCCTGTCCCGGTAAAGAAACCGGCTCCCGCGGTAGAAAAGCAGCAGGCCAAGGCAGTGGCGCCTGTAAAACAACTTAAAAAGACAAAAAAAGTAAAGGCAAAAGAATTAAAAGAGACAAAAGAAAAAGAGAAGAGGGGAAAAGAGACAAAGGCCAAGGGAAACCGCCAGCTTAATATCAACAATGTATCACTGGTCGAGTCCAAAAAGAAATCCGTTATTACAATAAATATACCTGGTATCGACGGTTCATTAAAATATAATGCGACAACCGAAATGATAGATGGCAAGAGGTGGGTCTTACTTAAAATACAACCCGTGGGCAGTAAAGTTGAAAAATCATACAAATTTACCTCGTCATTCATCGGGGACATTATGGTCGATGAGGACACACAGAATAAGGGTATGGTTACGGTAAAGATTGAACTCCTCAAGCCGTCCAAATTCCATGTAACAAAAGAAAAGAACGCCATCTCCGTTAATCTTCACCAGTAGCGAGGGCAAAACCGGATGTAGTTACGAGTTCACGTGTCTAGGTGGGGCCGGGTAACCGGCGCCCCAACATAGTGAAAGTATAAACGTATTCAAGAGTTGAAGTTTCATGGGAGCGAAAAAGGGAGTTTAAGTCGTACCTGTTGTTCAGTCTCACCCTTATGCTGCACATAATTCATTATGGGTTTTCTCGACAAACTTAAATCAGGTCTTTCGAAGACGAAAAAGAATCTTGTCGAGCGAGTCGAAACCGTTCTGCTTAACCGGACGGTCGATGCCGCCGCCATCGATGCTATTGAAGAAATACTCATAACCTCTGATATCGGTGCGGAGGCCTCCTCCGAAATAGCCGCTTTCCTCAGAGAGAAGGTCACCTTGGGCGAGATACGCACGTCCGGAGAAGTGAAGACCGCCCTGAGGTCCCAAATGGTCTCGCTGTTGGGCGTTCATCAGCCGCTCGTTACTTTCGGCGAAAAGCCCTTTGTGATCCTGACCGTTGGTGTCAATGGTGTCGGAAAGACCACTACCATCGGGAAACTTGCATCACGCTTTATATCTGAAGGAAACTCGGTGCTTATCGCTGCGGGAGACACCTTCAGAGCGGCAGCAATCGAGCAGCTCGAAGTCTGGGCCCACCGCACCGGAGCCGATATTATAAAACACCAGAGCGGCTCAGATCCTGCCTCTGTCGCTTTCGATGCTGTTGAAGCGGCAAAGGCGCGCGGGACCGATGTGGCCATCATTGATACTGCTGGAAGGCTGCATACAAAAAGTCAGCTTATGGAGGAGTTGAAAAAAATAAACCGCGTCATTAAGAAAGCAATGCCCGATGCCCCACAGGAAATCCTCCTCGTAGTAGATGCGACAACAGGACAGAATGCGCTCAGACAAGCCAGCATATTTAATGAGGCGGTCGGAGTCACTGGCATCGCCCTGACAAAACTTGACGGGACCGCAAAAGGCGGTATCATCTTTGCGATAAAGAAAGAGCTTGGCATCCCTGTAAGGCTTATAGGCGTAGGCGAAGGAGTGGATGACCTAAAGGATTTCAATCCATCCGAGTTCGTTACTGCTCTGTTTGAATAAGTACTTCAGTTCATAAATACGGCGCCGCACCGAAAGTGTCGATGCGCCATGCCAGCGAGGCGCGCGACTGAGGCGTACCGTTGCGTACGATGAGGGAGCGCAACGAAACTGGAACGGATGCAGCGGCGCGTGAATGCAACCGTATTTATGAATTGAAGTACTCAGGGTCTGGGAATAAATAACTTGTACATTCAGACGCTCAGATTTGGGTCAGCTTTGGCTGATTCCACTGAGCAAAAACGCAGGTGTAGCAGAGCTACATTGAGGAGTTTGCGACTGAGGATCGGTCAAAGCTGACGTGAAGCTGAGATGAATCAATGTGCAAGTTATTTATTCTTCGACCCTCAGGCTGCCTATCTTCCGAATCTTCTTGTACCGCTCTTCGATGAGCTTCCCCGGCGTTTTCGATTTCATAGCGTCCAGTGATTTTGTAATATACTCGGACATACGTTTTGCAGTGGCCTCCGGGTCCCTGTGCGCGCCGCCGAGCGGTTCGGGGATGATGTCATCGATTATTTTGAATACCTTCAGGTCCTGTGCCGTGATCCTAAGGGCATTTGCCGCCCTCGAAAAGTCTTCTGATGAGAGGTCATCATTTCCTTTCCAGAGAATCGCTGCGCAGCCCTCAGGAGAGATTACCGAATAGACGGAGTACTCCAGCATGTAAAGTCTGTCCGCTACACTCAGGGCAAGGGCGCCGCCGCTGCCGCCCTCCCCGATGACGATTGAAATTATCGGTACCTTGAGTCTGGACATCTCCATCAGATTCACGGCGATTGCCTCTGCCTGTCCTCTTTTTTCAGCACCCATGCCCGGGTATGCGCCCTGTGTATCGATAAAGGTGACCACCGGCCTCCTGAACCGCTCAGCCAGCCGCATCAGCCTCAACGCCTTCCTGTATCCTTCCGGATGGGGCTGCCCGAAATTCCTTATAATCCTTTCCTTTGTTCCCCTGCCCTTCTGGTGTCCTATAACGACTAGCGGGTTGCCATTGATTTTCCCGACGCCGCCGACAATGGCAGGGTCATCACCGAACCTCCTGTCACCGTGCAGTTCAATAAAATCCTGGACAATCAGGTTAATGTAATCGAGTGTATAAGGCCGTTCCGGATGCCTCGCAATCATGTTTTTCTGCCAGGGAGTAAGGTGTGAAAAAATATCCGACCGTATTTCTTTGGCCTTTTTCTCGAGGCGTTTTATCTCAGAGGCGATATCTATTTCGGCGCCGTCCGACAGCTTTTTAAGTTCCTCGATTTTTGTTTCAAGCTCTTCAAGCGGCTTTTCAAAATCAAGGTAATAACTCATAATTGCTCCTTAAGACGGGTGATAGGTTATAGGTCATAGGTTATAGGAAAAACTCCTGAAAAACATTGCCCATGACCCATGACCTCTTACCTATGACCTGTTTTTAATATACTTTCACCAGGCCACCCGTAATCCGCTCGACCTCTGCCAAAAAATTACCGATCGGCTGCAGTTGAGATGCTATGATAACACAATATTCGGGAAGATAAAACCTGAAAGATACAGATACACGGTCTTTTCCATTCGAATCAAAATTCATTAACTTCCTTATTTTCCGGAACCTTTCATTCATCGCAGCGGCAGTGTCGCATTTGACTGAAACCTCGTATTTTACGCTGACCTCCATATCGGTCACATCCTGGATCTCCCTGGCCATAATTTTGGCCCCTTTTTCCGCCTTGAACACCTGACCGCGTATAATCACCACATTGCCTTTTTTCAGGACCGGCGCAAGCTCCCTGTACAGGGCAGGGTACACAAGTATATCGCCGCTTCCTGTTTCATCCTCCAGCGACAGAAATGCAGTCACCCCCTTCTCCCGTGCCTTGCTCTTTATATCGCTTATGATGCCTGCAACGCAGATGTCATCCCGGTCCTCCCTGTCCGCAATATCTGAAATCCTGTTAACGTCCATTGGAGTGAGCATCTTCCGGTACCGGGACAGAGGATGGCCTGAAATATAAAAGCCGAGGGCTTCTTTCTCATACTGGAGCAGTGTTTTGTCATCCCAGGGCTGCAGCATGTCGTCGGGTGAATCAACATCTCCAAAAAGACCGGGGCCGAGGCCGTTCGCCCTCGAAGGAGAAGAGAATGTCTCCATAGCTTTTGCCCTGGCCCAATTCGGTGTTGCGTCGTGCGCTGTGCGTATTGAGTCCGAGGATGCTTCATGGCTGCCCTTATAAAACGAGTCGAAGGCCCCTGCTTTGATAAGGCTTTCAATGACCTTCTTGTTCACCCGTTTATTTTCGACACGTTCCAGGAAATCGCCGAAGGACTTGAAAATGCCGTTTTGACGTTCATTGAGCATCACCTCAATAGCCGCAGAACCGACGCCCTTGACTGCTTCAAGGCCGAACCGCACTAAATTGCCGAAAATCCTGAATTCGCGTTCGCTCATATTAATGTCCGGCGGTAGTATCTCTATTGCCATGCTCCTGCATTCGTTGATAAGCTTTACCACCTTGTCGGTGTCACCCATGTCTACACTCAGGTTTGCAGTCATGAACTCGACCGGATAATGGGCCTTCAAATACGCTGTCTGGTAGGCAAGATAGGCATAAGCGGCAGAATGAGATTTATTAAAGCCGTATTCTGCAAAAAAAGCCATAAGCTCGAAAAGACGTGCAGCCTTTCTCTCCGGGACACGGTTGGCAACAGCCCCGCTGATAAAGACTTCTTTTTGTTTTTCCATTTCCTCGGGCTTCTTCTTGCCCATGGCCCTCCTGAGCAAGTCTGCCTGCCCCAGGGAAAAGTTTGCTATTCTATTGGCAATTCTCATGACCTGTTCCTGATAAAGAATAACTCCGTATGTCTCATCGAGAATTGCTTTCAACTGAGGCAGTTCATATTCAACCTCTGTTTCGCCCCTCTTCCTTTTTATAAAATCATCTATCATTCCGCTGCCTATAGGGCCGGGCCGGTACAAGGCAACAAGGGCGATGAGGTCTTCAAAACGGTTCGGCTGCATCTTTACAAGGATGTCCCTCATCCCGTCGCTTTCAAGCTGGAAAATGCCGGTGGTCTCACCGGAGCTAAGCAGCTTGTAAGTAGCTTCATCGTCGAGCAGGATTTCAGAGAGGATTAGATGCTTTCCCTGCTGTTTCATATACTCCACTGCCTTATTCAGAACAGTCAGTGTCTTCAACCCGAGGAAGTCAAATTTCAGCAGGCCCACGCTTTCAATCGCTCCCATATCGAACTGAGTGGTAACGGTGCTTTCCGAGGGGTTTTTATACAGCGCAGTAAAGTCGGTCAGCGGCTCCGGCGCAATCACCACACCTGCGGCATGAGTGGAGGCATGGCGAGAAAGCCCTTCGAGTCGCATTGCAATATCCAGCAGTTCTTTTACGGTCTGGTTGTTGTTGTAAAGTTCCTTCAACTGCGGCTCAAGTTTGATCGCATCACTGATTGTTACATTGTTTGCAGGGACAAGTTTCGCTATGCGGTCCACTTCCGCATAAGGGATGTCAAGCACTCTTCCAACGTCACGAATGGCTGCCTTTGCAGCCATAGTGCCGAAGGTGATAATTTGGGCAACATGGTCCACACCGTATTTCCCGGCAACATAATCTATTACTTCCTGCCGCCTGTCTTTACAGAAATCGACATCTATGTCAGGCATGCTGATCCTCTCAGGATTGAGGAAGCGCTCAAAAAGAAGATTGTATTTGATAGGATCGATCTCGGTGATATCAAGGCAGAAGGCGACAAGACTGCCTGCCGCAGACCCCCTGCCGGGTCCGACAGGGATATTGCGGCTGCGAGCATAACTGATAAAATCCCATACAATAAGGAAATAAGAGGAATACCCCATCTTTTTTATTACATTAAGCTCCATGGCAAGGCGCTCGGTATAATGTGCAGGGATTTCGCCTTTCATCTTTCCCTGGAGCCCGCTTGCAGCCAGCGCTTCAAGGAATTTGTCGGGAGTTGTCCCCTCAGGCGCCTCATACTTGGGCAGCAAATTCCTGCCTAGCGAGAATTCGAGATTGCACCGCTCCGCTATCAGCCGTGTATTGTCTATAGCCTCAGGAACCTCATGGAATGCATTTTTCATTTCGTCAGGAGATTTAAAATAAAATTCATCCGTTGCCATTTTTAACCGTTTCACATCCTTTACGGTCTTTCCGGTCTGGATGCAGAGGAGAATGTCATGGGCTCGGGCGTCCTCTTTCTTCAGGTAATGGCAATCATTTGTGGCAACGAGGGGAATATGCAGTTCACTCGCAAGCTCTATGAGCTGACTGTTGACCGCATCCTGTTCGGGAAGGCCGTTATGCTGGATCTCCAAATAAAAATTCTCAGGGCCCAGGATGTGCTTGTACCGTAAAGCTGCTTCGCGTGCCTTGTCCTGATTGCCGTACCTGAGATAGTAGGGGACCTCGCCCTTTAGGCACGCGCTTAAGCCTATAAGTCCTCCGCTGTATTGTTCAAGAATATCTTTATCGATCCTCGGTTTGTAATAGAAACCTTCAAGATAGGCCTTTGTGACAAGGGTTGTCAGGTTCTTATAGCCGGCATTGTCCCGTGCAAGGAGAATCAGGTGAAAAGCTGCTTCTTCAGTCAGATTGCTGTCCAGATTTGTTTTTGTCCTGTCAAAACGGCTTCCGGGAGCAACATAAACCTCACAGCCGATAATAGGTTTTATGCCCTTTTTTATTGCCTTCTTGTAAAAATCCACAGCGCCGCACAGATTTCCGTGATCGGTGATGGCAAGAGCAGGCATTTTGTAGGCTACGGCCTGCTCAATAAGCTCATCTATTTTTATTGCACCGTCCAGAAGGCTGTACTCAGTATGTAAATGGAGAGATACAAAATGAGAATGCTGCATGAAAAATTGTACCGTTTACGGATTATCTTAGTCAATCCGCCCCACCCTGGGCCACCACAAAAAAACCTCATACCCCTGGTGTGCGGGAGTCTCTCCTTCAAATAAACACTCCCCGGAAGGACCTTCCGGGGAGTAACACGCTAGTTAATTGTGATTTTCTTCGTGTTGCTTACTTAAAGAAGACTATTGCAGTCCTTTTTTATAGGGTTATAACGAATAGCTTAATTTTTCATTTATAATTGTTCGCAGGAGTCCGTAAATCTAAGAAAGGCAGTACAGGCAGCCCTGTCTACTGCCTTTCTTATTCTAAGCGGGCTGTTTCTTTTAGCTTAAATGCTTGTTTACCAGTTTGGTCATCTCAAACATTGTGACAGTGCCTTTACCCCCGAACACATCCTTAAGGTTTCCGTCGGCATTGATGTTCCTCTTATTAACCGGGTCCTGCAACTTGTTTTTCTTGATGTACTCCCACAACTTCTTGACAACCTCTGTCCGAGGGAGTGGCTTGCTTCCCACGACCTTGGCCAGAGCAGGGCTGATATTCATGGCCTTCATGAAAGCCGGATTCGGCGCCCTCTTCCCCTTTGCTTTGTTTGCAGCCGGCTTCTTTGCAGTGGTCTTTTTTGCAACGGTTTTCTTTACAACGGTTTTCTTTGCAGCCGGCTTCTTTGCAGTGGTCTTTTTTGCTGCCGCATTCTTCGCAACCGGTTTCTTTGGTGCCATTCCTGCCTCCTTAATTTTTATGATGCATTTCGTCTATGAAATATTAACAAGATCGCTAAACATCGTCAAGTATTAAATTGCACTTGGGCCTGCGCCAGATTTATGGGTTTGCAATTTTGTCATTCCGGCTTGTCCGGAATCTTTCTTTATTTCCAAGAAGGATTCCGACAAGCCAACAGTGCCAGAAGTACGTGCTCTAAGCAGGTGCTCTTAAGCACGGGGATGACTTCTTGGAGAGCCCCACAACCATGAACGCACATCCTTGCCGGCCAAACTGCTGGAAACATTTTTTCAGCATGTGTTAAATTTACAAGAAGGCATAAGTGAAAATAGTTATGCTCGGGTGGAACCATGCTGAAACAGATAATAACATCGGAAAAAGACTATACATTATCTAATACTGCGGGGAAGCCGCTCCGGGGACAGGGAATTTGGATGTAGTCAAAATCGATAGCGCCTTCTATACACCTGACAGTTCCTCATCACAGGGCTTTCTGTCCGTGGTAGACAAAAAAATTCTTCTTGACGGAACCGTTCCTCTTTTCCAATTCATAGATAATGCAGGGCTAGACGGGAAATCCATCCACAAAATAAGGGTCGCAAGAGATCTCTCCTTCGATTGCAAGGCCTATCTCAAAGACAAATCTACGGGTAACGTTCTGCTAAGACCTGAACGCTTCAGTGAACTGGTCCGCTACCTTGAAGAAGACACCCTGGAACGATACCGGTTTATTCTGGATACAGACGATAAGGAGTTGCTCAGTGAAGTCATTCAGCAATTGCTCTACCTTGATATCGATATTGAAGTGATGCTGCAAAACGAAGAGGCAGCAATCCGAAGAATGGGGCTTTTTTTAAAAAACTTTGTAGAGTTACAGCGTTTTGCTGAGGAAGCGCGGTCCTCCATATACCATGCGCGCGTTGACGATTCCATGAAGGAATATAAAAATGCTATCCTCTACACTCTTTCCGATATCAGCGGGACGATCAGGGAAATGCAGGTTAAGGAATTGAAAGTCGCCGTAATGGCACTTAAAAAGTCAGGGAAAAGCGTCGTTGTAAACTGCCTCCTCGGAGATGATTACACGCCGACAAGCATAGAAGTCCCAACATTCACGACCTGTATTTACAAAAAAAGCGACAACGGCAAGATCTCACTTAATTATAAAAATAATACTACCTCTTTCGACAGCCCCGCCTCGCTAAAACAATATGTCATGAAGGAATTCAGGGATATGCATACCGCCGCTGCGCCCGATCACTCCGATGCCCCTATGAATATAAGCTATGTGCCCACGCAAAACCGCGCCTTTCCTTATACCATTATTGATACACCGGGCCCGGATTTTGCCGGGAGCCATCACAGGGATATCGCCTACAAATGGATACAGGAAGCTGATGTCATCCTCTTTATAATCGACTATTCCAAATATCTAACAACCAGCGAGGAAGAGTTCCTCAGAGATATAAAAAATGTTTTCGAAGAGCACCGGAAATTCTATTCCTTCATCGTTGTTGTCAACAAACTCGACCTCATGTATTTGAGCGAAGAGAAGAAATCCGGCTTGCGCTTTATTGATTTTCTGAGGACAAAGCTTAAAGAGTTGGGGTACAAAGGGATCGTAATTTTCGGTCTTTCGGCGCTCCAATATCTCTATGCGTTAAAGGCGCCCCAAACCGAAGGCTGTGCCGGTCTGGATGCCGTTAACGGCAAAGAACTCCGGGAGCAACTGGACCAGTGTCTGTTGCAGCATCAGGGCAAGGACGATATGACCGTGCTTTCTTTCCTTGACAACCAGATAAGAAACTTGAGGTGGTTTCACGGGAAAGAGGATGCAACCTTGCAGGACCTGAAGGAGAAGAGCGGATTCGAACAGCTCATGCGTTATATCAATTATATATCGCTGGAAAAAGCCCAGATTGAACTCCTGAATCATAAAATGTCCATTGTTAATAAGAAACTCGATGATTTCCGGAACATCTTTATAGATGATTTGCTTAAACACCTGGAGCAGGACAATATAAAGCTCGAAGAAATAATCTATGAGATAACACACTTCGTTGAATCGCTCATTCCATCATCCGGGCAGGGCATCACCGTCGAGCCCCTGCTGGCGAATATAGCAAAAGATCTGGGCTTGGCCCAAAAATCCCTTCGCAAAGTGCTGACTATGCAACTCGAGAATTGTGTAAAGCAATTGATAAAAATCTTTAAATCTTTGACAAGCGAGGAACTCTTGTCTTTCCAGCGAAACGGCAGGATACCTGCAACCGACGGCATTATTTACTCGATCGACAAGTCTGTCATTGAGAAGTTATACGCACCGGTCCTTGGCAAATATAAGGGGACCCTCGCGAGAGAGGTCTCCGAAAAGAATAATACGCTTGAAGAATACAGGCATGCACTGGATGAAAAGATCGCCATGCTCAATACGCATTTAAACAAGAATTACAGGCTGCAGAACAACGATATTTCTCTGCCGAAGATTTCCGAGGACTTTACCGGATTTTGCTTCTCTCCGGTAAAAATAAAACTTGACGATATTTTTACACAGGCGCTTATTAAAGACCGGCTGGTAAAAAAGAGAGGCCTCCTGGGATTTATGCTTTTGATGCTGTCATTCGGGTTCATTGACATAAAAACCGGGGACTTCACTTTTGACGAGATAAAACTGAAGAAGGCCCTTTTCCTGGTAAGAAAAGGGGTTGATGATGCTACCAGTCAGCAAATTGAAGGGATGCACGATCAATTATTGTCGCACATAACAAGCCATCTCTCTAATCTGGAGCAATCCGTTTCTGAGTCGATGCTATATTTTCGTTCTGCCTACACTGATATTTTTGATGTATTTATACGCGACCTGAACAAGCTTAAAGAGAAAATAAAATACAAAATAGAATTTTTGAAAGAGGCCGAAAGGGGGATCAACCGCTTTAGCGATTTATGGAAAAAAACAAACGAAGCCTCGTAGAGACTGTGAGAGAAATGAGAGTCAGTTGCCCGCTCCGATAAACAGCCTGCCCTTGCCGCTCCTTTCCTTATGCCACACTCCCCAATTATGTCACCCCCTTAATAAAATACTTAGTAAACACAAAGTGTTGCTCCTTGTAACAATTTTTTAATGTGATTGTAATTGTGTTTTAATGATATCTGTGTATAGTTAAGGCATATCAAAGAATTTCTCTATGTTCTGCCGTATTGAGTTTTGGGTAAAAAAAAGGGGAGGGTATATGCCGGAACCATGGTCAAGGGACAATTTCAAAAAGATGTTGCATGAGAAAAAAGATGCGATCATCAGAAATTCTGCAGATGGGATCAAGAAATTCATGTCTGGTGAAAACTGGCAAACTATTGCCGCCGGACAGGATGAGGGCGACTGCTCGGTATTCTATCAGCTCGAGCATATGAGCTGCAGACAGTTCGATTCGCAGCTGGAAAGCATCAGAAAAATCGAGTTGGCACTAAAAAGGCTCGACGAAGGAAGTTACGGCAACTGCGAAGAATGCGGTGAAGAAATAAGCATGGAAAGGCTGAAAGTAATGCCCTTTGCTCTGCTATGTCGTGATTGCCAGGAAACAAGAGAGCAGCAACCCAGGAAAAGGAACTAAGTAGCCCTAAGGCCGGATTCTGTGGTATGCTTTAACTAACCATGAGCGGTCTTGTCATCTGGATTACAGGCTTGCCTGGAAGCGGCAAGAGTACTCTTGCAGACGGCATTAAGGAGCGTTTTTCGGGTTTCGTTATTCTGAGAATGGACGAACTCAGGAAAATAGTCACGCCCGAACCTGTGTATTCTGAAACCGAAAGAGACATCGTATACCGGGCTATCGTTTATACCGCAAAAACACTTTCAACTCTTGACCATTGTGCAATAATCGATGCTACCGGAAATATGAGAAAATGGCGACAACTGGCCCGGCAACTCATTCCTCACTTTATGGAAATCTATCTCAGATGCCCACTCCCAATCTGTGCTGAAAGGGAAGCCTCCCGCAGCGATAGCCACGAGGCCCCCAAAGACATTTATGCAAAGGGCAAGGCCGGTTGGCCGGTCCCCGGCGTGCAGGTCCCTTACGAGGAACCGCTAAACCCGGAACTTACCATAGACATGGGTTTAACTTCCCGCGAAGAAGCTATAGCAAAGGCTTGCGAGTTTCTTTCCGGAAGAGGTTTATCTAGTATCGAAGTGGTCCATCCTTAAAGCAAGTTCTTTCCAGTGGCACGCCTGAAGAACACAGGCCTGGGAGTGAATTAAACCTGAATTTACTGCATGGGCTTTAGCTGCTTCATCAGTCACGCCGTAAAAAGGCAGCATTACCATTATTGCCCGGTCGGTGAACTTTTTGGATGGAGTCAGGACGTCCTTCCTTCGGGTATAGTATGGGTCTTCGCCTTCTGCGCAAGGAGAGGCGAAGACATTAAACTGCCTGCACGCTATCGGACGGAAGTTATGAATGGCGCATGCGTTGTCCACCAGAAAAGGGCAGGAGTTGCCTTTCCGGTGTTCCAGGAGTTGTTTTTTTAAAATGCCGCGCAAAGGCTGTCCTAACTTCTCAATGGTGTACCAGTAAATTCCTACCATTTCCAAAGGATAGAGAGGGATATCACTATGAGTGCGGCAGCACGAACCGCAGCCTTTTTTGCAAGCCAATTTGGTTTTGAATTTTTTCTCATGCTCCTGGATAGCCGCTGAAAGGCCTTTGTCAATAAGGGCGAAGGCGTCCAAAAGAAGGGGAAGCCACGGCCTTAATTTCTCCTCTTCAGGGAAACGAAGGCGTGCAGAGACTTTTTTATCTTTCATAAGACTATATTATCACAAATCAAAAGCGATGCTAAATAGGGTGCTGGGTCAGCAGGTTTTTACTCTGCGCCAAGTGGCGCAGGCATGTCCAAAAATTAACTGACGTACTAGGAAAGGACTGACGGGAACAGGCTGTTTGTCCGAGCGCTGTAACTGCTCCCCCCTTCTCATGACTTCAGAATTGCCTCTTGCCTATAAAACGTGCTGATGTTTCTGATATAGTATAAGTGCAAATTTTTGTATAAATGGAGGGCAGCGTGATTAATTATTTCCCTGATAAGAGTGACACCGTTCTGCTGATTGTCGACCTTCAGGACAGGCTTGCTGTGTCTATGAAAATGAGGGATGCCGTGATTAATAATTGCCTGCATCTGATAGAACTTGCAAAGATACAGAATATCCCCATTTTAGTGACAGAGCAGTATCCAGAGGGCCTCGGGCAGACAGTAACCGAAATACGTGATGCGCTCACTGTCTATCAGCCTGTCGAAAAGCTTGCCTTCAGTTGTTGTGGTGAGCCTGCCTTCATGAACGCACTCAAAGCGCTCAAAAGGAAAACGGTCTTACTGGCCGGCATGGAAACTCATGTATGCATTCTGCAAACGTGCGTCGACCTTCTGGAGAGGGGGTTTAATGTGCATCTTGTCCGGGATGCGGTATGTTCGAGGACTAAAGAGAACTGGGAGACCGGCACGGAATTCATGCGGGACGCAGGGGCCATTGTCACCTGCACCGAGACAGTGCTGTTTCAGTTACTCAAAGTTGCCGGGACAGAAGAGTTCAAGGCGATTTCAAAGAGAATTAAATAAATAGGGCAGCAGTGGGAATAGTGGCAGTGGGAATAGTGCATCATGAAGCGTAAGAGTTCAGCACCTTCCACACGTCAAAGATGACCTGAAGCTGAGATGAATCAACGGGCAAGTTATTTATTCGAAGGCCCTTATCTGTAAAAAAAGAACCTGCCCTATCTGTCACTGTCAGACGATTGTTAGTTTCCAATTAAACACCGCATGATTGTTGCTAGCGACAATATTTTCTTTTTCTTCCTGAAGCCGCGCGAAGCGAATCTGTTATTACTCTGCATGTTACAAGTGGGAATAATTAGATGATTTCAGAATGATCATATTCTTATGTGATATAATGGCTTAAACTCTGCAGTTGGGATGGGGTATGCGATTTTTCATTGTTCTGGCACTTTTAATTGCACTCGTAATTATTCTTTTTGCATTGCAAAATTCAGCTCTTGTAACAGTTAGCTTTCTTTCGTTCCATTATACCGGCTCTCTTGCCTTGATTTTGGTAGTAGTTTTTACTTCGGGTTTGCTTACCGGCATACTCATTTCTATTCCTTCTCTATTAAGAAAAAATTCTGATTTGCGAGAGCAGAAAAAAAGGGTGAAACAACTTGAGGAAAGCATTACCAGAAGCGATGCTTCTCGCCAGGTAGATCAAGAAAAATCAGACAAACATTAAGAAGGATGCAAAACTATTTGGGCAAAAGTCCTTCCTGAAAGCCGCAGTTTAAGATTGTCGCAACTGTGTGCTTGTGCGAGACAAAACCCATAACCTGAAAAGATAAACACCATCAAAACAAAAAGAGTCAAAGACTGAGTGATTCGGTTCTTCATATCATTCATAGCTGTCACCTTCCTTTATTTTTACAGACAAGGGCCGAAGATCAGTGCTCTGGAAACGTCCCCAGTATTAATGATCATTCCTCCTCAATCAACAGGTCGTCCTTAATATTAATACATCCGATAACTGAGGTGTTCATAACAATGGATACCAAAGACTGAGTTATGGGGTTTCCTTTTCTAAACAACTTGACAAACTAAACAAAATGACTTACAGTCATATATGACTACTGGTCACTAAGGAGGCTACTTTTGCCAAAGAAAACCACCGAAATAGCCAGTGAAAAATCGGACCTCCCAAAAAAGCGTATCGGCAGACGAGATCGTCGCAGCATCGAGACACGTGAGAAAATATTCCGCGTAGCGCTGCAACTGTTGGCGGAACGAGGATTTAGTGCCACCACTATTGATGCAATTGCCGAAGGAGCGGATATCGGCAAGGGAACCTTCTTCAACTACTTTGAAAATAAGGAGAGCATTCTGCTGCAATTTCAGGAAATGCAGATAAGGAGAGTCAAGGAGTTTGTTGCAGAAAGCATGAACTCCGATAAAACGCTCATCGCTCTAATTTACAAATTGGCAGTTACCATGACCGCAGAGCAGCAGAAAAGCCCCACACTCTTCCGGAGTCTCATAACCGCAATTTTTTCAAATGACGCAATTCGACACAAAATGGCTGAAGGAACGTGCCAGGGCAGAGAAATGCTGGCCGATCTCATTGGAACGCGACAGCAAACTGGAGAAATCCGCTCCGATCTCCAGGCTAAGGAGATAGCTCGCTCCCTTCAGAGTATGGTTTTGGGAACCACGCTGGTCTGGTCATTAGCCCCCGAAAGCGCTTTGGAAGACCACCTGAGCGACATGGTGAATGTTTTTGTGAAGGGTATTCAGCCGGAATGTGCAAAACAGGCAGATGACAGAGGTGGAAACTGAAAATGGGAGTACGGATTGCATTCTTCCGCGGATTTGTCGGAATTGCTCTGGTGTGCCTCTTTATCGTCTCCAGCCGAGGTGAATTCTGATGTCACTGGCATGTAGCAACATAAACACTAAGTCAAATCCTCGCTGCAGACATGAATCCTTTCAACTACAACGGACAACGACATGAAAACCAGGCTGAAAATTCTCATCCTCATCCTCGTCGCCGCTGCGCTGGGAGTCTATCTCTGGACATCGCGCCGGCCGCAGACCCTCGTGCTGACCGGCATCGTGACCACCGACGACGTCCAGGTGAGCTCCCAGATCCAAGGGCGCTTGCAGCAACTTCTGGTTCTGCAAGGCGACGTCGTGAAAAAGGGGCAGCTACTGGCGGTGATCCAGCCGCAGGAACTAAAGGCGGACCGGGCCTACTACCTGAAGAGCCATCAGGAGTCGCAGGCCCAGGTAGCGCAGGCCAAGGCGGATCTGGAGTTCCAGATCTCCCAGACCCGAGAGCAGATCCGCCAGGCCGAGGCGAACCTCGCCATGTACGCCGCACAGGTGACCCAGGGAGAGGCTGACCTAGAGTACGCTCAGCTCACCTTCAACCGGGCCAAGGCAATGCGGGCCAGCAACGTCAACTCCGAGCAGGATTTAGAACAGGCGCGCAGCAACCTGGCTGCAACGCAGGCGCGGGTCGCCTCCCTGCGCAAGCAGGTACAGGCGGCGCAGGCTACGCTGGGGCTGGCGCGGAGCAATGCCGAGCAGGTGGTGGCACGCCGGGCCGCCCTGAAAGCCAGTGTCCAGCATATGGCAGCGGTCGGAGCGCTGGCTGAAAAGGCCAGCGTGGTCCTGGGCTATACCGAGATACGCGCACCGATCGACGCCATCGTCGACGTGAGGGCTGCGCTCAAGGGCGAGGTGGTGACTCCAGGCCAGGGGATAGTTACCTTGGTAAACCCCGATGACCTCTGGGTGCGGGTCGATGTTGAGGAGAGCTACATCGACCGGATCCGCATGGGGGAGAAGATGACGGTTCGGCTCCCCTCCGGCTCCACCCGCGAGGGTACCGTCTTCTTCCGCGGGGTGGACGGTGACTACGCCACCCAGCGTGACGTGAGTCGCACCAAGCGGGACATCAGGACCTTCGAGGTCCGGCTGCGCTGCGACAACCGCGACCGAGCCCTGGCCTTGGGGATGACGGCCTACGCGCTGCTGCCGCTAAGGTGACAACCATGGCTTCCGAGAACAATTCCTTTCCCGTCATGGACGTGGAGGTCGACAATCTCACAAAGTGCTTCGGCGACTTCTGCGCCGTAGACCACTTGAGTTTCACGGTCAATCACGGCGAGTTGTTCGGACTGCTGGGACCCAACGGAGCCGGGAAGTCGACGCTGATCCGCATTCTCACAACGCTGATGCCTCCGACCTCCGGTCAGGCACGTATCATCGGCCATGACGTGGTGCGCTCGGCCAACGAGGTGCGCCAGGCGATCGGGGTAATCCCGCAGGCGATGACCTCCGACCTGGACCTCACCGCCCAGGAGAACATGGCCATCTTCGCTAAGCTCTACTGCATCCCGCGCGAGCAGCGCAAGAGGACCATAACGGAGCTTTTGGAGGCAGTGGACCTGGTGCAGTGGGCCAACAAGCCGGTGAAGATGTTCTCCGGCGGAATGCGGCGCAGGCTGGAGATTGCGCGCGGGTTGGTGCACGAGCCGAAGATCTTCTTCCTGGACGAGCCAACAACTGGGCTCGATCCGGTCTCCAGAGTGTCGGTGTGGGAGATGCTCTCGCGCCTCAAGAAGGAGCGCGATCTCACCATCATCGTTACCACCCACTACATGGACGAGGCGGACCGGCTCTGCGACCGGGTCGCCATCGTCGATCATGGCAAGCTGGTGGCCCTCGATTCGCCGCTCAAGCTCAAGGCTTCGATCCCCGGCCAGAACGTAATCGAGGTGAGTTTCGCCACCGTGCCGGAGGGGTGGACCTCGGTCCTGGAGGGGCTGCCGGATGTGGCCGAGGTGAAGGCAGAGGACCGCGTCTTCCGCATCGCCTCCCACAACGGCCCGCGCACCACCGGAGCCCTAATCGACGAAGCCCGCCAGGCCGAGGTGGCGATTGCCTCGCTTTCGGTACAGAGCACCACGCTCGACGACGTCTTCGTCCATTACACCGGCCGACAGCTGCGCGACACCCTGCAGGCGCCCGCTAACAGCGAAAGCCCGTTCATGATGCGTCGGGAAAGATGACAAGATGAGAAACGCTTTGAAAAGGATTTGGGCACTCATCGAGCGCGACATGCGCCGCTTCCGCGCTAGTCCCGCGCTGATGGTGGTCTCCATGGTGCTGCCGCTGGTCCAACTGGTGGTCCTCGGTTACGCCTTCGGAGGGAAGATCAAGAACATGGAGGTCGGGGTGGTCGACCGGGACCACCGCGTCCCCGCCGTGCAGCTGAGAGAGATGTGCAGCGCAGTTGCCGCCAACGCGAAAACCTTTGAGACCATTTCCTACAGCGATCAGCGCACTGCGCTGCAGGACCTGCGCAACGGCCGCATCAACGCCGTGCTAAACATTCCCCCGGAGTTCTCGCGCAAGGTGCTGGCGGGCCAGAACCCGAACATCGCCCTCATCGAGGACAACACGGATCAGTTCAGCTCCTCCGCGGTCACCGAGAGCCTCACCGAGATGCTCTCGACGTATAACGCCAAGAAGATTGCGCTCCGGCGAACCGGTACCGTCTCGCTGTCGGTAGTCGAAGTGTATCCATACGTACCGTACATCCAGTTCTTGCTCCCCGGAACCATCGTTCTGGCGATCTTCGTCTCCGCCATGATCGGCGGCGGCATCATTTACATCGACGACAAGGCGCGGGGACTGCATGAGGGGTACCTGGTGACGCCGCTTACCAAGTTCGACCTGATCATGGGGTTCAACTTGGCGGGCGCTATCAAGGCCATGCTCTCGGGACTGGTACTGGTCACCATCGGCTCGCTGATCGCCGGGATACCGGACCCTCTCAACCTGTTGCGCCTGGGGCGCATGCTAATCCTGGTGGTGTTCACGGCGCTGGCGCTCATCAGCATGATGTTCCTGATCATGGTCCGGGTGAATGACCCGCTGGTACCTCGCGCCATCTTCGGGGTGCTCAACACGGTGCTCTTCTTCCCGAGCGGTGCGGTCTACCCCATCAACGCTTTCCCACCCTGGATGAAGGCGATCGCCGTGGTCGATCCCTTCACCTATGCGGTGCACGGTTTCAAGTCCCTGGTATTGAAGAACACTGGCCTGGCAGCCATCGGCGGCGACCTCCTCTTCCTGGGGACATTCGCCCTGCTCGCCATGGGTGCGGCGACGCTGCTCTTTCGTCGCACGTTATGAGGTGCGTATGATAGCTTTCACGCGTTTCAAAGCGGCTTTGTTTGGGGTAGGCGCCTGCCTCATCGCCGGCGGCTGCAGCGTAGGACCCAATTTCCATGTCACCGCCGCACCTGCGGTCACCTCCTACACGGCCAGGCCGCTTGCTGCCCAGACGGCAGAGGCGCCAGGCGCAGGTGGAGCAGCGCAGCAGTTCGTTTCCGGAGTGACGATCCCGGAGAATTGGTGGGAACTCTTTCACAGCGTGCCGCTGGACCTGCTGATCCGACAGGCTCTGAAGGACAACCCGACGCTGAGCGCGGCCCAGGCGACCCTTCGCCAGGCACAGGAGAACTACCGCGCCCGCGCCGGCACCGAATACTTCCCGACCGTGGACGGCACTCTTTCCGGCACCCGGCAAAAGGTCTCCGGTGCAACCTTCGGGCAGCCGCAGATCGGTAGCATCCTCTACAGCCTCTTCAACGCCACGGTGAACGTCTCCTATACCCTCGACCTGTTCGGCCGGGGGCGCAGGGAGCTTGAGGGGTTACGCTCGCAGGTCGATTACCAGCGCTTCCAGTTGGAAGGGGCTCATCTGGCGCTGACGGCCAACATCGTGACCGCTGTGGCGAAGGAGGCTTCACTCCGGGGGCAGATAGCAGCTACCCGAGAGGTCTTGGGCCTGCAGGAAAAGCAGCTTGCAGTGGTGCAGCGCCAATACCAGCTGGGAGCAGTGGCGCGCACGGATGTGCTGGCGCAGCAGACGCAATTGGAACAGGCGCGCAGCACGCTGCCTCCGCTGGAAAGGGATCTGGCCCAGACGCGACACCAACTCTCAGTTTACGTAGGGCGCTTTCCCGGAGAGGGAGGCCTCCCTGAATTCAGGCTGGAAAAGCTTACGCTGCCGCAGCAGCTGCCGGTGAGCCTCCCGTCGTCACTGGTGCGCCAACGTCCCGACATCCGGGCCTCCGAGGAACTGCTGCATGCCGCAAGCGCACAGGTCGGGGTGGCGACAGCGAACCTCTATCCCCAGATCACCCTTACCGGCAGCCTCGGGTCCCAGTCCCGCCGGTTGCAGGATCTCTTCGCTTCGGGCACTTCGGTCTGGGGACTCGGCGCCAGCCTTACCCAGCCCATCTTTCATGGCGGTGAGCTGGTCGCCAAGCGCCGGGCGGCAGTGGCTGCCTACGACCAGGCAGCGGCACAATACCGTGAGACCGTCCTGCAGGCATTCCAGAACGTGGCCGACGTGCTGCGGGCACTGGAATCTGATGCCGCCACCTTGGTGGCTCAGTCCGCGGCAGAAAGCACCGCATGGGAAAACTTCCAAGTTGCAGCCGAGCAGTACCGGCTGGGGGCCGTCAACTACCTCACGCTGCTCAACGCAGAGCGGCAGTATCAGCAGACCCGCATTAGCCGGGTGCAGGCGGAAGCGGCTCGCTTTGCCGACAGCGCCGCCCTCTTCCTGGCGCTGGGAGGGGGTTGGTGGAGCCGGGAATTAGCAGTCTCAACAAGCATCACGGAACCTGCATCAGAGGATAGATAAAGGGCGAAAGCCCCTTGGACATCGGCACGACGACCACCATGTGCTTCAATACCAACGGGTAAACGAAAACGTTTTCGATGCCAATCCGGACATCACTCTTCAAAGGGGATACTTTCAATGACCATAAGGGTCTTTTTCAAGCAATCTGCTGCACATGATAGTTGTTGCATCATCGCATGCCTTGGCGCAGGTCCTGCTCTTCTTAACGGTGCCTTTTTGATGTTTCCTGAAGAGCTCTATGGCTTCTTGGATAACCATGCTGATACCTCATTATTTAGGTTTGCCGGGATCTGTATAGTTTCATTGTAGGCGCGCTTAGTCTGAAAAACCACCGGTGGAGCCTGAAAGCCGACACCGCAGTCATCTCAGTCTATAGTATCGGTTTCTAGAAAAATCTGTTAAAACCAGTTTCTCACTATCTTCCTGGAGTCCACAGTTTCATCTTTCCGTAACAATATGTGGAGTACGCTCGGAAATATAGCCAGCTTGAGTGTTAGGTACTTCCAAAAATCTTAAAATCACCATGGGCGCTAACGGACGCTTTGTGAAGAACCCTACTCCAAGAACGCAGGGCGTAAGAGGTCAAACACCCTCAACTGCTTGCGGAGGTGCTGCTGATTGACTGTGCAATATTTTTGTGATATTCATAAGGTAAGTAGCTGTTCCACGATAAAGCCGTGCCTCTCTATGGCACGGAAAGCTGCGGGTCTTGTCATTACAAAAGAAGCTAGCTAGGCTGCCGAAGGACCTATTCCTCAGCCCGGCCTTTTTTATTGTCATGTGTGAGTCTTGTGGGCAAAACCTCATTAAATTATTAACTGTTACATAAATGAGTTAGGAGGGCCTAGTCATGAACAGGTATCGTCTGCGTCTTCCCGTTTTTATTTTAACGTTGTTTGCCCTTCATTTGAGCTATTTGGCTTCTTATGCCGCAATTGAACCGGACAGAGTTGCCTCCTCGCTTAACAAGACAGACATTGGCAGCATGCCCCAGGCATTGCAGGCGGCCTTCTCTGCTGCGGCAGGCCATGATGACTCAGCTTACGCTATCGGCAGGACCGGTAAGCATTATCATGGCAGCAATGCAGGGCATAACCTGTCGATGGATTTCTCCTCGGGCGGCGTTACCATACACTCCGGAACTTCGGAGTGGGGATTGCGGCTCAAGAAAATCGGCTATGGCAACAATCTTACTCCACTTCCCTCAGTATTACCAAAGGGCAAAGTAAACCGCATTGAGTACGCTCATGAAGGATCAATGGAATGGTACGTGAATGGGCCATTGGGGCTGGAGCAAGGCTTTACCATTGATCGTGCTCCCGGCGAACGGGAGGGCTTATTGACGCTGGAGCTTTCAACAGCTGGTGATTTAAGAGCTGCGGTAGAGGGCAACGGGTCGGGAGTGCTGCTAAGCGGAAAGGACGGCAACGAGGTACTCAGGTACAGCGGCTTGCAGGCGCTTGATGCCACAGGGCGGCAATTGCGTACGTGGCTGGAACTGGATGGTTTGAGGTTGCTGGTGCGCGTGGATGATTCAGGAGCGCAATATCCTGTAGTGGTGGACCCATTGATACAACCACTGAAACTGTCAGCCTCCGACGGCGCGGCAAGAGATTTTTTTGGCAACTCGGTGGCGCTGAGTGCCGACGGCAACACTGCCCTCATTGGTGCTTATACTAAAAACTCTGACCAAGGAGCAGCATTCGTGTTCACGCGCTTCGGTTCGACATGGTCGCAGCAGCAGGAACTGACGGCCTCTGACGGGGTGGGGGGTGATTTCTTTGCTTGGTCTGTGGTATTGAGTGCTGATGGCAACACTGCCCTCGTCGGTGCCTATGGCAGAAACTCTGACCGAGGGGCAGCATACGTGTTCATGCGTTCCGGTTCGACATGGTCGCAGCAGCAGGAACTGACGGCCCCCGCCGGAGCGGCAGAGTTCGGCTCTTCCGTAGCGGTGAGTGCTGACGGCAGCACAGCCCTCATCGGTGCGTCTGGCACAAACGCTGCCCAAGGGGCGGCGTATGTGTTCACACGCGCTGGTTCGACATGGTCGCAACAGCAGGAACTCACGACCTCCGGAGCGGCGCAAGATCAGTTTGGCTCTTCCGTGACGATGAGTGCTGACGGCAACACAGCCCTCATCGGTGCGCCTGGCACAAACTCTCGGCAAGGGGCGGCGTACGTGTTCACGCGCTCCGGTTCGATATGGTCGCAGCAAGTGGAACTTACGGCCTCTGACGGAGCAGCAGGTGATAATTTTGGCTCCTTTTCCGTGACGCTGAGTGCCGACGGCAACACAGCCCTCATCGGTGCGCCCACCAAAAACTCTTGGCAAGGGGCAGGTTACGTGTTCACGCGCTCCGGTTCGATATGGTCGCAGCAAGTGGAACTTACGGCCTCTGACGGAGCGTCAGCTTCTAATTTTGGCGTCTTTGTGACGCTGAGTGCCGACGGCAGCACCGCCCTCATCGGTGCGGATGACAAGAACTCTGCCCAAGGGGCGGCGTATGTGTTCACGCGTTACGGTTCGACATGGTCGTGGCGGCAGGAAGTTACGGCTTTTGACGGAGCGTCAGGTGATGATTTTGGCGGCTCCGTGGCGCTGAGTGCCGACGGCAACACAGCCATCATCGGTGCGATTGGCACAAACTCTTGGCAAGGGGCAGCGTATGTTTTTAACAATCCTGGACCTGCGATCACCTTCATAAGCGATCTGAATTGGACGTCTGCTACAAACGGATGGGGTCCTGTTGAGAAAGATATGAGCAATGGAGAACAATATGCAGGTGACGGACACACTATTTCCCTTCAAGGTAATAAGTACGCCAAGGGCCTTGGAGTACATGCAAAATCCGTCGTTACCTATAACCTGGGAGGGCAGTATTCCAGCTTTGTCTCTGATATCGGCATAGACGACGAGACGAGCGGCACCGGCTCGGTGGAATTTCAGGTATGGGGTGACGGGACAAAGCTGTATGACAGCGGGATTATGACAGCTGCTTCCGGCGTACAGAATGTTAATGTGAACGTTGCCGGAGTCATTACATTGCAGTTGATAGTACTTCCCGGGAACGGCATGGATGGAGATCACGCGGATTGGGCTGGCGCGTCTCTGGTGAATGAATCTTCAGGATCTGCACCCCCGCCTGACACCACTCCGCCGTCAGTGCCGGGTTCATTGACAGCTACGGCAGTGTCATCATCAGAGATCGATCTGACCTGGTCTGCATCAACAGACAATGTAGGGGTGACA
>Ga0181533_1000570_pt1 | contig 50011 bp, 42 predicted proteins | sample PEATcosm2014_Bin_45_FD_119772 | JGI IMG/M metagenome (GOLD analysis project Ga0181533, IMG submission 119772) | Peatland microbial communities from MTU Mesocosm Facility, Houghton, MI, USA - PEATcosm2014_Bin11_60_metaG | ecosystem: Environmental > Terrestrial > Soil > Wetlands > Peat | place... | reverse complement strand
AATTTGTTCATAAAAGATGCAGGATTCTTTGTCCAGAATACGATACAGTCGACAGTCTCATGTGAGAGATTAATTTTGGTTACCTGGTGCATTTTTACCGGATTACGGACCAGTACAAATCCTTCTTTGACTCGGTTACAGAGCCAATCCGGATAGAAAGCCGGAATATCGGTACGCCTGCTGGCACTTATTATCATCCTGATTATTTTTGATATTCAATGAAGACAATCGTTATCATATCATTAAGCTGACTGTCTGCCGGAGCATCATACAAAAATAGATAATAATCAGGTGAGGATCGACTAAATTTACCCGACTGATGGAAGCAAGAGATCATATGATATTTTGATTTGCATTTCCCGGATTGTGCCCGATAGTTCTTTAGCCAGGCATTCAATAACAAATTTCATTACGGTGGTCATGCAAAGAATCCTATCTTTATAAAATCTTTACGCAAAACAGCTAAGTTCTTATACTTAACTTATATAAAAGGTAATATTATTGCAATTTGATAAAAAATGAAATGAAAGCGATAAAGAATATTTTACTTATAGTACCATTGACGGTACAACAAAAAAGTATGCCAACAGGAATGAATAGTCATTTCTGGTATGCTGTAGGAATCATCGTTGCAATGGTCCTGCTGATTTACCTTGTCATAGCACTTTTCAAACCGGAAAAATTTTAATTCACAAGAATGCATATTTTTTTGTATTAAAACCTTCATGCGAGACATCAGTATTGTTTCAAACGTGTAGACAGACAATATTTTTCATATTCTGACAGATATCTAAAAGATCATATAAATGACAGGACATGATTTACTACAAGTAATATTATACTTTGCTTTATTGACAGGCTTAACTCCTGTTCTAGGAAATTTCATGTACAAAGTATTCACTGGGGAAAAACATTTACTGTTACCCGTATTTGGTTGGCTTGAGAAGCTTATCTATAAATTTACAGGCGTAAAACCCGAGAATGAATCAAACTGGAAGACATATACGTTTGGTTTATTGATGTTTAACCTGGCCGGATTGGTTTTCGTCTTTTTGATCCAAATGCTCCAAACCTATTTGCCAATGAATCCGGCACATCTTCCGAATGTATCATGGCATCTTTCTTTTAACACGGCTGTTAGCTTTGTAACGAACACGAACTGGCAATCCTATGCGGGGGAGACCACGCTAAGCTACTTCGTGCAAATGGTGGGGCTGACAGTGCAAAATTTTGTAAGTGCTGCAACTGGAATTGCTGTTCTTCTGGCGCTGATAAGAGGAATTGCAAGAAAAACCACAGACATGCTTGGGAATTTCTGGGTTGACCTTACGCGTTCAACTTTATATGTACTCCTTCCTCTTGCCATCTTTTTTGCTATCGTTATAGCCGGGCAGGGGGTCATTCAGAATTTCAAACCTTATGAAACTGTCCAAACCTTAACGGGTGCACACCAAATTATTCCAATGGGACCTGCAGCTTCTCAAATCGCTATTAAACAATTAGGTACAAATGGTGGAGGGTTTTTTAATTCCAACAGTTCACATCCATTCGAGAACCCCACACCGTTCAGCAACTTTGTCGAAATGCTTCTCATTTTGCTTATTCCTGCTGCATTAACTTACACTTATGGCAAGATGATTGGCTCAACCAGACAGGGCTGGGCAATTTTTACCGTCATGATGATTTTATTGTTTACTGGGTTAATTTTTGCGTTGAAAGCGGAATATTCATCCAATCCTATTTTCGGACACCTGCATTTGATGGAAGGTAAAGAAACACGCTTTGGTATTACCAACAGTGTTCTTTGGGCAACTGTGACAACTGCAGCCTCAAATGGTTCAGTAAATGCCATGCATGATAGCTTGTCACCATTTGCAGGAATGATAGCCATGATCAACCTGATGCTTGGTGAAATCATTTTTGGAGGCGTAGGTTCAGGCATGTATGGAATGGTAGTATTTATCATACTCACTGTGTTTATTGCAGGATTGATGGTTGGGCGTACGCCAGAGTACCTTGGAAAGAAAATAAATGCTTTTGAAGTAAAAATGGCTTTAATTGCCACACTTGCTCCAAATTTTGTAATCCTTGTTTTTGCAGCATTTGCTTCAGTAACTGCAGTAGGATTGGCGGGACTAAACAATCCAGGCCCCCATGGACTATCTGAGATTCTTTATGCTTATGCCTCGGCAGCAGGTAACAATGGCAGTGCATTTGCCGGGCTTAATACTAACACGGTATTTTATAATCTAACCATGGCTTTCGGGATGATCATTGGCCGGTATGGAGTGATAATACCGGTGATGGCTATGGCAGGCAGCATGGCAAAGAAAAAGATCACACCTGCCTCAGCGGGAACATTCCGTACTGATAATGCGTTGTTCATTGCGCTGTTAATAGGGGTGATCATTATTATTGGAGGGCTGACACATTTTCCTGCTTTATCTCTTGGTCCTATAGTTGAACATTTCCTGATGAACGCCGGGATGACATTTTAATCTTGAATAAAGATGAACACAAGGCTAAATACAAGCATTTTTAATACAAAAATTTTAATACAGGCCGCAAAAGATAGCGTTCTTAAATTACATCCTGCTTTACAGGTAAAGAACCCGGTAATTTTTCTTGTGGCTGTTGGTTCAGTTCTTACAACAATCATTGTGATTGTCGAAAGTATTACGGGACACTTTTCTTCTTTCAACCTGCAAATAGCGATCTGGCTATGGTTTACTGTTCTATTTGCCAATTTCTCTGAAGCCGTTGCTGAAGGAAGGGGAAAGGCACAGGCTGAAAATCTGCGCAAGTCCCGTACGCAAACCAAGGCCCGTAAAATATCAGGGAAACAGGAAATTTCGGTAATTGCAACACAGCTTAAAAAAGGCGACATAGTCATATGTGAAGCCGGTGATATAATTCCTTGTGATGGTGAAGTCATTGAAGGCATCGCAAGCGTGGATGAATCGGCAATTACAGGAGAGTCTGCTCCTGTAATCCGGGAAAGCGGGGGAGACCGTTCAGCAGTCACAGGGGGAACAAAGGTGATTAGTGATAAGATCTTAATCCGCATTACTGCTGAACCGGGCCACACTTTCATTGACCATATGATTGCCCTGGTTGAAGGCGCTAAACGTCAGAAGACGCCTAATGAAATTGCCCTAACTATTCTTCTTGCCGGGTTGTCGATTATCTTCCTGCTGGCAGTAGTGACACTTCCTGCATTTTTCGGATATAGCCTTAAAGCCTCAGGTCTGCCACTGACCCAAAATTTGACGATCCCGGTACTCATTGCATTGCTGGTTTGTTTAATTCCGACCACAATAGGGGGGTTGTTGAGTGCAATCGGGATTAGTGGAATGGACAGGCTTATACAGCATAATGTAATCGCTACCAGTGGCCGTGCTATTGAAGCTGCTGGGGATGTTGATGTATTGTTACTCGACAAGACAGGCACAATAACTTTAGGAAATCGCATGGCCACCGATTTCATTCCAGCTGAAGGAGTTTCGGTAGAAGAATTAGCAGATTCAGCCCAGCTTTCCTCCTTATCAGACGAAACACCTGAAGGTCGTTCAATTGTCATTCTCGCCAAGGAAAAATTCAATATTCGCGGACGGGAAGTGCACCAGATGAATGCAACATTTATTCCTTTTTCGGCTCAATCGAGGATGAGCGGCGTCGATCTGAAGACCAATGATGGTACGGTTCATCGTATCCGTAAGGGCTCATCAGATGCTATCCGCACTTTTGTCCAAAGTAATAATGGATTTTATCCTCAAAACATACAAAATATTGTTGCCGAACTGGCAAGGCAGGGTGCAACGCCATTGGTTGTTGCTGAGGACAGCAAAGTCCTGGGGGTTGTACATCTCAAAGACATAGTAAAAGGCGGAATCAAACAGCGTTTTGCCGAAATGCGAAAGATGGGTATTAAAACTGTAATGATCACAGGTGACAATCCTTTGACAGCAGCTGCTATTGCTGCGGAAGCAGGAGTTGACGATTTTATGGCTGAAGCAAAACCCGAAGATAAATTGTATCGTATCAGGAGTGAACAAGCCAATGGTCACCTTGTTGGCATGATCGGTGATGGTACCAATGATGCACCTGCACTTGCGCAAGCTGATGTAGGACTGGCAATGAATACCGGCACACAAGCAGCACGTGAAGCTGGAAATATGGTTGATCTCGACAGCAACCCCACAAAATTAATCGAGGTTGTTGAGGTAGGTAAGCAGTTACTAATTACCCGAGGATCACTTACAACTTTCAGCATAGCCAACGATGTAGCCAAGTACTTTGCTATTATCCCTGCAATTGCCGTATCACTTTATGCAGGCAAAACAGGCATTGGTCCTCTTTATGCATTGAATGTCATGAAACTTGGTTCACCGCAAAGCGCTATATTAAGTGCAGTAATTTTTAATGCACTAATCATAATTTCATTGATACCATTGGCTTTAAGAGGTGTCAAATACAAACCGATATCAGCCAACAGGGCTTTATCACGTAACCTCCTGATCTATGCAGTAGGTGGTATATTCATTCCATTCCTTGGAATAAAACTTATTGATTTGTTAATTAACCTTTAACATAGAATAATGAAATCTCTTGTCATATCCTTAAAAATATTCCTGTTCTTAACAGTCCTTACCGGAATTATTTACCCGCTTTTCATTACAGGAATTGTGCAACTCGCTTTCCCGGCAAAAGCCAACGGCAGCCTGATTATAAAAGACAATAAGCCGATAGGGAGTGAACTTATCGGTCAGCAAAATGACAGCTCTGTTTATTTTTCTTCGCGTCCTTCAGCTATTTCATACAACCCACTACCTTCAGGCGGTTCAAACTATGGATTAACAAATGATACACTGAGAAAGATCATTAGCAAACACATGAGACAGTTTATTGAATTCAACCAATTAGATAGTCTGACAGAAATCCCATCTGAGATGGTCTTTGCATCCGCAAGCGGGCTTGATCCCGATATTTCGCCCAAGGCTGCTTTGTTGCAGGTCGATCGTGTATCAAAAGCCCGTCATTTCAATAATACCCAAAAACAAAAATTAATCCAATGCATAAAAGACCTTACTAAAACTCCGCAATTTTTGTGCCTTGGCAATGAACGGGTCAACGTATTATTATTGAATATTGAAACTGATAATATCAAATAAGGTTAATGAAACGCGTTAAATCCGACAAGAACGATTAATATTTTTCTTTTATAAGCTGTTATCAATTTAGGTTGTAAATTTGAAAACTATCAGAATCAGATGAACAGTTTAGATGAAAACAGGCCAAACCCCGACGAACTATTGGCTTCTTTGATCAATGAAGAAGAAAAAAACAAAAGGGGGAAGCTAAAGATATTTTTTGGCATGTGTGCCGGTGTCGGTAAGACCTATACCATGCTTGAGACAGCAAAAGCCGAAAAATTGAAAGGAAGTGATATTGTAATCGGATATGTTGAAACACATAACCGCAAGGAAACCATTGAATTAACAGAAGGTTTCGAACTAGTACCCAGAAAAACATACGACTATAAGAATACCTCTATCCAGGAGATGGACCTGGATACGATCATTGCCCGCAAACCTCAAATAGTGCTGGTAGATGAACTGGCACATACAAATGCTCCGGGAAGCCGACATACAAAACGCTATCATGATGTCCAGGAAATTCTAGAAAACGGTATCAATGTTTACACGACTTTAAATGTCCAGCACCTTGAGAGTCGTTCTGAAACTGTAGCACAAATTACGGGTATAATTATTCATGAGACATTGCCAGATAAGATTTTTGAAAATGCTGATGAAGTTGAATTGGTTGATCTCACCCCCGATGAATTATTACAAAGACTTTCAGATGGTAAGGTATATACGCATGAACGTTCGAGAGAAGCGATTGAGAATTTTTTCCGTAAAGGAAATATTACCGCTTTGCGTGAAATGGCATTACGTATTGTTGCCGATCGTGTAGATAAACAATTGTATGATTACATGCAGCACAAGCATATCCGTGGTCCGTGGAAGTCTGGCTTACACCTCCTGGTGGCAATCGATTACCGCCACCAATCTTTGCGACTATTGCGATGGGCAAAGAATCTTTCTTATTCAATGGGTGCAAGCATTCAGGCAATATATATTGAAACCCTTCATAAACTTTCACTAAAAGAGCATGAACAGCTTGATAAAAATTTCAAGCTTGCAGAACAATTGGGCATTAAAATCCGGATAATTACGGATAGCGATGCTGTCAAAGCAATTGTCAATTTTGCCGAAAAAGAAAATGTCACACATATTATTGTGGGTAAACCCCGCGTGCGCAATATTCTTTCAATGTTCCTGCTTGGTAACTTTGTCAATAAACTGGTTCGTTACAGCGGAAATATTGACGTTTATGTGCTTGGCTCTGACAGGCAGGCAAAAGATCATTTCAGAAAAAAAATATCCGTACCGCCTTTTACATCAAATATCACCCAATACATTATAACCTCGCTTTTAGTAGTTATATTTTCACTTTTAAGTTACCTTATCAGAGATATTATTGGTTATCAGGTCGTTTCCTTTGGCTTGTTATTCTTAGTTTCGATTCTTGCCCTGTTTTACGGGACTGGTCCTATTTTACTTGCAGCAATCCTGAGCTCCTTGATCTGGGATTATTTTTTTATCCCCCCTCAGTTTACCCTGTATATCCAGAAGCCCTTAGATATCATGATGCTTGTGATGTTCTTTTTTATCGCTTTACTGAATGGAATATTGACATCGAGGGTTCGCCGCCAGGAAAAAAAGATCAGGGTAAGGGAAGAACGGACTAATGCTCTTTACCAGCTTACGAGAGAGCTTACACTTGCATCCGGTCTGGATGAAGTTACTTCTATTACCGTAAAATATATCCATAAGTATTTCAATCTTGACTGTACAATCATTCTTAAAAACGACTTAAACCGCCTCGACCAGGTTAATCATGACACAAATATCAGGTTATCGGAAAATGAATTAAGCATTGCTGCCTGGGTGTATAAACATTCATCCAAAGCCGGGAAACACACTGACACTTTACCTTCCAGCAATTATACCTTTTACCCTTTGGTTGGAAATAGCGGGAATATGGGAGTAATAGCAGTAGAGCAACTGAATGTTTTTACCCAGGGTGAGGATCTTTTCTGGGAAGCATTTCTCTCGCAAATTTCAGGGAAATATGAGCGTGAATTTTTGTGGAATGCGGCCAAAAAAGCAGACATCCTGAATGAATCTGATAAACTCTACAAGATTCTTTTTAATTCAATTTCGCATGAATTGCGCATACCTGTTTCTACGATAATAGGAGCTTCTGATACGCTTTTATCGCAAAGTTATCCGGATGAGACCAGGCAAAAACTTTATAATGAGATCAACATTGCAGCGATCCGGTTAAACCGTCTGATCGAAAACCTGTTGAATATGTCCCGTCTCGAATCAGGTCTGATCAAACCCCGGCTTGACTGGTGTGATGTCCATGACCTGGCCAATAAAATAGCGGAATCCCTTCAGCAGGAATTAAAGCCGTTCAAGCTATCCACTATAATTCCAAATGATATGCCCCTGGTCAAGATTGATTTCGGATTTATCGAACAGGCCTTGTATAACCTGGTGTTGAATGCCACGCAAAACTCACCAGCAGGATCCAGGATCAGGTTAAAGATATTTTATGATAATGGATCTCTTGTCCTTGAAGTGATGGACAGGGGAATCGGCTTACGTGAATCCGACCTGTCTTCTGTTTTTAACAAGTTCTATCGTGGAAAAGACGCCAGGGCTGTGGGAACAGGCTTAGGCCTGTCAATAGTCAAAGGATTTACAGAAGCACATAAAGGAACGATTACTGCAGAAAACAGGCAAAACGGGGGGGCGAAATTCACGATGAAAATACCTGTTGAAATTTCTGACATGAAAAAATATTCTTAAGATGATCATTTAATGACCGATACAGATACCATACTGATAATTGATGATGAAGTTCAGATAAGACGTTTGCTCGAAATAACACTTACGGCAAACGGCTACAAAATCTCTGATGCCGCATCAGGGAAAGAAGGATTGGTATTCGCAGCCACAATCCGACCCACTTTGATAATCCTTGATCTGGGCTTGCCAGATGCGGATGGGATTGATATTCTGAAAAAATTACGTGAATGGTACCTTAAACCCATAATTATTCTTTCGGTAAGAGATTCAGAAGAGGATATTGTAAAAGCCCTCGACTATGGGGCCAATGATTACCTGACAAAACCATTCCGGACAAAAGAATTACTGGCACGTATACGGGTTGCCATCCGGCAGAGCAATGGAGCACTTAACAATCCTGAATTATCATTCGGGGCATTGACAATTGATCTGGCTAACCACATCGTCCGTAAGAACAATGAAGTAATTAAACTTACCACAACCGAGTTTTCCCTCCTGGCCCTTCTGGCAAAAAATGCAGGCAGGGTATTGACCCATCAGTTTATCTTAAAAGAAGTTTGGGGAATGGGGTATGTCCAGCAAACCCAATACCTGAGAGTATTCGTCGCCCAATTGCGTAAAAAAATTGAAGAAGACCCGGCAAAACCTAAACTTTTAAATACGGAATCCGGTATTGGATACCGGTTTGGGAGCTGATTCCGTTCATACATCGCCTGACCAGGCACAATTAGTATTCAAGCATTTACCTTAATCTGATCAATTTCACAGAAACAGCTACAATCCATAATAACACGGAGCCAATAAAAAGACGTTCAAATAATCCAAAATATGCACCGTGAAATAACCGAAGTACTAAAAGAATAAGAAAAAAGGCAGACAGAAGTGCTAATATCAATACTGGTGTACGTATGGTTTTCAACTGCCCTATCTTTGAAAATGACAATGAAAGCAAAATTTCGCCTGCAGGGGCACCAAGAAAAGCAGTAAAAGCTAATATTAAATGCATCTCTCCATGAAATGTATGATGCATTACCGTATGGGAATAAGTATACACATCAGTATTAAAGAAAGCCAATAAAAATGAAGCAACACACCATATCTCGAAAAACACAATTCCCTTAAGTGTACTTGCTGATTCTTTAGCCAGATGATAAATAGGCATAATAACAGAGAAAGAAAGAATACCCCTGATTAAAAAATTGATATTCATGATGAATCCATAATGGCCGACAGCCAGATCACTTTCTGCCTGTCTCAAAGGACTATAATGTGGTGGAAGCAATTGGAGAATAACATCTAAGATTATATAGACTACTACCCCCATAATTGAAACCATCGCCCATTTTCTTAAGGATATGTTCTTGTCTGGCTCAATATCCGGGTTTATTCTATCTTTCATAAGGAGTTCAATAACTATACTTGATTTTTAGCTGCCAGTTGTTTCTTTCGGTCTAATTGGTATCCATAACTCTTCTTCTGAAGTAGGGTCTTCTTTTTTATATTTATCTCCCATTACTGCAAAATGAGGTCGATTATCCAACAGGAAATCGGAACTTGGCAACCAAGTCCCGAAAATATACCAGTACAATTCTGATCCTTCGCTTGCAGCTCCCCTATAAAGAAAAACGGCATAAAGCCCGCTTTTCAGTGTAAGAGTTTCCATTTGATCTGGAACCGAATCAAAGTCCGATACTTCTATTGCCGCCCATTTATCAAATTCCCTACCAGTGTCAAAATTGTCAAAATATTGCGGATCATAAACTTCAAGTGAATAGAATTCAGAACCAATGCTATTTCTGATCTCGCTTCTCCTTGGCATAAAACTCTGCCATAATTGGCGGGTTTTGTTCATGGATAAGGACATTTTAATCCGTTTCCCAATGAATTTCTTTTCTGATAAAATTTCAATTCCCGGTTGGATACTCATTTGTTTTATCTATGGAAAGCAAAATGCCGGAACTTTGGTTCAAGATCTGTAAGGAATCTGGACTGTTACTCACTTGTACCCATGAAAGGCTGAAGTATGCTTGCCCTGTTGCCTTCCGTGTCTAAAAATGAAACATAAAGCCCAATTCCCGGGATCTCAGCAGGCTCACCAAGTACTTTACCTCCAGCTTTGGAAATTTTCTTCATAGATCCCCTGATGTCGTCGACCGCAATTACCAGGGAAGGATATTGAGGTGAAGCTTCTGTTTTAGGATAAAACCCACCATTAATAACACCCTGTGTTTTTGGTCTGCCATTCTCATCCGTTTCGGTGGTATAAACTGTCACATAGTTACCCATTTCCTCGCCCAACATCTGCGTTTGCCATCCAAAGGCATTAGTATAGAAGTCTGCTATTCTTTTCCTGTCTTCCGCGGGCATCTCAAAATGCACGACTGGGTCCATCTTAGTCATATAATTAATCTTTAAAAGTTTAACTATTGAATATGCAAAAAATCTCTCAAAGGTAAAGAATCCGAGGTACTATAGAGAAAACAAATACATATTGTTTAAAAAACATTTGATAAACTGAAAAAGGATTAAATGATCTCAAGGAACTTCTGATAATTTGAAAGATTATTTTTTAATTTTGAAAGAAAAATGGCTTATGTCAAAACAGGAACTTAAACCTATCGTATTACCTGTACCTGAGCGGTTCGAGGGAAAATCAGTGTCAAAAGCCCTAAAACGGAGAAGAACAACCCGGGAGATAAAAGAAAAAAAACTTTCAGTACAGATGCTTTCAGATCTGCTTTGGGCGGCGTATGGCGTGAACCGTAAAAAGGGCCCATTTGGGATTCCGGGACGAACAGCGGCGAGCGCCAGCAACTCACAGGAAATCGATATTTATGTTGCCCTTAAGGAAGGAACGTATTTATATGATGCACTCAATCACACGCTGATGCCTGTCATTGCCGGTGACCTGCGTCCCCTCGCAATTGGAAAAGGCCAGGCAAGTTTTGGGGATAAAGCTCCTGTCCGTCTAATTTATGTTGCTGATATCAATAGACTTTCCAACACCTCCGGCTACCAGGAACCAGGGTTACAGGACCCGGAAGTTCAGAAATCCTATTATTTTGCGGATACGGGACTGATTGCCGGCAATGTATATCTGTTTGCTGCTTCCCGGGGACTGGCTTCATGGTTCCATAATTGCAACAAGCCTGCTTTGAAAGAAAAATTAAAATTACGTGAGGAACAGCGCGCCACCTTTGGCCAGACAATAGGATATCCCGCCAAAAAATAAGCTAAAAAATTACTGATATCTGAAACGCAGGAATTTTTATCTCATGAACTATTATCTGCAGGCATTTTTACTTTGTTTCCTTGGTCTTTTTTCTTTTACCATACCTGCAACTTCCCAGGACGAGAAACATTATACCTGTTACCGGACAGCGGAACATATTGTGACTGATGGCTTGCTCAATGAATCTGACTGGATCAGGGCTGAGTGGTCGGATGACTTTATAGATATCACCGGCGATCCTAAACTAAAACCTTCATTCCGTACCAGGATCAAGATGCTCTGGGATGATGACTACCTTTATGTGGCGGCTGAACTTACGGAACCTGACATCTGGGCAACCATTCATAAAAGAGACTCCATAATTTTCCGCGATAATGATTTTGAGATATTTCTTGATCCCGACGGAAATGGACTGAATTATTATGAGATCGAAGTCAATGCTTTTGGTACGATCTGGGACCTTATGCTTACAAAGGCATATAAAGACCATGGAATACCAATAAACATCTGGGATCTGACAGGACTGAGCACCGGCATTCACATCAACGGATCGCTGAACGATCCTTCAAAGCCCGATACCTCGTGGACTGTTGAAATGGCGCTCCCGTTAGCAGAACTCATGCATGGAAAAAAACCTGAGAGCAGACCTGCTGGAAGTGTACAGTGGAGGGTGAATTTTTCCAGGGTTGAATGGAAAACAGAGGTCCGCGGTTCATCTTATCATAAGATGAATGATCCTGAAACCGGGAAACCCTTGCCTGAACAAAATTGGGTCTGGTCGCCAATGGGGGAGGTTGCCATGCATATCCCTGAACGCTGGGGCTGGCTGGAATTTTCAGATGAAAACATCCATCCTGAACCTTTAAAGTTTAAAAATAAACAACAAAAAAACGAATTCAACATCTGGCTGTGGATGGGAGGGCATGCTTCATGGAAGGCAGAGCAGTGGGATTCTGTGTTTTCTCTATTTAAATCCGCTGGCATCTGTGGAATACTGACCCAGGCAGATTCTGCAACGCTGGCCAGGATAATCCCAATTGCCAATAAACACGGGATCATTGTGGAAAAGTGGTTCGTTACTATGATGAATAATGATAGTGTCCTTGTCAAAGAGCATCCGGACTGGTTTGTTGTAAACCGTGAGAGCAAATCCTCTGTCACCGATCCTCCTTATACAGGTTATTACCGTTTCCTTTGTCCTTCTAACCCTGAAGTCCGTAAATACCTTAAGAACAGACTTGATGCATATCTTAACATTCCCGGCCTGAACGGGATACATCTCGATTATATCCGTTATCCCGATTGCATCCTCCCACAGGCACTCTGGCCAAAATATGGGATCATACAGGATAAAGAATATGCCCCATACGACTATTGCTACTGTAGGATATGCAGGGAGAAATTCCATTTATTAAACGGATCAGATCCCTTTTTTATGGAACATCCGGACAGTAATGCTGCCTGGAAGCAATTCAGGTACGACCAGCTTACTTTGCTTGTACGAGAGCTGGCGGACTACTGCCACGGGAAAGGGAAAAAGCTTTCAGCCGCTGTATTTCCAGGTCCATCTGCTGCTAGACAAATGGTAAGGCAGGATTGGGATAAATGGCCCCTTGATGAAGTCATGCCCATGCTGTATCAGAATTTCTATTACGGAACTCTTGATTGGATCAGGCAGGAAACTGCCGAAGGTGTAAAAGCCCTTGACCAGGCTGTCCCGCTTTATAGTGGCTTATATATTCCTTCCCTTAACCCACGTGACATGCAGAGTGCTATCCGTAAAAGCATAGAGGGCGGCGCCAACGGGATCTGCCTTTTTACTTATGAATCAATGACAACAAGGCACTGGAAAGCCCTGGAAGAAATTACAGGGAAATAACTTTTTATCCAAAACATGTTGTTGATTTATCAGGATCAACTATTTATCATTTCTTTCTAAATAATATTTTACATGGATACCCGTTTAATTTACAGGGTTTAAAACTTGTAGGTGATTAAAGTATTTACATATTTATTCCGGTATTTTTCAGAATCATTTCTGACCGGGAGAACATTAGTAATTATTTTATTTCTTTTCATTACCGGAATATTCATTTTACCAGGCTGCAAAAAAGACAGCATTAATTATGTTCCGATTACTTTGACAGATAAATCAGGAAATATTTTCATTTCAATAGATACAGCCTCCAAAAGTTTTGATGCATACTCGGCTACAAAAATTACAACTGGCCTGTTAAATGGAGTCTTTAACGATACGATCAAGTCATCGTTTTATCTGGCCATTACTACTGATCCGCGCTGGGATACTGTTTATCATCCGCCAGATACAAATGTTTTTCCAACCCATTATATCGGTCGCACCATAAATGTCAGGACAAATGTTGACCTGACAAATTATACCTCTCCCTACCATTTTCTTCTTCTGGGTTTAGATACACGAGGACTGGGTGGTGGCTCATATGGAAAACTGCACATATGGGTCACGGTAACGCCCCAGTGACAGGAGGATTGATTTATACATGTCCAAGTACAGGATGCGGCTGGTAAGGCTCCTCTAACTGATTGATTTCCTCTGGAGTTAGTGTGACAGATAGAGCAGCAACAGCATCTTCCAAATGCCCCGGCTTGCTTGCTCCAATAATAGGAGCAGTAATAGCAGGTTTGCTCAGCATCCAGGCCAATGCTACTTGGGCATTAGGTAATTTCCTTTGAGATGCTACTTCTGTCAGCCGCTTTATGACATCAAAATCCGAATCCATAAAATATAATTTCTTTCCAAATTCGTCAGTCCTGGCACGCAAAGTCTCATTTCTTGCATTGGTCCTTTTTCCTGTCAATAATCCACGGGCCAAAGGAGACCATGGGATTACTGCAATTTTTTGATCCTGGCAAAGAGGAAGCATTTCGCGTTCTTCTTCACGGTAGATCAGGTTATAATGGGGTTGCATTGAAACAAACCGAGTCCAGCCATGAAGATCAGCGGTATACAATGCTTTTGCGAATTGCCAGCTGTACATTGACGATGCACCAATATAACGTGCTTTACCTGCTTTAACGATATCGTGAAGAGCTTCCATTGTCTCTTCAACCGGGGTATGATAATCCCAACGGTGTATCTGATAGAGGTCCACATAATCAGTCTTTAACCGTTTGAGACTTGCATCAATAGAACTCATAATATGTTTACGGGAAAGACCTCCATCATTAGGATCCGTGCTCATCTGGTTAAATACCTTAGTAGCAATTACCACATTATCACGCCGTGCAAAATCTTTAAGGGCATTGCCGACCACTTCTTCACTTGCGCCGAGTGAATAAATATCTGCCGTATCAAAAAAATTAATCCCCAGTTCCAGCGCTTTTTGTATGAAAGGTCTGCTCTGCTCTTCGTTCAAAGCCCATTGCCAACGTTCATTTGGTTTACCATATGTCATTGTACCAAGGCATATTCTTGATACCTTCAGTCCTGTATTGCCGAATCTTATGTATTCCATAGGTTTAAGTATTTAATGATTATTGTATTTTCTTGTGTCCTGATTACAAAGATCGGCAATCATATGGAGATTTCCAAATATATGCGAATACTTTTACATTTTCCAGAGGGCCTCTATAAGGACAATAAGTGCGTTCACCAATAATGCTGTAAATGAAAGGACATCACAAAATTTTATCTATCCTCTTTTATCCGGTGCTAATTTACCCTCTATCTCTTTTCATTTAAAAACACTATTCCGGAAATATTGTCATAATAATTGCCATTTAGAACAATTTCCATGATACTTAATATCAAATAACCGTGCTTTATAACAAATAATTGTAAAAATAAAGAATAAAACATAACGATTAATCAAGAATGTTATACCTTTGGAGAGGCATTTTCAGATCATGGTAAATGCTAAACTTCGGACCCTGGCTCTACGAGGTTCAGAATCAGAAATCCGGGTATTTTAAAGGGTGTTAATCAAAATAAGCTAATAATTAAATTATTAACAAATGAAAAAAAGTATCACTTTTATTTCTTTATTGGTATTTGTTCTTTTTGGTATTAATGTTTTTGCACAAACTGAAACCTTAAAACCTGAAGTTAAACATCCGGTTTATTTTGATGTATCTCCGCCCTTAAGAGATATGGTTAAGATTGCCCCGGAGAAAGCTGATAATTCATTAAAAGTAATAAAGAATTTTTTTAATGCCAGGAAAAACAAGAATAAAGAAACCTTTCCTCCAGATTGGGTCGATCCATTAATTCAGCATGCCAGGATGAAAATGACACAAAATCAGGATTCAACAATTGAAAATTTCGATGGTAATAGTAATTCTCAGGGTTATGATCCACCTGATACTTATGGTGCAGTTAGCCCGAGTTATTATTTTGCGCTGGTCAATTGTCATTTTTCTATATATAGTAAAACCGGTTCCTTACTTCTAGGACCTGTGAGTAACATGACCATCTGGAGTGGGATGCCTAATAATTCGAATGGTGGGGACGGTGTGGTTCTATATGATTCACAGGCTGATCGTTGGCTTTTCGCTCAACTTTCTTATCCTAACTTAAACTTTGAAATGATAGCTGTTTCCCAGACTGCTGACCCTACTGGTAGCTGGTATCGCTGGGAATATGCCTTTCTTAGCACACTTCCAGACTATCCTAAATATGGAGTTTGGCCGGATGGTTATTATATGTCATGCAATCGTTTTTCACCCAATTATTCGGGAACCGGACAGGGTGTTTTTGACCGTACTGCTATGCTTGCAGGTGATTCCTCGGCAAGATTTGTTTATTTCACTTTGCCTTCGTCAACTGGTGCCTATTCCATGCTTCCATCTGATTGCGATAGTGTGTTTCCACCATTAGGTACGCCAAATTATTTCGTTTATATGGATAATGGCCCTTGTTCTTTGGGGGTTTATGAATTTCACGTTGATTGGGACTCTACAGCTAATTCGACACTTGGAAACTTTCTTCAATTACCTGTTGCCAATTTTAGTGAAGCTTCCAATATCCCTCAAAAAGGAACAAATACTCCTGCTGAAGTTCTTTCAGATCGTTTAATGTACCGCTTACAATTTCGTAATTTCGGCAACCATTGGTCGATGGTTGTTAATCATACTGTAAACGCTGGCTCTAATATTGCAGGTATTCGGTGGTATGAATTAAGAAAAACGACAGGTGATTGGTTTGTTTATCAACAATCTACTTATGCCCCCTCAGATGGCAATTGTCGTTGGATGGGAAGTATGGCGATGGATACTGCTGGTAATATAGGACTTGGATTTTCTATATCAAGCAGCAATATGTATCCTGCAGTAAAGTTCACAGGAAGAATGAAAAATGACCCTCTTAACACATTGGATCTCCCCGAAAAAGGGATCTACTATGGTACTGGGTCAAACTCGGTCAGTGATGGCAACGGATATTGCCGATGGGGAGATTATAGCACTATGACCGTAGATCCTTCTGATGGGATGACATATTGGTACTCTCAACAATATAATACTAGTATGGGATCTGGTTGGCATACTCGAATTGCATCTTTTACTTTTGCAAATATATTGACTGTTAACGCGACCGCAACACCTGACACAATTTGTGCAGGCGATTCAACTCATTTGTGTGCTAATGCGACAGGTGGTTCAGGTACCTATACCTATTCCTGGACATCTAACCCACCGGGATTTATTTCGAGCATGAAAGATCCTTTTGCGTCACCTTTAGTGACAACGACTTATATGGTGATGGTGAATGACAGCGTAACAGATACAATTGTTGTCACTGTTAACGGGAGAGTCACGGCAGACGCTGGCCCTAATGCTACCTATTCATACCCGGTAAATTCTTTCCCGGTTTACGGATCAGCAACAAATTATAGTTCTGTAATGTGGTTAACAGCAGGCGATGGATATTTTAACATTGATACTACGCTTAATAGTCTTTACTATCCTGGTGCAAACGACAAGCATAATGGTGGCGTTTTACTTTCACTTCAGGCCTATTCCATACCTCCTTGTTCAGATACTGCTATCGATACTGTATTTATCAGACTTTTATTCCCTGTAGGAATTGGATCCAATGCAACTGTTCCATTTGATATTAACATCGTACCCAACCCTGCTGCAAACATGTTCAAGCTGGTTGTTAATGGAGCCAGCGATATGAACCTGATCATAACGATAACAGATATTGAAGGGAAAACAGTATTTATGTGTCAGGATGTACCACAAATGCAAGACTACTCTAAGGTAATTGATATTACAAGTTTCCCGAAAGGAATTTACCTGGTGAAGGTACAGACTGATATTCAAACGATCACAAAAAAACTTGTAATTCAATAAAACTTTCCCGGGGATGCCTGACAGGGGCATCCCCCTTATTCTTTTTATGAACGGGTTGCTGATGTCTTTTGCGTTCATCGGACGTTCACATAGTCTTCTTCAGCTATTCAATTTTGTTTCAGAATACTTACAATAATTCTCCATTGTAATAGTTTATAGTGTCATAGAGGATCAATGATAATAAAAAAGAAAAGAATGACAATTCACTCTTCGACACTATTTACAATTTTGTTTTCATTTGAAATTCTCTGATTCAATCATCTTTGAATTCAAGTTTATTTTTCATTGAACCATGGGATTAAAAAGTTGTTTCAGAAAAAATATCAGATTATTACTATTAAAAAGCATCTTTCTTTCCCTGTCAGTTTTTTGTTCAACACTTAGTATCAAAGCTCAAAATAAGTTGCCGGCAGATACAGTGATACTGTCACTCCGGGACGCTGAGAAATTATTCCTGGAGAAAAATTTCGAACTTCTTGCAGCTAAATATGAAATAAATGAAGCCGATGCAGCTATCATTCAGGCAAAATTATGGGACAATCCTAATTTGAACATTGAACAGGGCGTGTACAATCCGGCTGCCAAAAGTTGGTTTGATGTTACGGCCACCGGTGAGACGGCTGTCAGTATTCAACAGCTAATCTATCTTGCCGGGAAGAGAAATAAAAAGATCCGAATCGGAAAAGTAAATGCAGAAATAGCCCGGTACCAGTTTTATGATCTCCTGCGTACCCTGAGATATGAATTAACTACATCTTTTTATGAATTGTACTTTTTGGAACAATCCGTTTCTGTGTACGACCGTGAAATTACTGCTTCAAAAAAACTTGTAGATGCATACAGCGTGGAATATCAAAAAGGGAATGTTTCTTTTAATGATCTGGCTCGTTTGCAGGCATTGCAGTTTGGCCTGGAAAATGAAAAGATAGAATTACTGAAAGATGCCAATGAAAAACAAAGCAATCTTGTCTTGCTCACGGGAGATACACTTTCAAGGCCTATAAAGCCGTTTGTCGAAATTTCCGTTTACGATAAGATAAATCCGGATTCATTAAAGTTGGATCAATTGATTGCTTCCGGTCTGAAAAACCGGTATGATCTGAAAATTGCAGAAGACCAGGTACAATATGAACAGGCAAATCTTGCACTGGAAAAAGCAATGCGAACCCCTGACCTGACGATTGGCGGGAGTTGGGACAGACAGGGCAGCTATGTATATAATTACAATGCCCTCACATTAGGGTTTGACCTGCCCATCTGGAACCATAACCAGGGCAATATAAAGATAGCTGAGAATAAAATTGAAGAAAGCAAGATTCTCAGAAATGAAAATGAACTTGAAGTTAAAAATGATATCAAAAAAGCATTTGAACAATTGATCGAGACCGATCATCTTTATCGGGCCTCATTGCAAAAATTTGACAGTAAATACTATGACATGCTCGATGGGATCATACTCGCATATCAAAACCGCACCATCAGTCTGCTTGAATTCATTGATTATATAGAGACATATAAAAATTCAAAGACCGAATTCTATCGATTACAAAATAACCGGATTGATGCCGTTGAAGACCTTAACATGGCAGCAGGCATTGACCTGATGAAAAACAAGTAAAAATGCGAATCAATAAGTTATTTTACACTTTATTGCTGGCTGTTGCAATCTTATTAATGTATTCCTGTGGAAATCGTCATTCTGCCGGAAATAATCTTGTTGTTTCAGGGTATTGCATACCTGACAGCCTGATGAAGCAAATTACGCTTGATACAATATTAATCAGGCCAATAATCCAGGAACTGAATCTCATTGGCAATATTACATATAATCAGGATGAGGTGGTAAAACTTTACCCAATGGTCAGTGGGAATGTAATAGATGTCAAAGTCACCTTGGGTGATTACGTTGAAAAAGGAGAGGTCCTGGCTTTGGTGAAAAGCGCAGAAATAGCAGGGGCCGAGAATGATGTCGTCACAGCCCAGGCAAACCTGGCGGTTTCAGAGAAAAACCTTACCGCCACTGAAAGTATGTATAAAAGCGGGATTGCATCTGAAAAGGATTATCTTACGGCAGTTAAAGAAACCGAAAAAGCACGCTCAGAGCTGAACAGGGTGAACACCGTCCTTTCGATCTATGGTGGAGCCCAGTCAAATTATATTATCAAATCACCTGTATCAGGTTATATAGTTGAAAAATTCATTAATCCGGGTATGCAGATCAGACCGGATAATTCTACTAATTTATTTACTATTTCTGATCTTGGAAGGCTATGGGTACTGGCCAATGTCTATGAAAGCGATATTGCCAGCATTAAAATCGGCGAAAAAGCCAGTGTAACCAGTATCTCGTACCCCGATAAAAAATTCACGGGAACCATTGATAAAATTTATAATGTACTCGATCCTGACAACAAGACCATGAAAGTAAGGATCCAACTGGATAACAGGGAGAATTTATTAAAGCCGGAAATGTTCGCCAATGTGATCGTGGAACAGGTCCAGGATAGCAGTATGCTGGCTGTGCCAACAAAATCAATTGTTTTCGACCAAAATAAGAATTGGATACTGCTTTATCATGATAAATGCAATATACAAATCAGGCAGATCGATATTGTGAAATCAACCGGTTTATATACCTATGTCAGGTCAGGGGTAAAACCCGGGGAGTTAGTAATCACAAACCTGCAATTGCTTATTTATAATGCATTGACCGAATAAGGCCATGGGTTGAACAGCAATCCGATGAATCCATGTAAAGGATACTTGATAGTATGAATAAATTTATAAAACGGATCATTGCATTTTCACTAAGGAATAAATTTATTATTTTCTTTAGCACCATTATCATTATCATTGCAGGGCTCCTGAGTTACCTCAACACTCCCATCGAAGCCTTTCCTGATGTAACCAATACTGAAATAACTATTATCACCCAATGGCCGGGCCGAAGTGCGGAAGAGGTTGAACGGTATGTGACCATACCGATAGAGATTGAGATGAATTCAGTCCAAAGTAAAACAAATGTCAGATCGACAACACTTTTTGGATTATCAGTCATTACAATAATTTTCGAAGACCATGTTGAAGACGCTTTTGGCCGGCAACAGGTAAATAACCTGCTGATGAACGTCGACCTTCCGGAAGGAGTGAAACCTGAAGTAGAACCTCCATACGGACCTACAGGTGAGATATTCAGGTACACCCTGAAGAGCCGCACGAGGAGCGGACGAGAATTAAAAACACTAGAAGACTGGGTCGTTGAAAGAAATATCCGTTCTGTTTCTGGTGTCGCAGATGTAGTAGGCTTTGGTGGCGAATCAAAAACCTATGAAATACAAGTAAATCCCCAGGCACTTGTCAAATATGGCATTACACCACTTGATGTTTACCAGGCAGTCAATCGTAGCAATATCAATGTCGGCGGAGATGTGATAGAACATAATACTCAGGCATATGTTGTCAGGGGAATAGGAGTCCTCGATAAATTCGAGGAAATAGGAGATATCCTGATCAAAAAAATCAATGGCAGTCCAATCCTGGTAAGACATGTAGCTAATGTCATTGAATCAAACCTCCCCCGTCTCGGGCAGGTCGGGAAAGATAACCGGTCGGATGTCGTGGAAGGTATTATCGTGATGCGAAAAGGCTTAAATCCCGGGGAGGTGATAAAAAAGGTACAAGTCAAGATCAATGACCTGAATACAAAGATCCTTCCCTCTGATGTAAAGATTGAAACATATTATAACCGCCAGGAACTGATCACTTATGCCACCCATACTGTTCTCCACAATCTTATCGAAGGCATCATTCTGGTTACCATGATCGTCTTTCTTTTTATGGCAGAATGGCGGACAACAGCTATCGTATCCATCATTATTCCTCTTTCATTGCTTTTTGCTTTTATCTGCCTTTATTTGAAGGGTATGTCCGCAAACCTGCTTTCCATGGGTGCAATTGACTTTGGGATTATCATCGATGGCGCTGTTGTGATGGTTGAAGGGATGTTTGTTGCACTCGACGAGAGAGCCCGTTCTGTCGGCATGATCAAATTCAACCGGCTTTCGAAATTGGGGATTATAAAGGAAACAGGCACAGAAATGGGAAAAGCCATATTCATCTCCAAGGTCATTATCATTACAGCCCTGTTACCCATCTTCTCATTCCAGAAGGTAGAAGGGAAAATGTTTTCACCCTTAGCCTGGACACTTGGGTTTGCCCTCCTTGGTGCATTGATCTTTACGCTTACCCTCGTTCCTGTTTTATCAAGTTTATTATTAAGGAAAAATGTAAAGGAAAAGCATAACCTGTTCTTGTCATATGTTGTAAAAGGATGCATTGCCATCTTTGACAAATGTTACAAATACAAACGTATCAGCATTACTGTTGCAGGACTTGCACTTGCAACAAGTCTCTTCATATTCAGGTACGTTGGCACGGAATTTCTTCCTCAGCTTAACGAGGGGGCACTCTGGATGCGTGCTTCACTTCCGCTGAGTGTTTCTTTAAATGAATCGGTGAAAATTGCAGGGGAAATGAGACAGATAATCAGGTCCTTTCCTGAAGTGAAACAGGTAGTATCCCAGACCGGTAGACCAGATGACGGAACCGATGCAACCGGATTTTATAATAATGAGTTCTTCATCGATCTTTACCACACCAAAGAAATGGAACACAAGAAAAACAGGGATGAGTTGATAGACCGGATGCTAACCAGGCTTCAAAAATTTTCAGGAGTTGTCTTTAACTTTTCTCAACCCATTATGGACAACGTGGAAGAAGCTGTATCAGGAGTAAAAGGATCGATTGTAATCAAACTATTCGGTGAAGACCTGTCCTTTCTTGAGACCAAAGCAGACAGCGTTTATAAAATCATGAACAAAATAAGGGGAATAGACGATCTTGGCGTGGTAAAAAGTATTGGACAACCTGAACTCCGTATTGATCTGAACCAGGAAAAAATGGCAATGTATGGCGTAGCTACGGCAGATTGTGATGCTGTGATCGAGATGGCTATCGGGGGCAAGGCTGCATCAACCTTTTATGAAGGGTACAAAAAGTTTGATGTCAGGATACGATTCCTTCCGGAATACAGGATGACAGAAAAAGAGATTGGTGACCTGATGGTTCCTACACAATCAGGAGGACAGATCCCTGTCAAGGAAATTGCGGATATTACAAACACTACAGGACCGATATTAATTTTCAGGGATAACAATGAAAGGTATGTTGCGCTTAAATTCTCGGTGCGTGGAAGAGACATGGGATCCACAATTGCAGAGGCCCAGGATAAAGTCAATGCAGCAATTTCAATGCCGAAAGGTTACAGCATGGCATGGCAGGGAGATTTTGAAAACCAGCAACGGGCATCTGCCCGTCTAAGGCTTGCAGTACCTGTAAGTCTGTTACTGATATTTTTGATTCTCTTTATCCTTTATGGAAATGCCATAGATGCAGGACTTATCCTTCTTAATGTGCCATTTGCAATCATAGGAGGTATTCTGGCATTGTATATCACCGGGACAAACTTTAGTATTTCGGCAGGTATCGGATTTATCGCACTGTTTGGAATATCCATCCAGAATAATGTCATCCTCCTATCCAGGTTTAAAAAGAATTTACATGAAAGGATCCACCTTGACAATGCAATCCGGTTGGGAGTCATAACCAGGATAAGGCCTGTTGTAATGACTGCTCTCATGGCAGCAATAGGACTAATGCCTGCAGCAACATCTATCGGGATTGGCTCAGAAACCCCGCGCCCATTGGCCATTGTGGTAATAGGAGGTCTTGTCACTTCGACAATCCTTACACTTTTTATTTTCCCGATCTTTTTTAAAGGTGTTTATAAATTTCGGATAAAAAAACTAGCATAACTTTATTTTAAACATCTATCGAATTATCTTTGTTGTTGAACGCTTCTCAGTAAAGCTTGATATTAAAGAAATTGAAAATGAAAAAGATCATATTCATTTTAATTTGCTGGGTAGTTTTTCAATCCGTATCCGCTCAGGAAAATCAACAATCAAAAGCAAACACACAGGATGAATTAAAAACAATTTTGGGAACTAATAGCGGGACCCAAAAAATCCCTATTGGATATTTTATTGAAATCGGCGGAGGGTACACCCAGTTCGGTAGTAATGGTGTTTTTCTTCCAGGTCTCAGCCTTGGAATCATTCTCAATCACAAATGGACAATAGGCTTGACTGGTAATTTCATTGATAATGCGAGAGGGTTGAGATTTAATAACATCTATTATGACTCGACAACCAGGAGCATGCTTGGAGCAAATTTAAACGGAGGTTTTGGTGGTGTTTTGCTGGAATATACATTATTCCCAAAATCCAAGATCCATATTGCTTTTCCATTGATGCTGGGGGATGGCTATCTGTACTATACCAAATTGCCTGAATACTCCGGCTCTGCGCATCCTTACCGTTCCAGGCATCATGCTTATATTTCAAAAGATAATTGTTTCGTCATTGAGCCAGGTGTGAGACTGGAATTTAATCTTTTAAAATTTTTAAGGCTCGGTTTGACTTTAAGCTATCGCTATACACCCGACTTCAAGCTTTTAAACACTTCCGGAGATCTGGTCAACCAGTTTACAGGCAAAATCAGCCTGCGTTTCGGACAATTTTAAAGGTGCTGTTTCCCTGCCTGTATCTCCTTGTCTTTAACGATCAAGTTATTCACTCATTATACTCTTTGTTTCTGATCACCAGGAATTTCAGTGTTCAATCTTTCCTGCCAGTTCTTCTCAATTCCCGCTCACTTTCCTTTCTTCATTTTTCCTTCTTCCGTTACGTTCAATTCGTACCTTTGCAAAATCTTTACCCGGTTTAAATAATGATGAAATATCCTTCTGTTCGTTAAGAAGCATGGATGATAACAATGGATATTTCTTATGACCTTAGAATTAAAATTATTGCCATATGAGAGTCATGAAATTTGGAGGAACCTCTGTAGGAACTCCGGATAGAATCAAAACAGTTGCAAAGCTTGTAAACACTGATGAGCCAATGATCGTCGTTCTTTCTGCCATGTCAGGAACCACGAACAGCCTTGTGGAAATATCGGATTACCTTGGTAAAAAGAACCTGGATGGAGCCTGCGAAAAGATCAATATACTAGAAAAACAATATAAGAAAGTTGTCGGATCATTATTTGATTCAAAAGAGTTTAAAGATAAAGGTTCTGAGATGATCCAGGACCATTTCAATTATATACGTTCATTCACACAGGATCTTTTCACATCAAACGAGGTCAAATGTTTACTTGCCCAGGGAGAACTTATCTCATCGGCTTTATTTCAGTTCTACCTGGAAGAAAAAAATATCCAATCGGTATTAATACCTGCGTTGAATTTTATGAGGATCGACCGTGAACAGGAACCTGACCAATTTTATATCCGTGAGAACCTGAACAGGGAACTTGAAAAGTACCCGGGGAACAAACTTTTCATTACCCAGGGATTCATCTGCAGGAATGTCTTTGGAGAGGTAGATAACCTCAAGAGAGGTGGCAGCGATTTCACAGCCTCACTCATCGGCGTGGCCCTGAAAGCCGAAGAAGTCATTATCTGGACTGATATTGACGGATTCCATGATAACGATCCCCGGTTTGTTGAAAACACTCATCCAATCGCCGAGCTCTCTTTTGATGAAGCAGCTGAATTAGCTTACTTCGGCGCAAAAATCCTTCATCCTTCAACTATCCTTCCAGCCAAAGTTGCTGGTATTCCTGTTATCATTAAAAATACGATGAATCCTTCTGCCCATGGATCGGCAATTACAAATAAATCAAATGGTAAAGGAATTAAAGCGATTGCAGCTAAAGATGGCATTACAGCTATCCGTGTCAAGTCAGGGAGAATGTTACTGGCATATGGATTCATGAGAAAGGTGTTTGAGATCTTCGAACTTTATAAAACCCCGATTGATATGATCACCACCTCAGAAATCAGTGTATCATTGACCATTGATGATCTTACTCATTTATCCCAGATTGTCAGTGATCTTGAAAATTATGGAACGGTGGAAGTAGATCATAACCAGACAATCATTTGCGCTGTCGGGGAAGAGATTGCTTCCGAGAGTACCACTGCAGCCGACCTTTTCAAAGCGTTAGAGAAAGTACCTGTACGGATGATCTCTTATGGTGGCAGCCAGAATAACATTTCTATTCTCATTCCATCAGCATTCAAAAAACAAGCGCTGAATACATTAAGCTCTCATCTTTTCAATTCCTGATCTTTGCACCCCAAGATGTTTAAAAAGGAAACCATCGGAAGATTTCGCACTATCCCAACCCCATTCTATTATTATGACATGGGACTGCTCAGGCAAACCCTTTCAGCATGCTCAAAGGAAGCGGGACGGTACGGCTATTTTCTGCATTATGCTTTAAAGGCAAATTCCAATCCGCAGATCCTTGCAGTCATCAGTAAATCAGGTTATGGAGCCGATTGCGTAAGCGGTAACGAAATAAGAAGGGCAATTGAAAACGGCTTCGGCCCGGGTACTATCATGTTCTCCGGGGTCGGTAAAACAGATGATGAGATCAGGCTGGCAGTGAAGCTGAATATACAGAGCATCAATGTGGAATCGCGGCAGGAGATGGAAGTCATTAACAACATTGCCTCGGGGATGGGTTTGACTGCAGGTATTTCATTGCGGATCATCCCTAATGTGGATGCACAAACACATCGTTATATCACAACCGGTCTTGAAGAAAATAAATTCGGGATCCTTCCATGGGAATTCGACAAAGTACTGGATAAATTAAAAAGCCTTGGGAACCTCCGGCTGAAAGGTCTTCATTTTCATATCGGATCGCAGATCATGGACCTGGATATCTTCAAAAGCCTTTGTCACAGGGTCAACGAGATCAATGCATGGTTTATTTCCAATCATGTCTTTGCAGAGATCATCAATGTCGGTGGCGGACTGGGGATCGATTATACCCAACCGGATAAAAACCCGATTCCTGATTTTTCATCTTATTTCAGGGTCTTTAAAGACTTTATCGAGCTGCAAGGCAACCAGCAACTTCATTTTGAGCCGGGAAGGGCCATTATAGGACAATGCGGCAGCCTGATCACAAAGGTCCTGTTCGTTAAAAAAGGTATCAATACCCGCTTCGCAATCGTCGATGCCGGAATGAATGATCTGATCCGTCCGGCCTTGTACCAGAGCTATCATAGGATTGAAAACCTTACTTCATTTGAAAAACCTGAGAAATATGACGTGGTTGGCCCGGTATGTGAATCCTCAGATTGTTTTGGCAAAGCTGTTTCTTTACCTAAAATATCCAGAAACGACATTCTCGCAATCAGATCAGCAGGTGCATATGGTCAAACCATGGCGTCGCAATATAACCTTCGCGATCTTGCACTCGCCGTTTATTCAGAAGACGAATCCTGACCTGTGGTATTATGAAAGAACATTTCAGGAATAAATGGTTCTATTATGCCGGGGGACTTTTAATCCTGTGTATCCTATTATATGAAGCAAGGGGAAGGACAGATTTTGATATTTTTTATTATGCGTCAAAGGATTTATTTGCAGGAAAGAACATCTACCGCATTATGTATCATGAATGGTACCATTATTACTATTCCATTTTCTTTGCTTTTTTAATGTGGCCTTTTACCTGCCTTCCACTTTATCTTGCAAAAGTGATCTGGCTTATCCTGAATGTTTTCTTTGTTTACCGTATATGGAAGATCATTGTTTCCTGGCTTCCTTTATCACTTTTAGACAGAAAGAAAGAGGTTTTATTCATCCTGTTGTCATTTATTTTTATCCTTCGTTTTCTCAGGGATAATTTTCATCTTGGCCAGGTCAATATCTTCATACTTTACATGATCCTGGAAGGTTTATTTTTAATTGTCAATAACAAAAAAATCGCGGGAAGCCTTCTGATTGCGCTTGGTACTGATGTCAAGCTATTGCCAATTGTTATAATTCTTTATCTGTTATACAGAAGGGAATGGAAATCTGTACTTTGGATCTTTGGATTCATTATTTTATTCCTGTTTTTACCAGCTGCGGTTCTTGGGTTTGATTTTAACAACAGTCTGTTAATTGAACGATGGCATCTTCTCAACCCGATGAATCAGGAACATATTCTCGATACTTCGGAGACAAGCTTTCATTCTTTAACATCTCTTTTAGCGACATTACTGGTAAAAAACTGCGGTGATCCGCATGCTCTGTCACTGAAAAGAAATATCGCCGATATCTCGGTCGCCAATCTGAATATTGTGATAAATATAGTAAGAGGTGCTTTTCTATTGTTTTCTTTGTATTTCTTAAGAGCATGGCCTTTCAGGAAGTCAGTCAGTTCTGTACAGCGATTATACGAAATAAGTTACCTGTGCGCAATCATCCCACTCATCTTTCCGCATCAGCAGCATTATGCCTTCATATTTATCTTTCCTGCATCTACCTATCTTTTGTTCTATTTACTGGCTTTATATTTTGGCAAAGAAACAGGTAAAACCATCAGGAACTTCAGGTTCAAAAAAGTCACATTGATCGCCTTCTTATGTATTGTCTATTTTTTGACAAATAGTCATTTTATCCTGGGTCAGTTTAATGATCTCTATGACCACTTTAAAACGTTGACTTATGGGGTACTTATTATGATAGCCTTACTGGCGATATGCAGGCCTGGTAAAATATTGGTCACTTGAAAGAAAATTTCATTTTGGTCGTCACTTTACTTGTACTATAGAGATCACTGTTATCGGAAGTGTTTGAACTACTACTTCTTTGCCCTCCGCCATGCATTCCGCCTCCCCCCATTCCACCCCCATGATGACCACCCATTCCTCCTCCAAATCCACCACCGCCCATTCCTCCATGAGCCCCGCCGCCTCCACCCCGGCTGCCCCCGCCTTGCGATTGAGGAGCAGGAACCGCATTCACTTTAATTTCGTAAGCAAACATCCTGTTGGTATCTGCGGCTGTCAGTTCATCCTTATAAAAAGTGCGAAAAGGAATGACAGCTTCATAATACATTATTCCAAGACTATCGATATCCATTGCCGCTAAAATCCCATAGGAGGTATTAAACAAAGATAAAAGTCCCCCGAGAGGAGGTTTAAAACCAACCAATTCAAGGTCCTTTGCCTGGATCAAAAGGTTTTGTGCCAATGATGAATGTTCCGGTTTCTCCCTGGGATTTCTTCCTGTTTGGGTTTCGCCTCTGTTGCGCATCGTCATCTGATGATTCGCAATCGGGTAGATTAGTGCTACAGGGAATGATGTTTTCCCAAGGGTATCTATCCTGAATTCCATTCCACCCCTTAGTACTTTTATCTGTGCCGTGATATCTGCAATCTTCATACATATATATAAGTTCCGGCGATCATTGGTAATAGTATAATTGATCTTACTTTTATCATTATAGAACCTTAAGGGGTTTGGCCATTCCGTAATCTTTCCGTCTACCGTTACCTTATTGCTTTGCCAGTCGAGTGAATCGTAGACTTTAGGTGAGCACGAAGAAAAGAAACACAAAATCAATAAAACGAGACAAATCTGTTTCATAATGGAATCTTTTATTTAGAAAGTTGATTAGATTACAGGGAAATAAAAATGTAAGCAAATATTGTACCATGTTTCAGCAGGGAGAAAATTCTTTGTCATTATAATAAAATACTATTCCAAAGGCTTTTTTATTATAAAGGAGAAGTCCCATTTTTTATTGATAAAGATCGGTTAATATCCATCTTTAGAAAAAAAACAAATTTCCAGATTATCTTTACAGAAAATTTAATCAAAAAATCGCTAAAACATCATAAAATGAAAAAGACAGCCTTATTTTTGATTTTTAGTCTCTTTTTTATCCCTTTGTTTGCACAGCAACCACAATTGGGATTACCAGGAGATAATTTAGATTTGTATGGAGTATTAAATTTATTCCAGAATTCTCCAACTTTGGAAGATTTCGAGAGAAGTCTTAACTCTCCGGATTCAAAAGTCAATAACCTTGATTTAAATGGCGATGGCCAGATCGATTATCTTCGCGTAATCGATAATGTAAATGGATCTGTTCATGACATTATACTCCGGGATGATATTAATGCAAATGAATCACAGGATGTAGCAGTGATAGAAGTTGAAAGGTATGCAAACAATCAGGTACATGTTCAGATTGTCGGTGACGAAGCATTATATGGTAAGAATTATATTGTGGAACCTCAACAAAATACACCTAACCCTGGCTACCGTGGTAATGTAATTGTAAACAGGACTTATTATGCTCCTGATTCCTGGGCAATCGTAGGGTTTATGTACGCACCCACTTATGTCATCTGGAATTCGCCTTTTCATTGGGGATTTTTTCCGCGTTTCTGGCATCCATGGCACCCTGTAAGTTATAATGTATATTATGGGTATCCTCGTCCTTATTATAATTATTACAGAAGGACTAATTACTTCAATTCCCCTATGGCTCATGCTTATTATATGACACATAGATCAAGTTCTTCATATGTAAGACGGACATATCCTGCCAGGCCTGAGCCATCACCACGTGGTCATCAGGAATCCGCTCCGATACATCAGGTGAACAGGGAAAATCGTCCGGTTGAAAATATCCATCAGAACCAAAATAATCAAATCCACCAGGACAATCAAACGACACATCAAGTGAATAATCAAAACCAAAAAATACATCAGACATCACAACCGGTAAATAATCAAAACCAAAAAATACATCAGACATCACACCCGGTAAATAATCAAAACCAGAAAATACACCAGACACAACACACAACGACGCATCAGGAATCTCATCCCAATAAAACTAATTCCAGGGAAAAGGAACCTGAAAGAAAATGAATAAAACATTAAGATTTCTGGCGATCATACTCGTGCTGAGCCTTTCATCCGGTTCATACGCTCAGTTACTTAAGGATGACATTAAGATCATTGATCCCGGCATTGGCGGAGTAACCGAGAAAGATGCTGCCGATGGGATAAGGGAAGCACTGGTCAAAGGGACAGGTGAAAGTGTAGCCCTTGTCTCGAAAACCGATGGTTATTTTCTTAACCCGGAAATCAAGATCCCCTTCCCCGAGAGTGAAAAGACCATAGAATCAAAACTAAGGGCCATAGGACTTGGCAGCAAGGTTGATGAGATGATCAAAACGATGAACCGTGCAGCAGAGGATGCGGCAAAAAGTGCAGAGCCCATTTTTGTTTCGGCTATCAGGGGAATGAATATTTCAGATGCATTGCAAATAATTAATGGCAAGAATGATGCTGCCACCCAATACCTTGCCAGGACAACTACTCCCGGGCTCAAATCAAAATTCAGCCCGGTGATAAAGTCTTCTCTTGATAAAGTAGATGCAACAAGACTCTGGGCTGAAATAATCAATGCATATAATCAGCTTCCATTTGTTGCCAAAAAAAATCCGGATCTGACTGCTTATGTTACAGATAAAGCAATCAGCGGCCTGTTTACAATGATTGCGAAGGAAGAGTTGAAAATACGTCAGGATCCTGCAGCCCGTACTTCAGAATTACTGAAAAAGGTTTTTGGCCGATAAAAGCATTCTGTCAAAAAAGTAATTATGATGGCAGGACATTACGTTTTGCCATCTTTTATTTTATCAATTAACACATTGAGATTGTTATTGTTACTTTGGAATTCAATGGAAGATCATTCCATTGAATATTAGCTATTATTTCACCTTTATTTACCAATCAATCGATCTAAACAAACAAACTGATTATTAATCGTAATAGGAGTTTTTGTACTTTTATGTTTTAAATATTTCGAAAATACAGGCAACCTTCAGTAAAATAAGGGTTTATTAAACAAACAATTTCTCAGATATAACTTTTAAAACTTAACATTTGTTTCTGATGAAACACTATGTAATGAGTTTTCTTTTCATTCTTTTGTCCAGGATGATCATAGCCCAGGGAGTCATCAGTGTAAATCCGTCTTCCTCACAAATCAATGCAACAGGGGTCAATGTAACAATTCTTCTTGACTCAGTTTTAGCACCTCCTGATACTGTAAATCCAATGACAGTCAATATCGGACCCTCATTAGGAACCAGTGTGACACGCGATCACAATAATATTTATGCGACTTTCGACTTTACTCATATGATCTCCGGGGTATTCAATGTAGATGTGGTTTTCCCGGGGCCCCCAACCAATCCTGTCATTTATCTGACAATTTCTGCAGCGTTCACTGTTACCGATACGGTCACTTCATCCTGGACAATTGTCGGTACAAATGTTATAAAGTGTTATGATACGGTCCAGGTCATTACCTGTCCAATAGATTCGGCATCACCTTTTTTTGGCCAGACCAACGGAATCACTCCTTCCTACATGAATAATGGTGATGGTACAGTAACAGACCTTAGGACAGGCCTGATGTGGCAACGTGATCCCGGTTCAAAAACATCATATATCAATGCCCTCTCCGGAGCATCCACACTAACCCTGGGAGGATATAACGATTGGAGGTTACCCACCATAAAAGAACTTTATTCATTGATTGAATATACTGGTACTGACCCGAGTGGCGTTCCTAATGGAACATCGCTTTCACTCCTTACCCCTTTTATTGATACCAATTATTTTGTTTTTCATTATGGTGATACCACTAGTGGATACCGTATCATAGATTCACAATACTGGAGCTGCACAGAATATGTATCAACTACCATGGGAAAAAACCACTCCGTTTTCGGGGTCAATTTTGCTGATGGACGTATTAAAAGCTATCCAAGACAAGGTGGATCACAAGGTTCCGGTGATACAAAACAGTATGCTCAATATGTCCGTGGAGAATTGAAAGGATATGGATTTAATCATTTCTTTGATAATGGTGACAGTACGGTCACCGATCAGCGTACCCAGCTTATGTGGAGCAAAGAAGATTGCGGTTATAAAGTCAACTGGCAGGAAGCATTGGCATGGGTGCAGATGAAAAATGCGCAGCACTGGCTGGGTCATTACGATTGGCGGCTTCCAACATCCAAAGAACTGGAAAGCATTGTCGATTATTCACGGTCTCCTTCTACTACAAACTCCGCGGCAATCGATACGGTCTTCAGCTGTACTAAAATATTAAATGAGGATCATCAGCCTGATTATCCTTATTACTGGGCATCGACAACGCATTATAACTACAAACTTGCAGCAAGATATGCAACTTATGTTTCGTTTGGCAGGGCAATGGGTTATATGAATGGCACATGGGAGGATGTCCACGGCGCAGGGGCCCAGCGCAGCGATCCGAAGCAGGGAGATTCTTTGGCTTATCCATATGGACATGGACCTGAAGGGGATGCCATCCGGATATACAACTATGTGCGTTGTGTCAGGAACGTTACCTATCCGGCAGGAATCGACCAGCCATCCGATGATCCTTTAAACATTAACATTTCACCAAATCCTTCTCACGGATATTTTATAATAACTTATGATTTAAGGCAGGAGCAAAGGGTCAGGATAGAATGTTACAGTACATCAGGGGTTGTAATTTTTGTTTCAGATGAAGGCATACAATCAGCAGGAAGGCATAAATCGGCTAAAACAATTTTTTCCGGAGCAGGAGTCTATTTTCTGAAGATCATTGTTGGGACAGCCACAGACGTTAAAAAGTTCGTGATTTTGTAATGCAGATTGTGAAGTATTCAGATGAGACGAATTGTCTGGCTATATTTGTGAAGATTTTACATCCTGACCTGATATGAAAGAGATGAAGTATTTTCTTTCATTATTTATTTTTTGCCTGTTTGGGCTGCACATCCTCCAGCGCTCATTTAATATTTATGAACAATCGCCATTAAATGGAATGGCAGATACAACGAAATGCCCGGTCTTTACATTGAATGCTTACTATACATCAGAATTCCAGCATGTTTTCCAGAAATACACAGAAGAAAATATAGGATTTCGTCCTGCGCTGATCAAACTCAGAAACCAGTTTGATTATAGTGTTTTCAATTATACACAGGCCCCCGGTGTTGTCATTGGCAAGAATGGGATGTTATTTAATATATCCTGTATTCAGAATTGCAGGGGCTCTGTCTTCAAAGGAGAAGAAGAGATCAGAGCTGAAATCAAGCGCTTGAAAATGATCCAAAATGAACTGAAAAAACACGATGTCGATTTCCTTCTCATCTTTGCTCCCGGGAAATCCACTTTCTATTCTGAACTGATCCCCAGTAATTACAGGCAACGGCCAGTCACAAATTACCAGGCTTATATTGAAAACCTTTCAGGTTCGGGCATCAATTTTATAGATATGAATGCATGGTTCCTTAAATTAAAAGGTAAAACAAAATACCCGCTTTATCCGCTTAACGGGACTCACTGGAGTGTCTATGGGATAGCCCTTGCCGCCGACAGCATGTTCAGATACATAGAAAAATTGAAGAAGATAGATCTGCCCGGTTTCTCCTGGGATAGGGTAACAATGTCTGATTCCATGCAATATTCCGACAATGATCTTGGTGAATTATTGAACCTGTGCCGACCGGTCAAACAGATTCCTATGGCTTATCCTCACTTTATTTACAAACAGGAAGAGAAGAACAGGCCGAGGGTAATCGCCATTGGTGATAGTTATTGGTGGGGATTTACCTCTACAGGCATCACAGCAAATGTCTTCGCAAAGGATCGTTATTGGTTCTATTTCAGGGATATGAAAGAAAATGGAAAACAAGCCGGTCTGGTTGCTAATGTAAACCTTAAAGAACAGTTATTCTCTCAGGACTTGGTCATCCTGATGGTGACAGAAGCTACCTACCAGCTATTTCCTTTTGGGTTTATAGAAAGCTTCTTTAAAAAATGTATGCCACCGGTGACGGCCGGGAAATAAATTTGGTTCAGTGAATCCTGATGATGAAGGCACAATTCAAAATTAACCTGGAATGAAAAGAAATAAAAATAACCGTGAACTTTAACAGTAGTTTGTTCCTCCTATATTTTCTGCCGGCCTTTTTCCTGGTTTATTTTCTTCTACCGGGAAAGACCAGAAATTGGTTTTTACTGATTGCCAGCATTCTTTTCTATTCATGGGGAGCACCGGGGTTCCTTCCAATTTTAGCCATTTCAGTGATCATTGATTATTTTCTTTTAAAGGAGATGCAGCACCGGGAAGGCACCGTCCGATCAATGATATTCTGGATCTCGGCAGTGATGAACATAGGATTACTGCTGTATTTCAAGTACATGAATTTCTTTATCGATCAGGTGAATGCAGGTCTTGGCATGTTTCACATCTCCCCCGTAAGATGGTTTGCAATTGCCCTGCCCATTGGTATATCATTCATCACCTTTCAGAAACTGGCATGTACCTTTGATATTTACAGAAAGGCTTTTCCGGGCTTTAAATGTCTGGCCGATTATGCGACCTATATTTTTATGTTTCCTCAACTCCTTGCAGGACCTATTGTAAGGCCTGGACAAATAGAATATCAGATCAGGGAACGTCGCGATACAAGCACTATTGATCATAGACTCACTGGTTTTATTCGGTTTATAATTGGATTGGCCAAAAAAATTCTTATTGCTGATGGCCTGGGTATAATCGTCAATTCCATCTTTAATCTTTCTCCCTCAGAACTTTCTTCAGGGGTCGCCTGGATGGGGGCAATAACTTACTCGTTCCAGATCTATTTTGATTTTTCAGGATATTCCGATATGGCTATCGGCCTGGCACTTATGCTTGGATTTAAGCTCCCTGAAAATTTCAATAGTCCTTATCTCTCCAGAAGTATTACCGAATTCTGGAGGCGATGGCACATCACGCTTTCTTTATGGCTTCGCGATTATATCTTCCTGCCCCTGGCCTATTCTGTTTCGCGGAAACTGCCCGAAGAAAAATATGCTGGGATAAAAACGGAAAACCTGATCTATATCACTGCAACTTTAGTGACTTTTTTCCTTTGCGGTTTCTGGCATGGTGCCGGCTGGAATTTTATTGCCTGGGGAGTCTACCAGGGTATCTTTCTTATATTCGACCGCCTGTTCCTGCTACGCTATCTCAAAAAGATAGGGAAGGTTCCTGCTATAATGATTACTTTTTTATTCCTGACCATTGGATGGGTGATATTCAGATCTTCCATCCCCGGAGTCTTCCTGGGAAAGATGTTCTTATTCAAAGGAGGGATCAATGACATATTGTTTCATCCGAAGTTCTGGACTGTCTTTACGCTGGCCGTCATCTTTTCATTCTGGAATATGAATAAAAGGATTAATAAATGGGTCGATCGCGTCTACCATGCGCCCTCCCAAACGATCCTGATCGGTATGACTGTCCTGTCGATTGTACTGTTCTTCATTTGTGAAGCAAATATTACTGGTGCAGAATTCAGTCCATTCATCTATTTCAGGTTCTGATGATCTTCAAAAGATCTCAAAAGCCAACTGTACCATTCATCCATTCCCTCCCCGGTTTTTGCCGACAATTGTATAAACTCAAGCTCAGGATTTAGTTGCCGGGCAGAATTCATGAGGGTTTCCACTTTGAAATCCACATATGGCAACAAGTCTGTTTTATTTATGATGCAGAGATGCGCAGATTTGAACATATAAGGATATTTTAACGGCTTATCATCTCCTTCAGTCACGCTGATTACCAGCACCCGTTTCTTTTCTCCGAGGTCGAAAAGGGCAGGACAGACAAGGTTTCCAACATTCTCAATAAAAAGGATCGAGTTATTCTCAACCTCCATCTTATGCAGTGCCGAATGGATCATATTTGCATCCAGGTGACAACCTGATCCGGTATTGATCTGAATGGCCGGGGCTCCTGCTTTTTCAATACGATCAGCATCCCTGGTAGTTTGCTGGTCACCTTCAATAACAAAAATTTTATAGGATGAGACCAGGTTCCGGATGGTTTGTTCAAGAATGCTCGTCTTGCCGGAACCCGGAGAACTAACCAGGTTAAAACAGATTATCTTTTTACCTTCAAAATAACCACGGTTCCATTCTGCCATCCGGTTGTTCTCAGAAAGAATATCCATGTTGAGATTGATCACTTTCTTTGGGGCATGCTCATGGGGGTGTGTATGCCAGTGACCATCATGCTCATGTTCGTGTTCATGGGAATATGCCTGCTCATGACTGTTTTCGTCAGGATGCTCATGGTCGTGATCATACCCGGGCTTGTGAATATTAACTTCATCAGGGTTCCCGCATCCGCATGTTTCGCACATAGTGATTGAATTTATATTTGATATTAACTCTTTTTCCAGAAGTTTGTTGTTAACTCATGCCGTCACCATCGACACAACCCTGAATTCCCGGCCTCTTGTTATCTCTGAGGTGAAACGCTGACAGTGAGGACAAGGATCAAAAAATGTTTTCATCTCAAATTCCAGATTACACGAGTCACATCGGCCTTTGCCCGGAATACGGTCTATTTTTATGACAGCATTTTCAAGGATAGTGTCTTTCATCACCATCCTGAGCGCCGGTTCAAAAATATCTGCCTCAACCCCGCTGAGATCACCAATTTCGATCAGGATCTCCTCAATCCTGGAGACCCCGTTTTTAACGGCCTCGCGCTGGACCAGTCCGATCACATCCATTGCCAGTGATAGCTCATGCATGCCTTCCCTGTTTAACAGATCCGTGGTAACGGGTCTCCTGTCAATGTATCAATGATGCGCCGTCCACCGGTTACGGTTTTCAGCACTACTTTCCCCGGGTTATCAACGTTAACTCTGCCAATAACGGCACATTCTCTTCCCAGGTCGTTTTTCTTCATGATTTCCATAATGTGATTACTTTCAGCCGGATCAGCCACTATAATCACTTTGCCTTCATTGGCAATATAGAGTGGATCAAAACCGAGAAGTTCGCACATCACGTGCACCCCTTTGTTTACGGGCAGAATTGACTCATCAATTTCGATACCCACCGCAGCTCTTCCTGCCAGTTCGTTCAATACAGAAGCTACTCCGCCCCGGGTGGGGTCACGCATGAATTTCACGCCGGAAGACTGATCAAGCACTTCTTTAATAAGATGGTTCAGAGAAGCGCAATCGGACTTCACAGGATATTTAAAGTTAAAACTTTCACGTGCGCTCATCACCGCCATTCCATGATCACCAATAGTGCCATTGATAATAATGACATCGCCGGGCTGTACTGTCCCGCCAGTGCTTATCAAAAGGTTCTCCTTTTTCACTCTGCCGATTCCCGCTGTATTGATAAAGAGTTTATCGCATTTCCCTTTATTGACAACCTTGGTGTCGCCGGTAACCACAGTTACCTTTGCATTCTTTGCCTCTTCAGCAATCGAAATTACAATGGTCTCAAGGTCCTTCATAGGAAGGCCTTCTTCAATGATAAAGGAAACACTTATATACAGAGGATCTGAACCTGAAACAGCAAGATCATTCACCGTCCCGCAAACTGCCAGCTTACCGATATTTCCCCCGGGGAAGAACAAAGGATCGATCACAAATGAATCAGTGGTAAAAGCCATTTCATGAAAGTCAATGGGAAATATCGCAGCATCAGTCTGTTCTGACAGGATCGGATTCCCCAAATACCGTAGAAATAAGTCATCGATAAGCTGGTGCATCATCCGGCCGCCATTTCCATGACTCAGTAATATTTTATCTTCTCCCGTATTCATGAACGGTACTTATAATAGGTGGCACATGTACCTTCCGCCGAAATCATACAGGCGCCCACAGGATCAGAAGGAGTGCAGGTTCTGGCAAAAAGATTACAGTCATTTGGCGTTTTCAAACCTCTGAGGATCAGGCCGCAGATACACCCTTTTGGCTTGGAGGGTTCCGGTATGCTTACAGTAAAATATTTCTCTGCATCAAAACCGGAAAAACCGCTACGGATCTTAAGGCCGCTGCCGGGAATGATATCAAGTCCACGCCACCGGTCGTCTTTCAGCTCAAAAACCTTACTCAGCAATGACTGGGCAATTTTATTTCCTTGTTCCCGGACAACTCTCCTGTACTGGACTTCCACTTTCGGGGAGCCGGATTCAATTTGCCGTACCAGCATCAGGATTGCCTGCATCAGATCAGCCGGTTCAAACCCGGCAACCACGATACCCAACTTGTAGACAATCGCAAGGTCGTTGTAAATGGCTGTCCCTGTTATGGCACTCACGTGGCCGGGGGCAATAAATCCGTCTATTTTGACACCCTCCTGAACCAGTGCCTTCATGACCGGGGGCATAACTTTATGCGCACTCAATACAAAAAAGTTAGTGAGCTTCTCTTTTTGTGCCTCAACAATGGCTGCTGCAGTGGCTGGGGCTGTGGTCTCAAACCCAATTCCCAGGAAGACAACCTTTTTACCGGGGTTCTTCCTTGCCAGTTCAAGCGCTTCCAGCACAGAATAAATGATCCGGATATCATGGCCGTTTGCTTTCTCTTTATCAAGTGAGCTTACCGAACCTGGTACCCTGATCAGGTCACCATAAGTGGCGATGATGACATCAGGTAGTTTACTGTAAGCAATGGCAGTATCAAGGAAATGCTGGCTGGATACGCAAACCGGGCACCCCGGTCCTGAGAGTAACCGGATATTTGGGGGCAGCAATGAAGGAAGTCCAAACCTGTGGATAGCAGCAGTGTGCCCGCCGCACACCTCCATCAGAGTGATATTTTTTTTTGATATGGCTTTCAGCTCCTGTGAAACAGCGAGGATCAGCTCCTTCTTCCGGTAATCCTGGAGATAATTCATCAGGGATCACTGAAGATTGTTGTTTTCAATTTCCTTCAAAAGCATCAGCATCCCGGCAGCCTCTTCCGGATCAACCTTCTCGATTGCAAAACCGGCATGCAACATTACAAAATCGCCCGGATGGACATCCTCAAGCAATAAAAGACTTGCCTGGTATTCCACCTCTTCAATGGCTACAAGGGCGCTGGTCCCTTCAACACGTATCACTTTTGCAGGAATGGCTAGACACATCTGATTTTCCTTGTTATCAATAGCATTGATGAATCATCCCGGCAATTTATGCCGGGACATTTATGGATTCAAAGGTAGCAGAATTCAGGGGATTATCAGATGGATAATTTCTTTTAACCTGTTAATTAATAACTTACTTGAAGTTTTATTCCCTAAATCTCAACCTCTCGTCCGGGCCGGTGATCAATCAATCTTTTCAGCGCTGCGGGTATTAGCACTTATCTGGACATTCCTTTAAAGACCGATGACCCCTTCCTTGAAACCAGGTTTCCTTCAAATATGAGCTTTCCGGTATTGACCCCATTCAGGGTGGCAGTAGTATAACCTGAATAATCAATGGTCATGCTGATATCATAAATATCTATATTACCCTGGATGGTCATGGTGAGAAAGAAATCTTTCTTTTTATCATCCTTTACGAGTTTCCAGTCTATGACCCTGCCCTGAACAGTAACGCCACCTACACCATTATAACCTACACGCTGTGTATTCCCTACCTGGATGACCCCTGCAAGAGAATCGACAGAAATGAAATTCAGGGTCGTAATGACATTCACACGTTGCCCTATGTTGTTTCTCAGGAATTGGGCTTCAAGGATAAATCTTCTCCCGGTTAAAAGGCTGTCTGTATGCTGGTATTGCCTTTCAATCTCTGCCTTCTTCTCTTCTTTTTTCCGCTCTGAAGCTTCCTTTTTTGTTTCCTTTGTTGTTTTCTGATTCTGTGCAATAAGCCCTCCTGATAAGAACAGACTTATTAATATCAAACAAATCCACCGCATGGTTTTGGTTTTTGAAATTGATTACCGGGTTATAGTACAAATATAGAAAATTTTATGAAATATCCATTCAAACATTGTCCCTGCAAACCGTAAAGATAATAATGGATTTTCCCTGTTTGCTGCTTGAAAAAATGGCACATGGCAGGTTAAGATAACCAGGTCAGAAAGCAATTCCCAGCCTGACAAGGAATACATGGATATAAGCCACGGAATTTTCAGTGGTCATAATGGGGTTTGACAGGACCCAGCCGTCTGATCCAAGAATATCAGTCTGGGTGGAAAGGTGATAATCCCCGGTTATTTCCCATAAAGAATAATCAAGGGAAAGAAAAAGTGCAACCTTTTTAAAGACCTTTGCTTTTACCCCAGCCTCGACGGTAAAAAACAGGCCTCCCTGGTTGAAGACATTATTATCCATGTAGTCAGTCCGTGAAGAGATCCCATCGATGTTACCTAAGGCAGTATCGAAACGATTTTGTGTTGAGGCCTTGTTCAGTAAAAACTTATATCCGCCGTCAACGGCAACTACAGGTGAAACTTTTTTATCCAAGAATGTATACCGTATATCTGCAAAAACCGACAGAAGGGTGAGATTTGTTTTAAAATTATCATAGGTAAGGATGGAAGTAAATCGCTCAACCCCGGCGCCACCGCCAATAGCCAGGTGATTGTTGATCTTGTACCCGCAAATGGTCTGGATGCCATTGAGGAATTGTCCGGTAAATGTCGCAGGCGAGAAAGTCGTCACATTGTAAAACCCTGTTTGCATTGCTCCCGGAGAAGGAGCACTTTTTTCATTACCTGTGCCGTTAGCTTGTCCGAATCCAGTATAAAAGCTAACACAGCAAAGAAACAGAGCAGAGAGGGTACAGATGAAATACTTCTTTTGTAAAGGGATCATGATTATTTCAAGGATTGAAAATATAGGTTATTTATAGCATGTTCGTTTTATTACCCTGTAGGCATCCAGGATCCCTAATTCGCCTGCACGGCTCAGGTCCTCACATCCCGATAAGTTTTCATTAAGCAATTCACTGACCAATCCCCGGTTATAATAAGCTTCGGCAAAATCTTTCAGGTGATCAATGGCTTTTGAAAAATCATCCAGGGCCTTCCGGAATTCTCTCTTCCGGCTGTAGACAATTGCCCGATTATACCAGGCGAAAGCAAAACTCGAATCAAGACTGAGTGCCTTGGTATAATCAGCGATGATAGAATCATACTCGGCATCATAGCCCGGACTGTTGTCCATACCTGCAGGATTTTTATTTATGCTGAGCATATTCTGAGTCGTATCCAGTGAATGCATCAACCGGATCAGGCCAAATCGCGTATTCCCCCTGACAAACCAGGTCAGCACATACCCGCTATCCAGCCTGACTGCCGTATCAAGGTCTTTGAATGCCTCATTGTACAAACTCAAAGCAGCATAATATGTTGCTCTTCTAAGGTACAGATCGACCTGTTTTGGCGTGGAATCGATCAAATGAGTCTCCCTGACGATGCCTTTCCTGCAGACCGAATCTATTAACAACTCATCATGCATTGTGAATCCTTGAATATCAGAATGATAATGTTTTTTCTCATAGGTGTCATAAAAACGTTGAAGTGTATAGGGAGCCTTGTCGAAAAAGAAATTGAACAGGGGCATCAATTGAATGGATACTGGCTGATTCTGGAACTTTCCTGTCATCGTATTCATTTCTTCAAAGTCGCCGCTCAGTTTTTCAAGGCTTTGCAGATAGTCTTTTTTTTCTTTTGACAGGCTGTCCGGATTATAATGGTTCTTCTTGCCCAATTCTACAGCCATTTCATAATCTTCTTTCGCCCCTTTCATATCTTTCATTTCGCTCCTCACCTTGAACCTTGCATAATATGCGTCGGCATATTCGGGTGACAGCTCTACTGTTTTATCCATATCTTCCAAGGCGCTGCTGTAATCCTTAAGATCGGTCTCCAGCATCCCCCGGTAATAATAGCTCACAATGTGTTTAGGGTTCAGCCTTATCACATCAGTAAGATCGCGGATGGCATTTGCTTTATCATTCCTGTCGATGTAAAGAATTGCCCTGTTAAAATAGGCATATGAATTATAGGGTGAAAGCCTGATAACGGCATTGAGATCATTCAATGCTCCTTCCTGGTCAGGAACTTTGATCCGTGCGAGCGCCCTGTTGAAAAGTGCATAAACATTGGTTGAATCTATCTTCAGCGCCCGGTCAAAGTAATAGATTGAAGAATCCACACGGTTTTGCTCCAGCCATATTGAACCGATCTGGACATAGGAATAGGCATTGGCAGGGTTGATCCCGATGGCTTTTTTGAGGTCGGTGATGGCATTGTCGATCCTTTTGAGACCCCATTCGGCACTGCCTTTGATGAGATAGATACTTTCATTCTCATAACCCAGTTTGATGGCTGTATTACAATCGCTGATGCAGGCATAGTATCTTTTCAGGATGAGTTTGATCCTTGCAAGATTGAAATAGATATCCACATCTGTGCTGTCAAGCTTTTGCGCGCTTGCAAGATCATCGAATGCCCCGGTGTAATTTTCCCGCTCGCATCTGACGATGGCACGGTTTACAAAGACTTCGGCGTGAAAAGGCGATAGCCCGATTGATTCGTTATAATCTTCTTCCGCCCCTATATAATCATCCAGGTTCAGTTTTGCGAATCCCCGCAAAAAATAAAGTTCCGGCGATGCCGGTTCTTTAAGGATGGCAAAATTCAAATGCTCGAGCGCGTCCACATATTGTCCTCTGTGGAGATAGAGTTGCCCTGTATTGATCAATGCAGGCAGGGACTGGGAGAAAGAAAAAGAAGGGAATACAATAACCATGAACAGCGCCAGGATCATCTGTCTTATTGAGATCCTGCCAATTCTGTTTCTCCTTAATTGAATATTTGTTGAAGTTAACTTCAATATTATCAGCGGTCTGTCGGCGTTAGCAGAATGTTTTTATACTGCCATGAGAACTAAAAACGTGCCATTCTTAGTAATTATTGCTATTTATTCTGCAATTAGCTTTATTTCTTTATTTGATCAACCTGCAGATAAGTGGATTTACAATCCTGCTCATTGGTTCCCATTTTTATTCAATGACGTAAAAAACCAACTTTATCATTCAGAGACTATGAAATAATACGAGTAATCCATTATAATTTGATAAGAAACTTTTTACTTTTGCGGTAAATTTTGAAGCATCGAAGGTGAAGGATTATAAACTAAGTTTAGGGCTCTCATTCTTTATATATTTTTTAATTCTCAACACTAACCTGTCCGCTCAACAATGGACGTTCGTGAAATCAGAAGATGGGATCAGGCTTTATACGCGCAAAGAGGAAGGCAGTTCGTTGAAATCATTCAGGGGCGTGATGGAAATCCATTCCACGATGGATAAAGTCTGCAACCTTATCGGGAATGTGAACAATCATGACTGGTGGGATGAAAATCTGAGGGAGATCAAAGTTCTTTCCTATGAAAAAGACAAATATTTCCAATACTATCTTGTTTATCATGTTCCCTGGCCATTTACCGACCGTGATCTCTGTGTTGAAGCAAATGAAAATATAGATCCTGTGACCGGCAGGAGAACAATTGTCGCCACACCGCTCACCAATGTCATTCCTGAGAAACCCGATCTTATCCGGATAAAAAAGTACTGGCAGAAATGGACGATCCAGCCAATGGACAATGGAATGATCCGGATCACCCTTGAAGGGTTTGTCAATCCTGCCGGGAATGTCCCATCCTGGCTGTATAATATGGTGATCATTGAAACCCCATTAAAGGTCATGCGCAGGGTGAAGAGGTTTGTTCAGTAAAAGATCTTCCTTCTTCAGACATCAATCTCACCAACCATATAGGTGACTGCGTTCCCGCCAATCTCCACGCGATTGCCCAGATCTTTACACCTGAGGTAACCCCGGCGTTCAGAGAGCTGGATGGCCGTCATCTCTTTCTTTCCCAGCCTGGCTGACCAATAAGGGATAAGGGTAGTATGAGCAGAACCTGTGACCGGATCCTCATTAATGCCTACCTGGGGAGCAAAAAACCTTGATACAAAATCACATTCATTCCCCTTTGCGGTTGTGATAATACCCCTGGCCGTGGCTTTGGAAAGACCGGCAAAGTCGGGAGCGAGCATTTCGACCTGACGCTGGTTCTCATAAACCAGCAAAAAATCGGTCTTTCCTTTCCAGATCTCTACCGGGGCCATGCTTATAAATTCCACAAGACTAATGGGAAGGCAACTTCTCTGGATGATATCTGCGGGGAAATTCATCACCAGAAGTTTTTTCTCTTTCCTGACATCAAGAACCCCGCTCCGGGAAGAAAACCGGATTGTTTTTCCACGGTAATCCAGATGGTTAAAAATGACATGAGCGCTGGCAAGGGTTGCATGTCCGCACAGGTCGACTTCGACCTTGGGTGTGCACCACCGGATCCTGTATGAATCACCGGTTTGGACCACAAAAGCAGTCTCTGCAAGATTGTTCTCGGCAGCGATCTTTTGCATCAGATCATCGCTGGGCATTTCATTTAAGATGCAAACAGCAGCAGGATTGCCACCAAACAATTTCTCTGTGAACGCGTCCACCTGGAACATTCTGATCTTCATAGCCAATAATTTACAGCCAAATTATAAAAAATAATGATAATAAGGAATTAATCTTACCTTTACCGGCTCATTTGGATTCAATGATTAATGATAGCTGCGAGCTGACATTTCCCACCTTATTTGCTAAGTCAGTCAGGAACTTCGGTCAGAGGGGATTTATAGCAAGGGTTGGTGAGAAGCCGAAAACCTACAATGAGACCCGGAAAGAGATAAGAGCTCTTATTTCCCTATTTGAGAAAATGAATATTGTTCCGGGTGACAGGATCGCCATCCTTGGTATGAACATGCCGGAGTGGGTTATTTCATTCTTTGCCACCACTTTCATGGGAGCTGTCGCCGTTCCTCTGCTTCCTGATTTCCTTCCTGAAGAGATCGGGAATATCCTTGAACATTCTGGAGCGAAAGCCATCATCGTCTCAGGGACCCTGATGCCTAAACTAAAAGATTCAGGGGCGGGCACATTACAATACAGGATCAATATGGAAGATTTTTCGGGGGAAGACCTTTTTGGGAATAAATATACATATGATCCTGAAGCTGAACCTTCAAACGAATATCACCCCGGGGAAGAGGATCTTGCAGGAATTATCTATACATCGGGTACCATGGGGACCCCAAAAGGCGTCATGCTAACACACCGAAATATTTCTTTTACAGCAGTAAAGAGCAAGGTAATACAGCCCGTTGAAGAGACAGACCGGTTCCTCTCCATCCTGCCTCTGTCCCATACCTATGAGAACACTATTGGCCTGATCCTGCCAATGATCTGTGGTGCGTCTATTTACTTCCTGGGACGACCACCTGTACCAGCGTTTCTGCTTCCGGCATTGAAAGAAGTTAAGCCAACAGTTATGCTTTCTGTTCCTCTGATCATGGAAAAGATCTACCGGAATAAGATCCTCCCGGCATTCCGGGATAGATGGAGCACCAGGATGCTTTATGCTGTACCGCCAGTCAGAAGAATGCTGAACAGGATCGCAGGAAAGAAATTAATACAAACATTTGGCGGGGAGATCAGATTTTTTGGTATTGGCGGGGCAAAACTGGATATGACCGTAGAACAGTTTCTTATCGAAGCCCGTTTCCCGTATGCAATCGGCTATGGCCTCACCGAGACGGCGCCTCTTCTTGCAGGATCCAATCCGCAGGTGACCAGGTTCCAGTCGACGGGTCCGGCAATGGAAGGAGTGACCCTGAAAATAAATGATCCCGATAGCAGGACCGGAGAAGGCGAGATCTGGGCCAAAGGTCCCAATGTAATGATGGGTTATTATAAGGAGCCGGAGATGACCAGGTCGGTCTTTTCCGGGGATGGATGGTTCAAAACAGGCGATCTTGGTTTATTGGATAAGGACAATTTCTTATATGTAAAAGGAAGATTGAAAAATATCATATTGGGAGCTAACGGTGAAAATATTTATCCCGAAGAGATCGAATCGGTGATCAACAATTTCAAGTATGTGAATGAATCGCTGGTAGTACAGAAAAAAGGGAAACTGGTTGCCATGGTGAATTTTAACCAGGAAGAAATCGCCAAGAGATACCAGCATCTTAAGGAAGATGTTTCGGCCTATGTGGAAAACAAGATCGAGGAACTGATCAAAGAATTGCAGGAATATGTAAATAGCCGCGTCAACAAATTTTCGCGTGTTCATGTTATCATTCTTCAGCCTGTCCCGTTCCAGAAGACTCCCACCCAAAAGATCAAACGATTCCTTTACACCTGATCACTGGGAAGTTTATAAAGTTCAGAAGAGGTTGAATAATTAGTCTGATTTTTTTCTTTTACCGCAAAGACGCTAAGGCGCAAAGAACGCAAAATCGATAATTTAATTCTAGCGTTTTGGCGACCCTGCCTATCGGTAGGCAGGTTCGTGGTGAAAAAAAACTTATTATTCAACTCCGGTTCAATTAACGGGACTTAAAATCCTGTCATAAAGTACAAAAAAGTATTACTTTTGCAGCCTGTTGTTTCAGGACAGCGGGATGTAGCGCAGTTGGCTAGCGCACCACGTTCGGGACGTGGGGGTCGGAAGTTCGAGTCTTCTCATCCCGACCATAAGAAAAAATCATGGCTGTATATCAATCGATTACAGCTATTTTTTTGTTGTAATGTAAAATGTAATATATTTTTGATTTAACGTATTAATTTTACTGCTTAACGATCTTCGCTTCTTCCATCGTCCTATTCAAAGCCAACAGCACACAATCGAAGTTACTTTTTCGTATCCATATTCCAATTAACATTTTGCTCCTGTGGTTTTAGCTTCTGGTTTGTTCTTGTCTGGTTAGTCACATTATCTTTGGCAAAACGAAAAGCCAATGGAAACGATCACTTTAACCCGCGAAGAACTTTATAATATGGTCTGGTCAACGCCAATGCTTGCGCTATCTAAAAAGTACAGCATTTCGGATGTTGGGCTTAGAAAAATGTGTAAAAGAATGAACATCCCCTTGCCAAAAGCTGGGCATTGGGCAAAGGTTCGAGGTGGAAAATCTATAATTGTAAAAAAACTTCCTCAAGATTATACTGGAAAAAACATGGTAACGCTTCATTTGCGCACAGAGGATGGAACCAGTCAAAGGATGTTATCAACTCCAAGAAAAGCCCTGATTGAAGAAATCAGGAATGATTCTCGCTTGTCGCTGATTGTTCCAGAAAATCTCGCAAACCCTGACTTGTTAATAAAAGCGGCGAAAATGAGCCTAATCGCTGATAAACAGAATAAGCGGTATCAACATGGCATGGTACGTTCAGGCAGCGGAACCCCAAACATTTATGTGGCTCCCGTCAATATTGACAGAGCAATAAGATTCATGGACACTCTTATCAAGGCATTAAGGGTACGTGGACATGATATTTCAATTCATGGTCACCAAACCTTTGTGTTAATCAACGGGCAAAAGTTGGCTATAAGATTTATGGAAAAGGTCAGGCAAGTAAAAAACGATGATAAATATGCGATGACGGAGTACTACCCAAGTGACATTTTAACTTTCAGGATTGAAACATTCCTGCACGGTGAATGGGTGTCAGGCTCACAGCCACTTGAAGAACAATTGCCCAGGATACTGGCAAAGTTGGAAACGGAAGCAGTCAGGGAAAAGGAAGAAAGACGCCAGATAGACGAACGACATCGGCAGCGGGAAGAACAGGAACGCATAATCCGCAAACAAAGAGAGCGTGTTGAAAAAGAAAAAGCAGCCTTCAAACAATTAATAAATCAAGCCAAGAGGTTGCAAACGGCGACCTTTCTGCGCCAGTATATCGATGTAGTCGAAGAAAGGATGCAATCCAGTGGAAGCATCACTGATGAAAAAAAACAGTGGTTCAAATGGGCAAGAAAGAAGGCTGACTGGTATGATCCGCTGGTGAACAGTGAAGATGAGCTACTGGGTTACTATGGAAATATATCGATATTTTTATGATTGGAGCTATCTCCCGACTCCGAAATTATCCCTTAAACATTGTATAAAACAAGTTAACAACCCAGATACTTTTTGACAAATACTTACATTTGGTGCTGGTGGAACAAAGTTCGCTTGTTCTTTGTATCTCTCAACTTGCTCCAAATACATTTCCTTTAGATCAATAGTGATGTTGGGATAATATATGTTCGGTCTGGCAATTAACTTCGATATTTTAGCAAAATAGCTCAAGTAGGAATAACTCGTTACACCAACATATAACTGATGTTGGTCTGCTGCATAAATATAGTCACGCGATTTTTGCTCAAATTCTGGGATTCCCTTAGCAATGAACTTTTTGAAGAATCTTTTTAACTGCCTTTTACTGCTTATGACCATATCACAGTTGAATAGATATTCGTGTAGTTCTAAACCATTAATAAAAAAATGCTCTTGCATTGATTTGTGATCTACAAGCTTTTCAAGTAATTGCTGTTCCAACTTTTGGTTCCAATTTATCCAATTAGAGATTTTATTAGCAGTTGTTCGTGCATATATTTGTCTAATAACAAGATAAATTCCGATAATAGCAATTGTGGAGCCTAAAAATTCTTTGTATGGCGAAAAATATTTTATAAAACGAAGAAATCCCTCTGGTGATAAAGACAAGTTAAAAAGTTGCTTCTCCGTATAGTTTCTATAGGCAAGCGTACCTATTAAGAGCATTGATATTAAACCCATACAGTAACAGAAAAGCATTATAAAAACTGTGAACAGGTTTACAGTTTTTCGGTGTATTTGTCTCTTCAATGTACGCATTTGGCTATTAATTTTCTGTTACACCTGGTGTTCCTTGATAAGTGATTTTCACTTCTGTGTTGTTGTACTTCTCTTCCTGACTTTTCAGTTCTATTTGAACCTCTGTAACCCAATTTCCCAATGAAGTCATATTTCCTCTGTTCTCTTCTGGAACGATAAAATCAGTAAATTGAATTATTGGAAGTGTCTGATTATTATCTACTTGAGAGCCCAAATTTAATGGAAATGATGTTTTCCGTCCCTTTTTATCAATAAATGTGAAAACTATGGTCAGTTTGCATAGTACATTATACCAACTAATATTGTCATTACCAGTCAGATTTGGTACATCAATCCTTTTTATATTTATATTATCAAAGCTCCATCTAAACTTGAAAGTTTTCTTTGGGCTTTTACTTGTTAGTGTCAGGATACTATTTTCCATCACCTACTTATTTAGTGCTGATTATGAGCACAATTGTTTTTCTATAGATATATAGACGTAAAATTAAAACATTTATTGTTTCGAGTAACCAAATAACCGTCCGTTTATTTGATACCCGAAATACAGGGGAGGTTGACCGTGTTTTGGGGCATAAAAAACCCCCAAGAATTATTTGGGGGAGGGTTTTTAGTTCAGGTAGGTTTCAATCGATTTATGGATGCCAGCATCAGATTCCCCCAATTGCCTTTTTCGTGCTTCACGCAGTATGTAACCTGACCGTTTCCGTTTGGATGAGTCTTTTGAACCTTTTGGACGACCTGGAGTTTTGCCCTGCATTTTCGAGCGCCTTAATCCCTCAATAGTCCGTTCACGAATTAGCTCTCTCTCAAATTCCGCGAAAGCTGACAAGATTTGGAAGTGTAGCTTGCCAGATGCGGTGCCGAAATCAAGGTTGTCACTAATACTGATAAAAGCGACATTTTTATCCAGCAATTCTTT